>ENA-UERG01001568-UERG01001568.1-human-gut-metagenome-genome-assembly--contig:-NODE-1568-length-18473-cov-6.904110_pt1 | contig 18473 bp, 15 predicted proteins | sample MGYA00242954_ERZ507954 | MGnify/ENA primary metagenome ERZ507954 (study PRJEB26167, sample SAMN06115478) | human gut metagenome | host: Homo sapiens | place: China:Sichuan | collected 2015-01-21... | reverse complement strand
GAGTGTAATGATAGCAATATCGAATTTGATGATCTTAGAGAATATATTAGGACTAAAATTAATTACATGCATTTCATAACATCTGATGGTTAAAATTTCGACATTCAAATTGAATTGATTTCGAAAGATGAATCAACTGATGCGATATATTTGGCATATTTTGTGGAAGCAGAATATAACTATGTTGGACTAGATACTCCTTCAGGCTTTGGAGAGTGCGTTCAAATTGTTGTTGATAAAAATCTAGAGCAGGAAATATGTGATTTTTATGTGTATGATAATTGGGATAATAGACTTAGAGATGCCAACAGTATAAACGCTGATTACATAGTATGGGAAAACGAACAATCAGCAATGCAACTGGTATATGATATCCAGGAGCGTACTACAAACAGTATTAACGTCATTGAAGAACAGGCAAATATCACAGACACTCTTTTGGATGATGATAATTATTCTGTAAGTTCTGTTAGTAGTTCTAACAGAACGAAAATAGTTAACTATGCACTAGACAATTGTAGCAAGAAATCGCCAGCTTCAGGAAATTCTAATCTAGTTTCTACATATTATGACTTCTCCCAAATTTCCAACAATTATGATTGCACTAACTTCTCGTCCCACTGCTTACTTGCAGGCGGAGCGGTATTCCAAGATGATAATAGTGGTAATAGAGGTGGATGGTTTTATTATGGAACATCCACAGCTAACAGAAGTATGTCGTGGTCAAGTGTTAATTATTTTTATGATTTTGCCACTACCAACACAGGCGTTGGACCTAAAGCTAAGACATTTTCTCTTAGATATAATTGTCCCTCAAGTATGATAAACTATAATATTGGAGATTTTATCCAAGTTAAGTATGATGATGATTCGGATGGTTATGACCATACTTTAGTCATCACAGACATAACTGGTTCAACTTCAACAAGCTTATATCCATATGTTACAGGTCGTTCTGGCTATAATAGTGGAATTACGACTTGGTATGTTAAAAACAAGAATATCATGGAAAACTACAGTGGCGACCAGTATAGAGTCCTAGCGTTTACATCATTAACATAAACGGTTTATAACCAACATTCCAATTCTAAAAACTGCGTGGTTTCCATAAAATATTATAGAGCCACGCAGTTTGTTAGGGTTGATTATTTTTTTGGAGAGGTATACGTTATGAAGCATATTAAAGCAATCCTTGCGACCCTTGTGACTATGGTGGGTATTTCAGCTTGTAATTCAAGAAATATAAGCTCTGACAGCTCCATGGAATCAACAACAAATCATTCTCAAAGCAGTCTTGCCGATTCGGAAATAACATCAAGTATCGACAAAGATGATTGGCAATGAAACTGAAATAGTTACACACGCTGAGGAATCGGCGGAAAGCTTTATCAAAAGTTATTATGAGTGTATTTATCTCTGTTCATCGTTTGACACTGCCGCTTATACAGCATATAAATCTCTTGCGGAATATTTGGACCAAATAATAGCGTATAAACAAGAGATTATCAATCATTCAGCCATAGAAGCAATGGAAATCAATTCTGAACTCAAAGAAAAAGATGAATCAGATGACAAAGTTTATATGGTGTATTTTGTCGAAGCTTCTTTCGATGAGAAACGTTTAGATTATCAAACAGGTTTTGGCACTACAATTCAGATTATTATTGATAAGAACAACTTTATGATTTGTGATTTTTATGATGGAAACGACAGTATTGATATAAAACTTCGAGAAAATGACAGTGTGAATATGGAGAAAATAGTATGGGAAGATGATGAAGCAAGCGAAGTGCTTTTATCAAAACTTAAAGATATTATCTTCGACTAAATTAGGATGTTTTTTTTAATACAAGCAAAACCGCCGCATAAAAGGCGGGGGATGTACTTTATGAGCAGTTAAGATTTGTCAAAGCGGCATTTTATGAACAATCAAAGCTTACCGATAAGCTTCAAAGCATCTTTCAGATTCGAAGATAATGTTCCCTTCGTGTGCGAGAAATCAACTCCGCAGCACAGAAGCCCAGGAATAGTGTGGTACAACTCCTCTACGATGTTGTCAGGGTCAGTAATATTAAATCGCATAATTGTGCCAGGGTCTGAAAAAATAACTGTGTAAATGCGAATAAACCCGAAAAACGTACCAAAGCTAAAAATGCAGCGAAACAGGGCAACGCTGGAGAGCGCCCCGACGCGGCTGCAAGATATACGGTGAAGAGCAGCGGAGCTAATTCGCTGCTTTTCTACTTCACCGGTATCTTCCAGCGGATAAACTCCGGGGTTCGGGTTGTCTCCCCCAGTGGGGGAGGTGTCACGGAGTGACAGAGGGGTTGACCGACAGACCAGAGCCCCGAGTTGATCCTAGGCTGCGAATCTGTCCTCAAAATAAATCATGAACTGGGCGTAAGCCAGGCCCCAGTCGCGTACCGGCATAGTCCACTTCTTCGAAATCTCGGAAACGCTCATATAAACAACCTTGCGGATAGCGTCATCGGTCGGAAAAATTGACTTGGATTTAGTGAATTTTCTGACCATTCTATGGTAGCCCTCGACGGCATTCGTCGTGTATATTATCTTCCTGATCTCCTGCGGATATTCAAAAAATACCGTTAGTTCAGCCCAGTTTTTATCCCAGGATTTCAGAATATTCGGGTACTTTTTGTTCCACTTCTCACGGAATTCCTCTTTCGCAAATTCAGCGTCATCGAGGTTCACAGCGCCGTAGATTTTCTTCAGATCAGCGCAGACTTCCTTGCGATCCTTGTACGGTACGAACTTGCAGCTGTTGCGGATCTGGTGGACTATACAGAGCTGATTCTTCGTCTTGGGGAAAACCGAGTTTATCGCATTACAGAGCCCTGTGAGGTTGTCATGGCAGGCAATGAAAATATCCTTAACGCCGCGGCTTTTCAGGTCGGAACAGATGCTTGCATAGAAGCACGCGGACTCGTTTTCCGATATCCAGGTGCCGAGGATTTCCTTATGACCATCCATGTTTATACCCAGCACAGAGTACACGCATTTCGTGACAATTTTGTTATCATTGCGCGAATTGAATACGATCCCATCGAAGAAAACGACCGGATAAACTGCATCAAGCGGACGGTTATGCCACTCGTTGACTTCCGGCAGAATTTTGTCGGTTATTCGCGAAACAAGTCCCTGTGAAATCTCAGTTCCGTAGATCTGCTTTAGCGTATCTTCGATGTCACGCTGTGACATTCCCTTGGCGTACATCTGCATGATTTTCTGTTCTATCTCGTCGGTTCTTGTCTGTCGCTTTCAATGACTTTAGGCTCAAAATCGCCGTTTCTGTCGCGCGGAACAGCGATTTCGCACTCGCCATAATCGCTGATTATCGTCTTTTTCCCGTAACCATTCCGGCTGTTTCCGGAGTTGTTCCCGGCTACGGAGTTCTTCTCGTAGCCAAGATGTTCGTCCATTTCAGCTTCGAGCATCTGCTCTATCGTCCCGGCAAACAGCTTTTTCAGCTTTGCCTGAATGTCTCCGGTTGTCTGGCAGTCTGCCATCAGCAGCTTCACCAGTTCCATCTCTCGTTCGTCTAATCCGTGTGTTCTTTTCATGTGCTCATACCTCACTTCCTGTGGGTATTATTGGCATTTACACGGTTCGGTATTCAGACTCGAAAATTCTTTTCATTTTACTCAACCGCCTTTAGTAACTCAGCCATATGGAGTTTCCTCTACGTTTCGTGCTTTTTATCTGTTGCATCGTATTATTACTCCTTTTCCAAATTCTTTATCTAAATTATAAAAAAGGAGTGTTTTCGAGATGATTACGAATTGTTAGAGAGGCTTTCTTCTTCCATAACCCAAAGAATCGGGGCATTCCATGTTGGCAGAAAGCTATCGATTTCTTTATTTGCAAGCGTTTTTCTCTCACAAATAATCATTGCACACGCTTTGCAGCGAAGCTGTTCTTTCGTTACTCCATTTCCCGATATTACTTGCTTAAATCTTTGATTTCTATCGCATTCATATCAGCCGCCTCCTTTAATAGACATCGCTTCTGTTCAGTACAACCGTACCGAGCAGGTTATAGATAACCGCCCATGCTGCCGACACGCCAAGGCATATCATCAGCGTCATCGGAGTTGATGACAGGCAGGCGTATACGGACGAGCCATACAGAAAGATGTTGAGAATCGAGGAATTTCCCAAAATTGCCGCTGCACCGATAACCGGGATGCCTGTTCCGATCACAAAGCACAGCCCAACAGAAATACCGAAGTAGCGTCTGAAAATGACATTGATAAAGGTGTAAAGGCTTGCCCAGCCAAGGCTCATGATCATCTTTCCGAGTATGGCAATCAGGAGAGACCCGACATTTACTTCCATAGAAAGCCCCGTGAGCGTTCCTGAAATCGTACCTCCGATGAGGTAGGCAATGCACATGCACGCCATAGAAAAAGCGCTGATAAGCGTTTTGGACAGCATATAATCCTGCTTCTTTGCATGGGTGGTAAAGAGCTGCTTGACATAGCCGCTTTTATAATCATGACCGATGAAAATGGAAACCATAATGCCGCCGAAAATAAATACCATGTTCATATTGGCATATTCCGCAATATTGTTGATGATATACAGGGGACTATCCGCGGCAATGATGTTCCACATAGTCGTGTACATTGTTCCGTCCTCTCCGCCGCCCATAGAAACAAGCGCCGGGATAATAGCGGCAATACCCAAAAAGATGTAAAACATCGGGGTGTGGAACAGGCGATAAAAATCTACACCGAGCATCCCACGAAGTCTTTTTACAAAACTTGGAGATGCAAAGGTCAATTCTCTTGTGCCGTTCATTTTACGCTCCCTCCTTCCTTGACATCAACTCAATATAGTATTCTTCCAAACCGACCTTGTTCTTTTTGATTTCGCTAACTGCATGACCGTTCTGTAAGAGATATTCCACAATGGATTCCGTATCGTCCACATCATAAACCTGAATGGTTTCATCCATTTCTCTTACATTGCGGTACTTAGCGGCAAGCGTTCGTTTTGCACTCTCCATATCCTTCGTTCTGATGGACACAAAATTTCTTGCGCGTCCTTCCAGCTCCTTTGCGCTCATTTCCATAATCATCTTACCCTGCCGGATAATGCCGTAGTGGGTGGCGATCTTTTCAAGCTCGCCGAGAATGTGGGAAGAAATAAGAACCGTACAGTGATAGTTCTGCGTAATGTCTACAAGGATTTCCCGCATGATCCGCATACCGTCGGTATCCAGACCGTTAATCGGCTCGTCGAGAATCAGCAGCGCAGGCTCGCCAAGCAGCGCCATTGCAATGCCGATACGCTGTTTCATACCGAGGGAGCATTTTTTGAATTTTAGCTTCGCATTATCCTCCATACGGACGATTTCCAGCACCCGTTCTATCTCTGCATCGGGATTTTCCAACCCTAAGTTAATGGCCTGCATTTTAAGGTTGTCCCACACGCTCGATCCCGGAAAGCATCCGGCGTTTTCAATCAGCGCACCAACCCGGACACGAACCCCCGCGTTGGTGTATTTTTTGCCGAATAGTTTGATTTTCCCACTGTCAGGAACAAGGTGTCCGCAGATCAGCTTTTCTGTAGTGGATTTGCCGCTGCCGTTTTCTCCGATAAAGCCGTAGATGGCGCCGACCGGAACCGTCATATTCAGATGATCCACTGCATATAGCCCGCGGAAGCTCTTGGTAAGTCCTCGAATTTCTATTGCATTCATAGCCCCAACTCCTTTTGAAGTTTATTTCTGTTTTGTACCCATATCATACTGTCCTGATATTTTTGAGATGTTCACGATATGTTAAAGAAATATTAAATCGTGTTTTTGCGGACAAAAAAGAGAATCTCTGAGACCGTATTGATGGACGGTTCTCAAAGATTCCCCCAAGTGATTTTACAGCGGCAGATCCTTTTTGCAGAAGCGGATACTTCCGATTGCATAGGAAACTACGGCAATCCCAAGTGCCACTGCGCCTTTAATAATCCAGGTGTCTGTATCTGCAATCACAGAATTGTAGTCATACAGCGTGCAGATAGAAGCATACTTGAAATTTTCCAGGGCATCTACGCCAAGGGAACCGAACATCGCCATCATATTGGCAAGAATGCTGACGCCGACGAAGGTCCCGCTGAATGCAACGGAGTATTTCGACTGGTTGAAAATACCTGAAAACATAAAGCAGACGCCGCCCATGGCGAGGCACACCAGCATAGCGGAAAGATTGACCTTCAATATCATGTCAAATGTCAGCTCTGTCCCCATCAGCTCCGGAATCTCAATGCCTGCCTGACCCAGCGTAATGGGAGAAGCCGCATTGATCACTCCATGCAAAACGGTGGTAATGACAAACATCAAAGCGATGGTAACAACAGAATAAAGTACCTGCGTAGCAACAACGGTGCTTCTGCGTTTCGGCGTGGAAAGCACATAGGCCATGGAGCCTCTGTCTACCTGCCCGGCCAGCAGTTTGTTGGAGCTGATCAGGATGTAAATGCCCGGCAGGATCATTGCCATCATACCGTACTGGATTAAAAACAGCAGAAACTGCGTCATTTCCAGCGATGCAAACTGTGCCAGCAGCACGCCCAGGACAGCAGTAAAAATCAGCCAAAGAATTCCGTTTGACTTCACGGTTTGTTTCATAAGCGGTAAACTAATCATTTTACTTATCCTCCACATTCTCAATAATTGTCGTATAATATTTTTCCAGCGTAAACGGCTCGCTGCCCAGCGCTGTCACCGTGTACCTTGCAAACAGTGAAAACAGCTCGTTCAAAAGCGCTACCGGAATATTCAGGGTAAAGCTGTGATGTCTGTGCCTTCTCCAACACTGAATACCCGCGTCGGGATGGTCTTTTAAGAACTCCTGTATCTTGTCACGGCAAATCATGTATTCTTCTTCACCCGCCAGTGTAAAGGTATAGGTTTCGCGGGGATCGGCTTCATACAGGCTTCTGTCCGTGATATTCACCATGCGGCCATTCTGAATAAAGAGAACCGAATCACAGGTATCCTCCAGCTCTTTGAAGATATGGCTGGAGAGGAAGATTGTCTTCCCCTGAGCCTTTTGCTCCAGAATCAGCTCGATCAGCGTATCCCTCATCAGCGGGTCAAGCCCGGTAGAGGGTTCATCCAGCAGGTAAATATCCGGCTGCGCCATAAACGCGGCGACAATGCCCATTTTCTGCTTCATGCCCTTGCTCATCCGTTTCAGCGGCGCTGTAATATCAATTTTGAAACGGTCGATCAGGTCGTTCATATAAGAAAAATCCTTCATGCCCAGCATATCTGCCTGTATTTTCAGAAATGCCGTACCGGTTCCCACATCCGGGAAATCAATCTGCCCCGGAATGTATCCAACGAGCTTTTTGATTTTCGCCGCATCCTTCCATGCATCCAGCCCATGGATTGTAACGCTGCCTTTATCGCTTTTTATGAATCCCATCATATGACGGATGGTCGTGGTTTTCCCGCTTCCGTTCGTGCCGACAAGCCCGAATACGCTGCCTTGTTTTACACCAAACGAAAAATCAAAAATGCCCCTTCCATGCCCGTAATCTTTGGTGAGATTCTTCACTTCAATGATGTTTTCCATGTGCAATCCCTCCAAACGTCCTGTCACTCTTATAGAAGTTCATAAAGTAGTCCTCCAAGGTCTGATTATGCTCCACAAAATGCACCACATCAAACTGAACGAGCGTTTTTATGAGCTTGTCACATTGTGGATTTTCCGCTGCCACGGAGAGCATCCGCGCATCTTTGTCCTCTTCTTTGATCTCAAATTCTGTTTGCTTGAATTTTTCAAGATTCTGCTGATCCGCGAAGGTAATATCAAAGGTTTTCCTTTTGAAATGTTTGACTTCCTCCGCATTGGTAACAGAGACGATTCTGCCTTCTTTGATGATAGCGATTCTGTCGCACAGGGCTTCGACCTCGCTGAATATGTGGCTGGAAAGCAAAACGGTTTTTCCTTTTTCTTTTTCCGACTTTACAAAGTCTATGAAGACCTCCTGCATCACCGGGTCAAGACCGCTTGTCGGCTCATCCAGCAGCAGGATGTCCGGATCGCTCATAAACGCGGCCACAACCGCCAGCTTCCGCTTTTCGCCGATACTCATTTTTTTCACCGAACCGTTCAGATTCACTTGGAACAGGTCAATTATTTCCTGCATCCGTTCCCCGTGACCGTCTCTTAGACCTTTCATCATTTCCAGAAACTGGACGCCGTTTAAACCATCCGGAAGGGCAACCTCACCGGGAAGATATCCAACCGATTTCATGATAGCGGCATGATCCTTCCAACAGTCTTTCCCTCCTATATATGCGTCTCCGCTTTTTGGCCTGGAGAAACCCATAAGATGGCGCATCGTAGTAGATTTCCCGGCGCCGTTCGGGCCTAAAAAGCCGTAGACTTCTCCTTTGTGAACTTCAAAGGTTACATCAAAGATTCCGCGCCCATGGCCGTAATCCTTGCTTAATCCCTTTGTTTCAATCACATCCATATCAAAATCTCCTTTCTGTTTTTTCGCTTATCCATTGAACGCTGCCTATGATTATGATAGTGTACGAATATTTTTGAGATGATTAGGAATTGTTAAAGAGATATTAAATCAAATTTTTATAACAGCGGCGTGAATACTTTCATCAGTTCAGCAGGCAGCCGTTCCCACGGATGCAGCTTGGCTTTTCCTTCGGTTACTTCCTCTGAAACTGCCAGTGTGTTCAGAAAATCCTCTTTCATATCTGCAATACAATCCGTCCCATACATCCATGTGCCGCATTCAAAGTGATGCACAAAAGAACGGTAGTCCAGATTGATGGTGCCGCAGACTGCAAATTTGTCGTCGCAGACAAAGTTTTTCGCATGGATGAAACCGGGTGTGTATTCGTAGATTCTTACGCCGGATTCAATCAACGGCCTATAGCTTGACCGGGTCATAAGAAAGATTGCTTTCTTATCGGGGATATGAGGAACAATCAGCCGTACATCTACGCCTCTTTGCGCCGCAATGCGTAACGCATTCATAATTTCGTGATCGCAGATAAGGTACGGCGTTGTTATGTAGAGATAATATTTTGCAGAATGAATCATATTCAGGTAGACCGTCTTGCCAATGTTCTCCTTATAAATCGGGCTTGGGCCGTCTCCAAACGGAATTACCACACCGTTTGCCTGCTTATATGATGCAGAACGCTTCATAAAAATACTGCATTCAAGCCAGCGTTTACTCTGTGAGTTCCAGCTTTCCAAAAACAATGCCGTCAAATTTCGTACAGCTTCGCCTTCTAAACGGACGGCGGTATCCTTCCAATGCCCATGTTTTACAATGGCGTTGATATATTCATCCGCTAAATTGATTCCGCCGGTATAGCCGATTCGCCCGTCAATGACCGTAATTTTCCGATGATCCCGATTATTATGAAGATGAGACAATATTGGTGTGAATTTATTAGAGGGCTGGCAATGAATCCCTTCGCTTTCAAGTTGTTCATAATAGTGTTCCGGCAGTGTAACCATACATCCAAAATCATTATACATTACATAGACTGAAATGCCGGTTTTTGCTTTGCGTTTCAATATTTCATGGATGGGATTCCACATAGATCCTTCTTCAATAATGAAGTATTCCATAAATATAAATTCCTGTGCGGTTTCTAAATCTGCAAGCAAGGCGGAATGAAAACCCTCACCAATGGAATAGTATGTGGCGATTGTATTTCCCAAACAGGGCATTTGCACTGTGGAATACAAATACCGAGCCTGTGTATAGGCATCTGCATTCTGTTCTTTCAGTTGGTCAATTTCTTCATCTTGACACGGATATTTTTGAATTTCCTCTTTGCTTGCTTCATATCGGGTATATTCTTTTTTACTCGTATCATTGCTTGAAAGAAGCATAAAGACGAATGCGCCAATCACTGGTACAAGAAACATAATGATAAGCCACGGCATCTTTAATTCCGGTATCTCGTCACGATTGATCAGATAAAGCAATACGCCTATGTAAAATACCCAGCCGAGAATCGTAATCGGCAGAAAGAACTCATAAAGCAAAATAAAAACCGCCATAATCTGTGCAAATTCAAGCACAATACACAATGATGTTGTATAATAAAACTTGACACCCCACGCTCAAAATAATATACTAAAATCAGGAGGGTGAAGGACATGTCAGAAGCAAGGAAATACGACAGGAGCTACAAGGAGCAGTCAGTAAAGCTGGCGCTGGAAATAGGAGTAAAGCGAGCCAGCGAGGAACTGAAGATACCATACGGAACGCTGTACGGATGGGTGCAGGCGGCAAAGAACGGCGACCTCGACATTGTATAGCGAACCCCTGAAAACGCAATGAGCCTGGCTGAGGAGATCCGGCAGGTAGTGTAGTCTCGAATTTTTGTTTTTTCGAGTGTCAACTCTAAGGGGATTATATCATTTTTGAGATGGCAGTCTTTTTTACAGCGCCTCGGTCTGTCGTTTATTGATCATCACAATATTCTTGCCGTCACTGCAGTATCTTTTTCCTGTATTCTGCCGGAGAAAATCCGGTCACCTGCCTGAACTGCCGTGAGAAGAATTTTTCATCATCGTAACCGCAGCTTACTGCTGTCGCATAAATGCTCATGGCTGTAGAATACAGTAAGTAGCAGGCTTTCATTACCCTTGAATTTATGCAGTCGCGGTTGTAACTTACATCAAAGCACTGCCGGTAAATCAAGCGGAAATGCCCCTCGCTGACGCACATTTTTCTGCTGACTTCCGAAAGCTTAGGCATCTTATTAGGCGCTGAAATTATCCTGTTCCTTATGTCGGCAAGCTCGTTATAATGCGGAAGGCTTCTTCGTTCGCTTATCAGACCGACATCGTGCTCTGCATTCAGCGATACGGCTGAGCGCAGTTCTCCGACCAGCGTGTTATCGGAACTGTGGTATGTGATAATAACCTGCCGTTCATCGTGCCGTGAATAAACCTCGTTGTGGAGCGATATTTTCAGTTTCTCAGGAAACATTCCGTTTTCCCTTTTGAACAGGATAAGAAATGTGTTGTCATCGGTCCGGCAGCATATTTCATGCTGAGCGCATACACGTTTTATTACTGACGCTGTTTCTGCGATTATATCGCTGCGGTAGTTTTCGCCAAACAGGTATTCTCCGCCGTCCGGGAAACTAAGCTTTACCGCCTGAATGCAGAAGTTATGCCCGGTTTCCTCCACAATGCTTTCAAATTCACGAAGATTGTAGAACCCCGTCAGCGAATCATACAGTGCGGATTGCCGCTGGCATTGCGTGAGATAGTGGATATCATTCTTCATTCGCAGAAATTCCAGCGTATCCGCAACAGTCTTGTTCCAGTCGCGGAAGCTGAAATCATAGCTCGCAGGGCGGTTGTATTCCATCACCGTATACCCGTAAAGCCTTGTCTGAAAGCACACGGGATTCACATAGAAAATCGCAGGGGAATCGTGCTCCGTAATGAACGGCACGGGAGTTTCGCCACTGCTGAACTTTATCGGAGGTTCTGAATACCCGTTACCTATCGCACAGCACAGGAACTCACCACCGTTGAAACGTTCACTGTTCCATGCGCTGTCAAGGCACAGAAACAGCCTGTCAGCGCCGTGCAGCAGGTAGAAAAACTCGCTTACCGCTCCGGTGTATTCCTCAAGAGTACGCGATGTGGTGAGCCTGCCGGAAAACTGTGCCACGGTGCTCATAATGGTGTGATACTGGTCTATCTTTTCCGCGATAAGCTCATCTAAAAGATGCGAACGGCAAATGCCGCAGGAGCAGGTGTTTCCGCTTACGAACCTGTCGGAATTGTCTTGAATAGGACTGCCGCCGAGAATAGCACCCACAGCGTCCCGTCCCATTTTACGGCGGTTTCTGCGGTAAGTCGTCAGCAGCGGATAGTGATATATCCTTCCTACGGTATGGTCGCCGCCGGTCTGGTCGTAGCCCGTTACTGTCAGCTCGCCGGGAATATCAACTCCTGCCTCCGAAAGAACATCACACAGCCCGAACGCCATGGAATCGTTGGTGCATATCACCGCCTGAGGTCGCGGAATTTCACCGCTGAGATACCGCTGGGCAAGTTCCTCGCCGGAATCGTTCCAGAAGTTCCCGTAATACACTCTGATATTATCAAGGCTTATTCCGTGCTTTCCGAATGAGCGCTTGCAGCCGTTTAGACGCTTTTGCGAAGTGGCGTTGTCCCTGCTTCCCGTCAGTATGTCGATGTCCGTGAAACCGTGAACCGTTATCAGATGTTCCGTCATTTTCTCCATGTCGGTTTCATCGTCGGAATAAACGCTCTTAAATCCATCTATCTCCCCGTCAATAACAATGGCGGGGATTTTTGCAGCTCTTATTTTATCGATTGTATCGTTGATTATTGTTATATCCCGGAATGCCTCGGCTGTGACAATAACGCCGTCAAATAAATCCGGCTCAATCAGTGAGTAAATTATGTTCTCATAATTCAGCAGATTATCGTCCTGCCAGTGGTTGTATATGTTTGAGTAGACCACAACATCGGTGTCTTTCCGGAATGCGGCTTCGGATATTCCGTATAGTATATCGCGCTGTTCGGACGCGTCGGCTCTTGCGGTAATGACCGCTATTCTTCTGCGCATAATATCACCCCGTTTACAGTATAGCTTAATTCCGCACTAAAGTCAAGAGCAAAAGTGCATATTGTGATTAAAAAGTGGATTAAACGAATATATGCTATTGAATTTCCGCTTTGCAATGTGTATAATAAAACAAAGGAAATACCGCGCAAAGATTGTGCGTGTATTGTGCAATATGCAAGTTTGGCGCAACACGAAACATGTTTGTTGAACAATCATGTGATTATTTGCGCCAAACTAGAAAGATGCAATCAAGACGCGTACAAAATCCAATAAATGGTCTTTGTGCGGTGTTGCACAAAAACAATGAGGTGATAATGATAATAATGAAAATAAGTGAAAATTGCTACAAGATGGAAAATACGGCAAATCCAATTTCGCCGAATGTATTCTGCGCCGACCCGACAGGCGTTGAGTACAACGGCAGACTGTATATTTACGGCACTAACGACCATCAGCAGTACGAGGCAGTCGGCGATGACGGAAAGAACGACTATGTTCACATAAAATCCATCGTTATGCTGTCAACTGACGATATGGTGAACTGGGAATACCATGGCTTCATAGACGTCGCAAAAATAGCACCTTGGATAGTGAATTCATGGGCGCCATCCGTAACTTCCAGAGTTGAGGCGGACGGAAAAACTCATTTTTACCTTTACTTTTCGAACAGCGGCTGCGGTGTAGGAGTGCTTACGGCGGAACACCCTCTCGGACCGTGGAGCGACCCTCTCGGAAAGCCGCTAATCTATCAGAATATGCCGGGGCTTGAAAACTGCCCTGCGCCCTTTGACCCGGGAGTATGCCTCGACGAAAACGGCACAGGCTGGCTTGCGTTCGGCGGAGGGACCCCACCTGCAAGTAATACGCTGCACACATATATACCTAAGATAGTGCGGCTGGGAAAGGATATGCTTTCGTTTGACAGCGATTTCGTTCCGATAGACGCTCCGTATTTCTTAGAGGCAAGCGAGCTGAACTACGAAAACGGAACTTTTATCTACACATACAGCACGGACTGGCAGTCAAGAGAAAACTGGAACAGAACGGACGTTCCGGCGCCGGGAATATGCAGCATGGGCTGTCTGACGAGCAAAACTCCCCTTGACCCGAAAAGCTGGCAGTTCAGGGGCGGATTCTTCCTAAACGCCGGTGATTCCGGAATGGACTGGTGCAACAATCACACCCATCTTATCGAATATAAGGGAACAAGGTACATTCTTCACCACACACTTCACATTCAGGAGCGCATGAAAACAAGGGGAGGATTCCGCTGTATGTGCGTGGATCTACTGCCTTACACGGATACGGAATTTCCCGTCACAAAGGCAACACGCAAAGGCGTCACGCAGACTCAGCCGCTCGACCCGTATAAAGCTCACAGCGGTGCGGAGATGTTCACCTGCGCAGATATGTGGTACGAACAGATATCCACCGGCAAAATGGCTGTGAAGTCGCTGGCAGAGGGTGCATGGACTTACATAAAGGGCGTGGATTTCGGCAAGGGCACAGAAAAGCTGCTCGTTACCGCAAAGGGTATGGGCGTTATCGAGCTTCGTCTTGATGACAGGAATTCCGAACCGTTGGGAGTGATCGAACTCGCAAATGATGGATTTGATAAAATTCCTGTGGTTCTTCCCACAAAAATAACAGGAATTCACAATGTATATTTTGCATTTTCCAGCAAGGACATCTGCCTTGAAAGATGGCAGGCTGAATGAAAGGAGTAACCATGAACAAGAAGATAACAGCTTTGATTTGTGCGGCGGCTATGCTGCTTGTTTCCGGCTGTTCCGGGCAGAACGGCTCGGGTGATTCAACTGCGCAGACGGAAAGCTCTGCCGACAGCGTAGACAGTGTGAGTGAAGCGGAAATAATCGACAGCCTTAACAACGGAATAATAATCGACGAGGTAAGCGGAAATGTCTACAAAGACGAGCGTAACGCCAATCCCATTTCGCCGAATATATTCTGCGCAGACCCCACCGCAGTCGAATACAATGGCAGACTGTATGTATACGGCACGAACGACACCCAGCAGGCGGAAAACGATACCGTCAATGATTACCGCTATATAAAGTCGCTGGTGGTTTTCTCCACAGACGACATGGTGAACTGGATATACCATGGCAGGATAGAAGTCGACGAAATAGCGCCGTGGATAGCAAATTCATGGGCACCGTCCATCGTTTCCCGCGTTGAGGAAGACGGTCTTACGCACTTCTATCTGTACTTCTCTAACGGCGGCAGCGGTGTGGGAGTTATTACCTCCACCGACCCGGTAGGTCCGTGGTCTGACCCTCTCGGCGCACCGCTGGTTTATCAGAATATGCCGGGGCTTGAGAATTGCCCTGCGCCGTTCGATCCGGGCGTCTGCATTGATGAAAACGGCACAGGCTGGCTTTCTTTTGGCGGCGGAAATCCTGCGGACGGCGGCGGTGTTATACATACCAATGTGCCTAAGATAGCACGTCTGGGCGCGGATATGCTTTCGTTTGACAGCGAGTTCGTTTCTATTGACGCCCCGTATTTCTGTGAGGCAAGCGAGCTGAATTACATCGACGGCACCTATTATTACACCTACTGCAACGACTGGCAGAACCGCAGCAATTGGGACCGCGATGACATTCCTGCGCCGCCTACATGCAGTATGGCATACATGACCACAAAAACTCCCCTTGACGCAGACAGCTGGGAATACAGGGGTGCATATTTCTACAATGCCGGTCAGAATGCCGACGGCGAATCCGGAATGCGCTGGGCCAACAATCACACGCATTTCTGCGAGTATCAGGGAACGAACTACATTGTCCACCACACGCTCCTTCTTGAAGAACTGACAGGCGGCACAGCAGGTTTCCGCAGCATTATGGTTGATTATCTTCCGATGAATGCGGCTGACGGAGAGATCCCGATAACTGCCGCAACGCGTCATGGCGTATCTCAGATAAAGCTTCTTGACCCCTACGCTGAAAACAGCGGCGCAGTTATGTTTACGTCTGCCGATATAGGTTACACCGATGGTAACGACCCTGCCGCAAAGAGCAAGGCAGACGGCGCATGGATCTATGTAAGAGGTGCGGATTTCGGTTATGGCGCTTCCGCTTTCACCGCTGATGTTAAAGGCAAGGGCAGGATCGAGGTTCGCCTTGACAGCATTTCCGGCGAGGCAGTGTCTTTCATTGAATTTGACAACGCTGATTATGCTAAGGTTCGTTCTACTGAATTCAGTAAGTTTGACGGCAGAAATCACAATATCTATCTGGTATTTTCCGGTGCGGATATTGAACTGAGATCGTGGCAGTTCACAAAGGGCAACGAGGAACTCCGTCCCGAGGAGAACATCTCAGATACCAAGATAAAGTACGAAAATCTTATACTTACCGGGCAGGCTGTAAATCCCGGTCCAAGTCCGTCGGCAGTTGTCGAAATGACCGGTGACGGTGAGTATTCCGTGAAGTCCACCTCATTTGAAAAAGGCAGCGAGTTGCTTAACTTCGGATTCATCAACGTTGACCCGGACGCGGAATACAAGGTGCTTGTCAAGTCCGTAGGTCTTGAAACGGAAAACGGGATCGTTGAAGTCCCTGTAAATGCAGAGCTTGACCCGTCAAGCGAATCCGCAAATGGGCTTGCTAACGGCTGGATGGGCGCTGAGATAGGTTCCGTGGTTTACGGCACCGAGGAATGCGGAATAGTTGCCGCAGAAACCACTGTCGACTGGATAGGCTACCGTTTTGCACTCGTAATAAACGGTGAGGAAGTTCCCTTTACATCAATAACCTACAATCTTGAAATAAGTGATCTTATCCTTGAGTAAGGTGAAAAATCATAATTTAGGAGGATCTTCAATGAACTATGTTTCTGTTGTTAAAATCATAGGATTGGTTATTTCATTGTTATTGAACGGATGTACCACAAATGGCGTAAACACCGGTGATTTAAATGTTTCCGGAAACGACCTTACCGCAACGGAGGTTATCCAGCTCATGGGCAACGGAATAAACCTCGGCAACACGCTGGAGGCATACAATCACAAAAGCTATGTGGATTCAGGGATAAACCCCACTTCCTTTGAAACGCTCTGGGGACAGCCCGTCACCACAAGGGATATGATAGACGATATGAAAGCTATGGGCTTCGATACTCTCCGCATTCCTGTGGCATGGACCAATGGCATAAATTACGAGAGCGGAGATTACACCATTGACGAGCGGCTCATGAACCGTGTCGATGAGGTAGTCAATTATGCTCTTGACGCTGATATGTATGTTATACTGAACGACCACTGGGACGGAAGCTGGTGGGGAATGTTCGGCTCCGGTGACGAGGCAGTTCGTGAAAATGGAATGGCACTTTATAAGTCCATGTGGACGCAGATATGCGAGCATTTTTCCGATTATTCCTACAAGCTGATATTTGAATCCGCAAATGAGGAACTTGGTGACAGACTCAACGATGACGAAGTCACCGGAACAGACGGAGTTCTCAGCGAGGACGAACGCTACGAAACAGCGAACAGAATTAACAGCGAATTTGTTAAGCTGGTACGTTCGACCGGCGGCAAAAATGCAGACAGATTCCTGCTTATCGCAGGGTACAACACCGACTTCAGGAAAACATGCGATGACAGATACCAAATGCCGGAGGACACTGCAAAGGACAAGCTTCTGCTTTCAGTACATTATTACACGCCGTGGGACTATTGCAGTGACGGCAATGCAAAACGGTGGGGAACTCCCGGCGATTACGAGGAGCAGAATTCCCTTTTTCAGATGCTGACTAAATTCACAGACCGGGGATACGGCGTGGTTATAGGCGAATATGCCGTTATGGGTGCGGCGAATAAACCCGATAGGGATAAGTTTTACGCCAATCTTCTGGATAACTGCGACCTGTATAATTACTGCCCCGTCCTCTGGGACTGCAGCGATTTTTACAAAAGGGTCCTCAGAAAAACTACCGATGAAAACATAGCAAAGCTGTACAGCGACAGACGCGCTTCGACCGAAGAAGGCAAGGATTATTCCGAGATCCAGTCTGCCGCAAGGGAGAGAATGGACAAGTCAACAAAGGCGGCTGAAGACGAATTTATGGCGAGCGTATCCATTCCGGCTTCTGATGATACCGCAGTGGCATGGATAATGTACCAGAGTCTTGATTATTCAGTTCAGTACTGTGCCGGCAACAAGTACGACCCGACGGATATGACACTGGGTATCGTTGCAGACAATGCTGAGATAACCGGTGAGGGAACCTACACCGTCAGTCTGGATTTCTCGGATTGCGGTATTGCAAGGGGAGTGTTTTTCTCGGCTCTCGGGATTTACAACGGCGAGAAGTTCTTCCCGGGTTATACTATCTCTATTGATGAGGTTAAGGTAAACGGCGAAGTCCGTGAGCTATCCGGCAAGGAATATACCTGTTCCGACGACGGTAACTGCACGAGAGTAAACCTCTATAACCAGTGGGTAACATCTATCCCCGATGACTGCAGACACGCCGATGGCGACAAATCCGATCTGTCTGCGACTGTTCTTCCCGTCAAAGACAATGAGATACTTTCGACGCTGGAAATAACATTCACTTATTCAGCGCCATAAATCAGATTACCTGTGATATTCAAAATCTAAGCCGACGGATTCCATCAGCACAGTGATCCGTCGGCTTATGTGTCAAGGCATTGGAGGAACCGTTATGAATTATACAAAATCAGTTGAAAAATGGGGCGTTTTCGAGTTTTGCTCCGAGGGAACCACCGCTGGCAACCCATTCCTGGAACGCAGTATCACTGCGCTATTTGAAAGCGATTCCGAGCGCAAAACCGTAAATGGTTTTTAC
>ENA-UERG01001557-UERG01001557.1-human-gut-metagenome-genome-assembly--contig:-NODE-1557-length-18571-cov-5.180924_pt1 | contig 18571 bp, 13 predicted proteins | sample MGYA00242954_ERZ507954 | MGnify/ENA primary metagenome ERZ507954 (study PRJEB26167, sample SAMN06115478) | human gut metagenome | host: Homo sapiens | place: China:Sichuan | collected 2015-01-21... | reverse complement strand
GTTCAAGATTCCCGATTACAACGCCTGTTACCTTCCCTCGCTGATTCTGTCCGTCCTGTGGAACTTCACGTTCAACCGCCGCTACACGTTCCGCTCGGACGGAAACGTCAAGCGCGCGATGCTGCTCGTCGCGCTGTACTACGTCGTGTTCATCACGCTTTCCAGATGGTGGAGCATGGAACTGGTCGCGCTCGGCGTACACGACTGGCTGATTGAAGTCATCAACATGCTCGTCAACTTCGTGACCGAGTTTTTGTTCCAGAAGTTTGTGGTCTATCGCGGGACGATTGACACGAACGAGCTGGCAAGGAAGGAGCAAGCGTAATGCCGTTTGACTACAAGAAGGAGTACCGTGCGTTCTACCAGCCGCCGAAAGTGCCAGAAATCATCGACGTGCCGGAAATGCAGTTCGTGTGCGTGTCCGGTACGGGCGACCCGAACGAGGAGGGCGGCGCGTATCAGCAGGCGCTCGGCGTGCTGTACGCGGTCAGCTATACGTTGAAGATGAGTCCGCGTGCTGGACACCTGATGGACGGCTTTTTCGATTACGTCGTGCCGCCGCTGGAAGGCTTCTGGCAGCAGGACGGCGTATCAGGCATGGACTACGAGCGCAAGGCGGATTTCCGCTGGCTGTCCGTGATTCGTGTGCCGGATTTCGTGACAGCGGAGGATTTCCGCTGGGCGGTGGAAACGGCGTCAAAAAAGAAGAAGCTGGACTGCTCCCGCGCTGAACTGCGCACGATTCGCGAAGGACTTTGTGTGCAGATGATGCACATCGGCGCATACGACAATGAACCCGCGTCGGTAGCGCAGATGGATGCGTTTCTGCACGAGAACGGGTATGAAAATGACTTCACGGCGGAGCGGCTGCATCACGAGATTTATCTTTCCGACCCGCGGAAAACAGCGGCGGAGAAAAGGAAAACCGTGATTCGGCATCCGGTGAGGAAGGTATAAGCAACCTTGGGTGCTGCTTGTCAGTGGATGAGCGGCATCCTTTTTTTCTTTTGTTGCTTGGTTCCATTTGTTGCAAAGGGAATCGCGCCTGCGGGCGCGACAAGGGGGCTTTGCGGTCGCCCCCTTGACCCCTTCGCAGCGCACTCCCATGTTTCTTGATTTTTATTGTTACAGAAGGAACTTGTGCCTGCAGGCGCGTTTGGGACAGCGCTGCTTTTGGCGTTTTTTGCGAATTTTCCCCTTGTTAGACCTTGACGAATGTGGTATAATATTATTTCGGGATGAAGATGAGCCAAGATGCGCCGCGAATTTTTCATTCTGGCTAACGCGAATGAAACGCAGCGTAGCAGCGCTACGCCAAGTGGAATGAGCGAACGCCAGAAGGGAAAAGGCGCAAGCAGATGGCGCAGATGAATCCCGGAATGGTATTTCTAACAGCGTGGCGGGAATGAGCCGCCAGACCCTGAGGAATAGGAGAAAAACAGCTATGGTTAAGGTCAACATTATTTCGGGTTTTCTGGGCGCGGGCAAAACGACGCTCATCAAAAAGCTGCTGACGGGCAGCGTTGCGAAGGAAAAAATCATCCTGCTGGAAAATGAATATGGCGAAGTCGGCGTGGACGGCAGCTTTATGAAGGATTCGGGCATCATCGTTGATGAGCTGAATTCCGGCTGCATCTGCTGCACGCTGGTGGGCGACTTCCAGAAAGCGGTCGATGATCTGATTGCGAAGTATCATCCTGACCGCCTGCTGATTGAGCCGTCCGGCGTGGGCAAGCTGAGCGAAATCCTCGCCGCCGTCGAGCGCGCGAAGGAACGCCACAGCGACCTCGTTGTGACCGGCTGCGCGACCGTTGTGGACGCGGGCAAGTGCCGCATGTATATGAAGAACTTCGGCGAGTTCTTCCTCGACCAGATTAAGACGAGCGCGACGGTGATTTTCAGCCGCACGCAGCTGCTGTCCGCGGAGCGCATCGAGAAGAGCCGCGCGCTGGTGGAAGAGCAGCATCCGGGCGTCCGCATCGTGACGACGCCGTGGGATGACCTGTCCGCTGATACGCTGCTGGAAGTCATTGAATCCGGCAAGCCGATGGAAATCCACCTCGATGACGACGATGATGACGACGACGAGGACGAACACGAGCATCATCATCACCACGACCATGATGACCATGACCACGAGGACGGCGTGTGCCCGTGCTGCGGCGGTCACCATGACGACGATGATGACGAACACGAACATGAGCATCATCACCATCATGATCACGATGACCATGACGAGGATGAGCACGAACATCATCATCACGACCACGAGGACGGCGAAACCTGCTCCTGCGGACATCATCACCATCATCACCACGGGCATGACGCAGACGAAGTGTTCGTGTCTGTCGGCGTAGAAACTGCGAACCGCTACGAGCAGGACGAGGTCAAGGCGATGCTGGACAAGCTGTCCGACGAAGAAGAGTACGGCACGGTGCTGCGCGCCAAGGGTGTTCTGCAGAACGCGGCGGGCGACTGGTTCCAGTTTGACTATGTGCCGGGCGAGAGCCAGTTCCGTCCGGGTACGCCGGATTACACCGGCCGCCTGTGCGTCATCGGTGCGCACATCGACGAAAAAGCACTGCGGGAGCTGTTCAAGGCATGAGCGAACAGGAATTTACACCAGTCTACCTGATTACCGGCTTCCTCGAAAGCGGCAAAACCCAGCTCATCAACTCCATGCTGACGGACGACAACTTCTCGCGCGGACAGAAGACGCTGGTCATCTGCTGCGAAGAGGGCGTTGAGGAATACGAAACGGCGAAGAACACGACCGTCGTCGTCCTCGACGAAGCGGACGAGATGAACACGAAGAAGATGGAGGCGCTGGACAAGGAGTATCAGCCGGAGCGCGTCATCATCGAGTACAACAGCATCTGGACGATTGAGCGGCTGGGCAGCTGTATGCTGCCGCGCAAGTGGGAAGTCGTGCAGATTATCACGACGGTGGACGCAAACACCTTCGACAACTACTTCACCAACATGCGCCAGATGCTGACCGACCCGATGAAAGTCGCTGACCTGATTCTGGTCAACCGCTGCCAGCCCGGCGCAAACAAAAGCCCGTGGCGTCGCCAGCTCAAAGCGGTCAACCCGAAGACGAACATCATCTTCGAGAACACCGACGGCACGAGCGAAGACGGCGTGGCGGACGAAGACCTCCCCTATGACATGAAGTCCGCCGTCATCGAAATCAAGGACGAGGACATTCCGACCTTCTATCTGGATTCGCTTGATCATGCCGATCGCTACGACCGCAAGACCGTGCGCTTGGTGGGGCAGGCGTTCGCTGACCGCTCGCTGCCCAAGGGCTACTACATGTTCGGGCGGATGGCGATGACGTGCTGCGCGAACGACATTCAGCCCATCGGCTGGATTACGCAGGGTATCCAGAAGCCCAGCACGAAGACATATTTCCGCCTGACCGCGCAGTGCAAGGCGGTGGACGCGCAGGGCGAAAAGATGCTGATGTTGCAGGAAGCCCGCGCGGAGATTGTCCCCCCGCCGGAAGAAGAATATCTGAATTTCAACGCGTAAGATGGTGGTTCTCCCCCGATTGCTGCAAGGCAGTCGGGGGATTTGTTTTGCGCATTTTCGCCGCCGCTTGTATTTTTTTGTGTTAATATCTTGACATTTCGTGCATCGTCTGTTATGATGATATTGGAAACTTGACCATCACACTATGCACACGTTGACTTGCTTCCCGTTCCGAAGGAGGAATTGAAGATGAAACGCTTGCTTGCTCTGCTGATGCTGATTTCACTCTTAGGCACGTTCGCCGCGGCGGAAAATACGCAGCCCGTCCGAATTCTCGGCGCATCCTCCTATTGCCCGCCCATTGATTCCTATGCCGCGGCAGGACATTCCGTCGAACGAAGAGACGGCTCGATGAAGGAAATTGCATCCGCCATCGCATCCCGCGATCCCAATATTGACATCTTCATTTTTGACTCGAACGCTGGGCTTGACCAAATCAAAAAACAGCACTATTACTATCCACTGACCGATGACAGCGATTTGATTGATAAACTCGGCGACTTGTATCCTGCCTTTCAGAATGCGCTCATGGACAATGGCAATCTGGTCGGCTGGTATGTTGATGCACAGCCGTGGGGGTGGCAAGTTCTTTCCCCTGATTTGCTGGAAGAATTGGCACTTTCCGAACCAACAACCTTTGATGAGTTGTTAGACGTTAGTAAAGTGCTGTTCGACAGCGGTCTTTTGAGCCGTGACTATGTGCTGATGCTCGAATACAGGTACACGCAGCAGGATATGCTCACGTTCTATTTGCGCCAATTCTTGATTGCTTCTGAACGAGTGGATGGGCAAATCAATTTTCTGCGTCCCGAATTTGCTCGTATTGCCGAAAAAATCAGGAATACTGTGCCTGAAACATCGAAGGAAAATTTATTCGCAGACTACGAAGTCTTTACTTCGTCTGCCGCTTCTGTCACTCCTTCCACGCGCATTGAACTAATTCCCTCTGTACTCGATGATGTACCTTCTGGTTTATATTATCTAACAGTCGTCGCCGTCATCAACCCATATTCCAACAACATTGACGGTGCGATTGACCTGATGCATTATCTGGCGACCTATGAATCCGAAACATCCTATCTTTGGGATGCTTCCCTGAATCAGCCCGTCATCCGCTCCGACTATGACGAGTTAGTCACGCAGTTTCAAGATGAAATTGCTCGCTTGGAAGCGAAGGAGAAGCTCACTGCGCAGGACAAAAGTGACCTTGATTACGCCCGCAGCAGCTTATCCTACCTCATCGAACACCCCTATTCCGTCTCCCCGGAGGACATTGCCCACTATCAGGAGTTTGTCCAGTACGCCTACATCCCCGGCGACTCCCCCGTCACCTTCGACGATGCCCTCAAGACGCTCATGCAGCGCTACCTGAACGGCGCGTTTGACGCGGAGGGGTTCGCCCGCGCGTGTCAGGAGCATGTCAACACGGTGTATCTTGAAATGGGGCTGACACCGATGTATGTGCCGAACTAAGTCCACTTGTAAATTTTCCCGCGTTCGCTTGACAAATCAGCCCCCCCGCTTATACTTGTCAGTAGGCTCAAGGCCAAAAAAGGAGGTTGATTTTACATGGCAAATCAGGAGAAATACGCCCAGCAGATGCAGGACGCGGGCGTTTGCGATGCACGCGGGGCGGCGCTCTGCGCCACGGTGAAGGAGCTGCCGGACGGGAGCTTCGGCATGGTGCTGCTCGGCGTGAAGGGCAATGACCTGCTCATCTACGACACGAACATGAAGTCCGAGCCGCTCAAGCTGATGCACACCATTCCGCTCAAGGGCGTGACCGACTTCAGCACCACCAGCCTGATGGGCGAAATTCTCAAGGGCTACACGTTCCGCTTTACGTCAGATGGATTTACCTATTCGTTCAAGAACTGCCGCCGTCAAGCGTTCCTTGACGTGCTTCAGCAGGAAATCAACAAATAACATCAAGGGCTGTGCCGGAAAAGTCGGTGCAGCCCTTGCATTTTGCGTTCTTTTTCTGATATAATAGACATGTCAAGCATTATGATCACAGGAGGACGCTATGATTTCCATTCTGCCCGAAAGCAACTATGCCGCCGTCATGACCGAGACGGTTGAGCCGTATCTGGATTCGCGCCGCCAGGAGATGGACATGCCGCTCTCCACGGGCGGAACGCTGCACGCAGAGGTCTACGAGCAGCCGGATACGACCCGCGCCGTCGTCATCCTGCACGGCTACACGGAATCCGCCGAGAAATTCCGCGAAATGACGTGGTATTTTCTGAACGAGAAGTTCAACGTCTACGCCATCGACCACCGCGGACACGGCAAATCCGTCCGCAAAATTTCTGACACCTCCATCACGCACGTCGATGCGTTTTCGGATTATCTGCGCGATTTGGAGGAGTTCATGTCGGGTGTCGTCCTGCCGAGGACGGAGCGTCTGCCGCGCGTGCTGTATGCGCACTCGATGGGCGGCGCGATTGGCGGCATGACGCTGATGAATCACCCGGAGTATTTCGCGCGGGCGGTGCTGACTGCGCCGATGATTGCGCCGTCGAGTGCGCCGCTGCCGCGCTGGGCGGGCAAACTCGCGGCGGACTTCATGTGCGCCATCGGCAAGCGGGAAGACCGCGCGTTCATCGGCAAGCCGTTCAGCCCGGAGAACGAGCCGTTCGAGACATCCTGCGCCACCAGCCGCGTCCGCTTTGACTACTACGAGCGCAAGCGCATCGACAACGCGCACTTGCAGAATTGTTCGCCCACTTATGGCTGGGTACAGGAAGCGATTGGCGTGACGAAAGTACTGCTTGACCCGGCGAAGGACAAGCAGATTACCACGCCGCTGCTGCTCTGCCAAGCGTCACTGGACAAGACAGTCTGTCTGCCGGAGCAGAAACAATTTGTCGCGCAAGTCTCCGGTGCGAAACTTTCCGTTTATCCCGCGAAGCACGAAATCTACATGTCCACGAACGATGTGATGGAGAAGTATGTGCCGGAAGTGATTGGGTTCTTACGGGGGTAAGGAAGACGCCAGAGGCTCTGCCTCTGGACTCCGCAAGGGAGTTCCTCCCTTGACCCTTCCGCGCGCGATTCAGTTGGTGACTTCTTCATGCTATGCCCGCGTGTTTATGCGGGAATTTCGCCTCTGCGGAGGCGACCAGAGGGCTTTGCGATCGCCCTCTGGACTGCTTCGCATCCCCAGCTAAGTTAGTAGATTGGTTTTGTTGCTTCTATTAGTTAGTGTGCCTTTCGTTCCCCTAAGCAACGATAAAGACCAGAAACATGAAACCCCAAAAGTGGCGGTGCCGAAGGAGTCAAGGGGGCGATCGGAAAGCCCCCTTGTCGCCGCCGCAGCGGCGATTCCCCCTGCGGCAACATCACGCAATAAACAAAAAGGTCAATATTCAAAACTCCCCTGTCCATATCAAGCAGGGGAGTTTTTTCATCATCACACCTCACGTCCAACGGCTTCTGCAATCTTCCGAATATCCGCCATCACGTCCACAAACGCAGCGGGCGTAATCGACTGCGCACCGTCGCACAAAGCGTGCGCCGGGTCGTTGTGCACCTCAATCATCACGCCGTCCGCGCCGACCGCAATCGCCGCGCGCGCAATCGGCTGCACCATCCAGCTCTTGCCGGTCGAATGGCTCGGATCAACAATCACCGGCAGATGGCTCAGCTTCTTCACCGCGCAGATGGCGGACAGGTCGAGTGTGTTGCGCGTGTACGTCTCGAACGTGCGGATGCCGCGCTCGCACAGAATCACCTGCTCATTGCCGCCCGCCATGATATACTCCGCGCTCATCAGCCACTCCTCGATGGTGGCGGACAGTCCGCGCTTGAGCAGAATCGGCTTGCGAATTTTCCCCAATTGTTTCAGCAGGTCAAAATTCTGCATGTTGCGCGCGCCGACCTGAATGCAGTCCACCTTCTCCACGAAGGTGTCAATGTCGTAGGGAGACATCAGCTCGGTCACGATGGGCAGCCCGGTCTGCTCGCGGGCATGGCAGAGCATGTCCAGCCCCTCGTATGCCAATCCTTGGAAGGAGTACGGGGACGTGCGCGGCTTGAACGCACCACCGCGCAGCACCGTCGCGCCCGCGTCCTTCACCGCCTGCGCCACGGCGGTAATCTGCTCGTTGCTCTCCACGGAGCAGGGGCCAGCCATAATCGCGAGTTTCTTGCCGCCGACAACCGTGTTCCCGATTTTGATTTCGCTCGGCGCGGGATGGAACGCGCGGTTTGCCTTCTTGAACGGCTCGGCAACCTTCATGATGCGCTCGACGCAGTGGAAGGATTCCAGCTGGTCGGGGTCAATGCCGCTCGTGTCGCCAGTCAGACCAAGGATGGTCATCTCCGTGCCGACAATCGGGCTGACGGATACGCCGCGCGCAACCACGGCATTGGTAACGGTGTCGATTTCCTGCTGGGTCGTGCCCTGCTTCAAGACGATAATCATGTTGTTCAACCTCCTGCGTCAATCATTATTGGCTCAAAATCATTATTGGCTCAAATGGACGAAAAAAAGCACGGAAGCCCGCAAAAGAGCTTCCGCGCCTGATGTTTTCCTCAATCGCTGCGGCTGCTGCTTCACGGTACGTCAATTTGCCCGGCGAAAAACGCCGGGAACGTAAACGGAAACAGCACAGACAGCATCATGGAGAAAATTCCTCCGTCCGGCGGCATTATTGCCGCATATTCGGATTTATTATAGTCCGCTCATCCCGCGCTTGTCAAGGGCAGGATTGTACATTTGCTGTTTTTCGGGCAAAAAATTTGCCGAAGCTAACCTATATCGAATGGCATTCATCTATACTCGGACACGCACAGCTATCCTTCAGAAAAATTTCGGGAAAATCGTGTAATCCTCTTGACAATCAACCGATTTGGGCATTATAATAGCCATAATGACAATTGTGCCATTTGGTTGAAGGAGGATGAAGGGCATGGAGTCTTACCTGTTCGCAGACGTAGAGGCTGCGGCGGATACTATGGTGGTGGAAGGATACCACAAGCCGGGCAGCTTGACCCGCTCCAGCGGTGCGTGGATTCACGCGGCAGGCACGGCGATGTTTGAGGCAGGGAGACGCCCCATTAAGCCGCATGACCAGTGGATTTGGTTTGCGGTGGAAGCAGGCGAAGCGACGCTGGTTTGGCAGGGGCATGAGCTGACGCTGAAACAGCAGGAAACGTGCTTCCTGCCTGCCGGCAACCGCGACGCTGCCCTGCAGATTGACGAGAGCGTCCGCTGCGTGTGGATTGCGCTGGAAGGCCCGCTTGCGCCGATGGTCGTACGCAAGATGGGCGCGCTGCTGCATATGCCGCTGAAGCAGGGGGCGCTGCCGAGCCAGATGTACTTGGCGAAGCAGATTGTGCAGGTCATCGTCCGCCACACGGACACCAGCGACGCGACATATCAGCTGCAGCACCTGATGTACGGGATGCTGGCAAGCCACTGGGGTCAGCCGGTCGCCATGGACGCGATGCTTTCGCACGAGATTGCGAAGGTCGTGGACACCCTGCGCGCCAATCAGTACAAGGACAACTTCTCTCTGGCGGAGATGGCGGCGATTTCCCGTATGCCGATGGAAACGTTCCGCAAGCGCTTCGTGAGCGAAGTGGGCATGCCGCCGCTGTCGTATGTACTGCACTGCAAGATGGAGCGCGCAAAGGAGCTTCTGCGCGAGGAGGGGCACACGGTTCGTCAGGCAGGCATCGAAGTCGGGATGCAAGACCCGTACCACTTCTCCAAGCAGTTCAAGAACATCGTCGGCATCAGCCCGTCGGCGTTCATGAAGCAGGCTGCCAAGCCGGATGCGACCATCCGTGGCAGCAGCAAAGTGGAAAAAAAGTAAGCAATGGCGCGACTGTCAGGGGATAAGCCTGGCAGCCGCCTTTTTTTCTTCCACATAACCGCCACATTTACCGCACGGGATTCGGGCAGCATTGGATCTTGTGTTGTTATGCACACTCGTCCGCCCCTCTACGGTCTACTATGTGATTTCTGTTCGTCGGTTCGGGAGTTTGCCCGCTGGCATTCAGCTTCCTTCAGACTCCGCCTCTCGATGGACACCCTTGCCTTCGGCTAAGCCGGGCGCACCATAACGGCCGTTGCAGGATTCATCTTCTGCAACGGCCTTAAAAACGCTATGAAATGTGATTATTCCGCTGTCGGTATCAGGCGAATCAGCGCGGTGGGAATTTCCGCATCGGTGAAATTCAGCGTAAACACTGCGTTTTCACCTTCCACGATGTAGGGCAGTTCAATTTCCGTATCGTCGGCATTCAGCAGCGCCAGGGTAACGCCGTTCAGCAGCTCGGCGGGCATCGTGATTTTTACCTCGCCCTTCGGCCGGGTGAGCTTGCCGGAAACTTCAAAGCAGACGCTCAGCAGCGTATTGCCGTTCGCAGTTTCACCCATGCGCAGCACCAGCTCGCCATAGGGCAGATGCTCGCCCTCCGCCTTCACTTCTTCAACCAGCGCCAGATGCGTGCCATCGCTCACATTGCCGCATACGGGGCAGAGCGTGCGCGTCGCTTCATCCTGCTTGAATTCGACGATGGCGCATTCGTTCTTGCCGACGCACTTGCAATCCTTACGCTTGCAGGTCGCGCTGTGCGCGCCGTCGCCGTTACTCGTCCATTCGCCATACCAGTGCAGCAGCGTCTTCGTCTGGTGATCCTTATAGCTGTCATTGCATTTTTTGCAGGTGTGCAGCGTGTAGCCGCCCTTTCCGCAGGTGGGCTTGACGACCTTTTCGGTATAATCGTGCCCGGCGGCGGGGATTTCCACCTTAGTGGTGTAATCGCAGCGGGAGCAGGTATCGTATTCCTCCCAGCCAATTTCGGTGCAGGTGGGGGCTTTGGCATCGTGGTGCACCAGATTGTGTTTCAGCGCAGGGATTTCCTGATAGGTGGTGTAATCGCAGCGGGAGCAGGTATCGTATTCCTCCCAGCCCGTCTCGGTGCAGGTGGGCGCTTTGGCGTCGTGATGCACCAGCTTGTGTTTCAGCGCAGGGATTTCCACCTTGGTGGTGTAAGTGCAGCCCTCGCGCTGGCAGGCGTCATATTCATCCCAGCCAATTTCGGTGCAGGTGGGCGCCTTGGCGTCGTGGTGCACCAGGTCGTGGTTGTTCGGGTCAGGTCCATACCATGGGTGTACATAAGTATCCGTTCCCTTGCGGTAGCAGTAAGCGCAGTTTGTGTAGTACACGGGCGGAGAAACGCAGGTGGCTGCGGACTTAAGGCACGAGCTATCGTTGCCCTGAACGAATAAATGTGCGCCCACCTTAGTTTTCGCTTCGTGGCAGACGGTGCAGCTAACCCAGTGGTTTTCGGCATCCGAATCCCAGCTCTGATTCGCAGGGAAGGTATGTGCGCTGTAGTACTGCCCGCCACAGGTAGTGCATGTTCCCAGGGTGATGCAGGTCGCACTGCTGTCGCCGGAGCAGCCTGCGGTTTGCTCCGCATCGCAGCCGTCACGCTGGCAGGTGCGGAAATGCTCGCTGTTGTTGCCCCTGGATTGCCATGCGCCCCAGTCGTGACCGAGTTTGCCGTATTGAGTGCCGCACCGGGTGCAGGTTTTGCCCGTGGTGCAGGTCGGCGTTTCGGTGCCGCCAGAGTGAGAGGTGATTGGGTTTCCAATAAATAGGGCATATGAACTGTTACCGCAGTGTGAACATATGTAAATTACATAATGATAATCGTCGTTGAATCGCTCGAATCCTGTAATCTCAAGATCTGCCTGCTTCCTACAGGAAGAACATATGTTGCGGACGGTTTCCGCCTTCGCTTCCGGCGCCATTCTCGGCAGCAGGCACAGCAGCAGCGCCGCAGCCAGCAATAGGGCAAAACTCTTCTTCTTCATCTTCGTCGCCTCCTTAAAGTTAGGGTAACACCGCACAAATGAGGTGGTCGGCTGGCAAATGGATTGTGCGGTGTTGCCTTTATGATGGATTTACTGTGCCAGTTCCACCAGCGTGTCAAACGCGGGCTTCGGCTGGGCATCCTTGTCGAACAGGAGCGGGTACTTGTCCGCGCGCCAGCTCAGGTCGTCCACCGTGCCCCATACCTGCACCGCTTCGATGCGGTCGGCGTAACGCAGGAAAATCTTCATCAGGTCGCCGTAATACTTCGCCTGCTTCTGCAGATTTTCCTCGCTCGTATCGTCAATGCCCACGTCAAGTTCGGACACGCGCAGGAGCAAATCACGCTTGGCAATTTGCTGGAACGCCCAATCCACGCGGTCAATCGTCGGGCTGCCGACGGAGTAGTGTGCCTGGAAGCCGTAGCCGTCAATCGTGCCATCCGCAATCAGGCTGTCCAGCAGGACGCAGATGCCGTGCAGCTTGGGGTCAAGGGGGGTGTTGTAATCATTGTAGTACAGCTTCACGCCGTCCGCGGCGTACTTGCGGGCGTACTCAAACGCGCGGTTCACGAAATCCTGACCAACCGTCTTTGTCCAGTTGGATTCGCGCAGCTGGTCGCTGCCGTCCGCCACGGCTTCGTTCACAACGTCCCACGAAACAATCAGCCCCGGATAATTCTCGTTCGTCCACGTCAGCACCTGCTGGATGTAGCTTTCCATGCGGGCGAGCATGGTTTCGCGGCTGCACAGCGGCTTGTGGGTCGCGTAGCCCTCATGGAAGAAGGCTTCGGGCGTCTGGGAGTGCCACACCAGCACATGCCCATGCACCTTCACGCCATTGTCGCGGCACCAATCGAGGAACGGAATGCAGTTGTCGAACTTCACAGCGACGGCCGTGTCGTCCGTGCGGCTGAGCTTGCGGCATTCCGCCATATCCAGCAGCGAATCCGGCTTCATCTCGTTGCCCGCGGTCATGATGGTGAACTGGCTGCCATAGAACGCCATGCGTTTGCTGTCCGCCACTTCACTGGCAACAACCGCCGTGCCGAAATCGAACTTATCCGCATAGAGCGTCTTGAGGGCAGGCAGCGAAGTGGTGTCAAAGGAGTCAATCTTCTCGTCGCAGGTGAAATTGCGGATGGTGAAGGACGTTTCCTTGCCCGCACCCTCAATGTACAGCACATACTTGTCATACCGACCGGGAATGTACGAGCCGGACAGCATTGCCCATTCGCCTTTCTTCGCCGTGCCGGTGACAATGTTCTCATAGGATTCCTCGCCGTCGCGGGTATGGGCGACGGACAGGATGAAGCTGCACGAATCCATCTCGTCCTGCTTCACCTGCACGGACAGGTTGTAGGTGCGCCCCGGCACAAGGTCGAAGTCGCGGCCGGGAGAGTTCCACGTCGCGGTACGCCCGGTGATGTACAGCCCGTCAGCGGTCGTCTCGATGGCGGCACCGCCCGCAGAACGCGCATACCAGCCGTCCGTGCCGCTGGTAAAGTCCGACGTGTAGTGAATCTGCGGCGCGTCGGAGTAATCCACCTTTTCGGGCGCGGTGATGGTCAGCGTGACATCATCAATGCAGTAGTTTTTGCCCAGATAGTTATCCGACGCCGTAAGGAAGCGGATGTTGACGCCCGCGTCCGCCTCGAAATCGCAGGAGATTTCCGTCCACTCCTTGCCCTTGACGTTCACCTGCGCGTAGTAGGCGTAATCGCCGCCCGCCTTGCCAATCGCCATAACGCCGTCCTCCGAGCTTTCGACGTAGACGCAGGCGGACAGGTGGACTTTCGCGCCGGCCTCGATGCCAACCGACGCAGCGGAGAGGTCAACGGCATCCCAGTTATTGCTGCCGCGTCCAGAAACTCGCAGGCTCTGCTTACCGTTGTGTGCCTGCGATTCCGTCACGCCAACGGTGCAGGAGCCAGACTGGCTGAATGCGGCGGCGTTGCCATCCTCAAAGTCGATGGTGACGGCGGTCTGCGCGGCTTCTTCCGCTGCGGCGAAGCAGGGCAGAAACAAGCAGAGTGCCATCAGCAGAGAAAGCGCTTGTGCGACCCAGTGTTTCATGTTTGATTTCCTCCCTTAGCGTCTTGGGGGTCTATGGAATGGATGATGCAATAATTTAATTATACACAAAAATTGTGTTTTGTCAAGAATGTCTGATTTCTTACCAGAACGAAAATGGTTTCGTTGGGTGGTTTTTTCAGATTCCATGCTGATAGGCATGATTGACTTCCTTTTCATACCGGTCTTTTCCATGCTTCCAGAGGGCAATGAAAACGGACGAAGTCCGCGGTTGCCCGCTGGAGACCTTCGGTTTCGCCACTCCTGTCACTGGTTTTTATCGCCGCTTTGTGTCTTTTATTCTTGAATTTCCCGGCTTTTTGTTACTTAACTGATGGGCAAGAAATATTGTCGAAATCTTTCCAAAAGCCCCCTTGAAACAAGGAAAAAACCGTGCTATCATCAAACCGTTTCTAATGAGGCTTTACGATTGAACGACCCGTCTGTACTATTTCCAAATGAGAATGCGCCAAGATGCGAAGCGAATTTTTTCTTCTGGCTAACGCGAATGAAACGCAGCGTAGCAGCGCTACGCTAAGTGGAATGAGCGGACGCCAGAAGGAAAAAGGCGCAAGCAGATGGCGCAGGCGAATGCGGAAAATAGTACCACCACAAGGGAGGAACACCCATGAACATCCGCTGCTTCTGCTGCATGGGCGACAGCATCACCAGCGACCAGGTCAGCGGTATCGGCACGATGGTGGCGCATCGGCTGAACGCGCAGGAGGTGCTGAATGCCGCCTGCGGGTACGCGACTTGCTCTGACTGGCACGAAGGCGATAGGAACATCACGCCTGTAACGCTCATCGAGCCGCCGAACACGAACACGGCGGACAACGTGCTGTCCAATCAGGTGCGGCGCGTTTTGCAGGCGCTTACGCCGAAGGGCAGCATCATCCGCTGGACGGTGGATGGCGTCGAGTATGCGATTCCGGCGGAAATCGGTATCGGCACAGGCACACTGACCGCGCCGGACGTGATTTACATCGCCATCTCCACCAATGACGGCAATCAGCCGGAAAATGCCCCGGTGGATGACTTTGCGGCTGTCTGTGAACTCCCCTACGCCGCCCTGACCCGCACGTCGATGGCATCTTCGCTGCTCTGGGCGGTGCGGACATTGCAGACCGTCTGCCCAAACGCGGCGATTTTTCTCGCCACGCCGCTGCAAACATACACCCCGCAGGAATGGATGGACGAATCTCACGGGCTGCTCAAGCGCCGCGTCATCCAGAAAGTCGCGCAGAAAACGTGCGTGCACTGCATCGACAGCTTCTATGGAAGCGGCTTTGACCGCAGCGTTGCCCGCTCTCACGGCGAAGTCCACCCGGACGAGGAATGGAAAATCCGCATTGCTGACTTTGTGACAAAGGAAATCGAATCGACCCTGTATAAGGAGTAACCGATGGAGAATATCAAATGGCTGTGGGGCGTAATGGACAAGCGCTACCACAAGTGGCACATTCTTGGCCTCATCATCAGTGCCGTCACGTCGCTGATGCTGCTCATCAACCCCTACCTGACGATGCGCCTGATGGATGACGTCATTGTCGCGCAGAACCCCGAACCGCTCCTCGGCTTGCTGCTGGCGATGCTGATTGTCAAGGTTACGCGCGAAGGTCTGCGCTACCTGATGGTTGTCCTGCTGGAGCATTCCTCCCAGAACACGCTGATGAACCTGCGCACACGGCTGTTCACGCGCCTGCAGTATCAGGACATGCGCTTTTTCGACATTCACCGCACGGGCGACCTGATGACGCGCCTGTCCGCCGACACAGACTGGTGCCGCCATTTTCTGGCATACATAGACTATGTGGCGGTAGACAGCATCGTCATGTTCGTGTCGTCGTCGATTTACCTGTTCTCGGTGAACTGGAAGCTCGCGCTGGCAATGGTCTGCGTCACGCCGCTGCTGATGATTATCACGAAAGTGTACTCCAAGGGCGCGCGGCGGATGTTCGTGGACATGCGCGACAAGATGAGCGACATGAACGCGAAGGCGCAGGAGAACATTGCGGCGAACCGCGTGGTGAAGGCGTTTGCGCGTGAGGAATACGAGGAGAACCGCTTCGACGAGCGTTCCCGCGCCTTCCGCGATGCGAATCTGGATATCAACAAGCGCTGGCTGTCCTTCTACCCCTTCATCGAGATTCTGGCGAACGCCATGACGCTGCTGACCGTCTTTTTCGGCGGCTACCTGATGATTACCGACGGCATGACGGCGGGCGAACTGACGATTTTCACCCAGCTGGCGTGGACGCTGAGCGTCCCCATGCGGCAGCTGGGCAACCTGCTCAACGACTGGCAGCGCTTCATCACCTGCTCGAACAAGGTCATGGAGATTGAAGTCTCCCGCCCGGAGATTGTGGACAGCTCCTGCGCGGTGAATCACGACCACATCGAGGGGGCGATTTCCTTTGACCATGTGTCCTTCGCTTACGGCTCGCAGCCGGTGCTGTCCGACGTAACGTTCTCCGCCAAGCCGGGGCAGACCGTCGCTATCATGGGGCCAACCGGTTCCGGCAAAACGACGCTGATTCAGCTGCTCGCCCGCTGCTACGACGTGACCAGCGGCAGCATTTCCGTTGACGGCTGCAATGTGCGCAAGTGGAAGCTGCAGCAGCTCCGCGACGGCATCGGTACGGCAACGCAGGATGTTTTCCTCTTTTCCGACACGGTGGAAGGCAACATTGCTTTCGGCGACCAGACGCTGACAGAGGACGAAGTGCACGACTTCGCCCGCCGCGCGGCTGCGGACGACTTCATCAAGGGCTTGTCCGAGGGCTACGACACGATTATCGGCGAACGCGGCGTTGGTCTTTCCGGCGGACAGAAGCAGCGCATTGCCTTGGCGCGCGCGCTGGCAGTCAAGCCCGGCATCCTCGTCATGGACGACACGACTTCCGCCGTCGATATGGAGACGGAGAAGTACATTCAGGCGCAGCTGCGTCAGCTCCCCTACGACTGCACGAAGCTGATTATCGCCCAGCGCATTTCCTCCGTCAAGGACGCTGACCTCATCCTGATTTTGAAGGACGGCGTTGTGACCGAGCGCGGCACGCATCAGGAGCTGCTGCGTCAGCGCGGCTACTACTACGAAACGTACTGCCTGCAAAACGGCATCACGCCCGACACCGCTCCGCAGGAGGTGATGTAACATGGCGCGCAACAAATTTGACGTAGACGAGCGCTTGGAAACCCCGTTTGACTTCCGGCACTTGAAGCGCGTGGGCGTTTACATCGGCAAGCACAAGTGGAAGATGCTGCTGGCGCTGTTTCTCTCCGCCTTGGCATCGGTAACGAGCCTCGCCGTGCCGAAAATCACCCAGACCGTCATGGACGTCGCTGTGCCGCAGAAAAACGTTGACCTGCTGCTGAAGATGGCGCTGGCGTTCATGGGCATCATCATCGTCGGCATCGTCTTCACGGTCATCCGCTCGCGCATCATGGCGTTCGTCAGTCAGCAGATCATCTACGACATCCGCAAAGACCTCTTCGCGCACCTGCAGCAGCTGCCCTTTGCCTACTACGACAGCCGTCCGGCGGGCAAAATCCTCGTGCGCGTCATCAATTACGTCAACAGCGTGTCGGATATTCTTTCCAACGGCATCATCAACTCGATTCTGGAAATCATCAACATCATCTTCATCGTCGTCTACATGTACACGACCGAGCCGACGCTGGCGACGATTGTTGTGGCGGGGCTGCCGATTTTCGTGGCGATTATCATCATCCTGAAGCCTCGTCAGCGCCGCGCGTGGCAGAATCAGTCGAACAAAAACAGCAACTACAATGCGTATCTGGCGGAATCCATTGACGGCGTGCGCGTGAGCGAACTGTTCGCGCGGCAGGATGTCAACTGCTCCATCATGCAGCGGCTGGCGACGGCGTGCCGCGCGGCGTGGCTGAAGGCGATTTACATCTCCAACAGCGTCTGGCTCTCTTCGGAAATCATCACGCAGATTGTTTTCACCCTCATGTACTACGCGGGTGTGTACTGGCTGGGCGGCGCGGTGGTCTCCTTCGGCGTGATTCTTGCCATGGGGCAGTACGTCAGCCGCTTCTGGCAGCCGATTACGAATCTGGCGAACATCTACAACAGCTTCGTGAACAACATGGCGTATCTGGAGCGCATCTTCGAGACGATGGATGAACCGGTCGTGATTGACGACAAGCCGAATGCCGAGACGCTTCCGCCCATTACCGGCGCAGTTGATTACAACAACATCACCTTCGGCTACGAGGAAGGGCAGACCGTCCTCAAGGATGTTGACCTGCACGTCAAGGCGGGCGAAAGCATTGCGCTTGTCGGCCCGACGGGCGCGGGCAAGTCCACCATCGTCAACCTGCTCTGCCGCTTCTACGACCTGCGCAGCGGTTCCATCACGCTGACGGATGAATCCGGCGTGAAGCACGACATTACCGACGTGACGCTGCACTCCCTGCGCTCGCAGATGGGCATCATGCTGCAGGATTCCTTCATCTTCTCCGGCACGATTCTGGATAACATCCGCTACGGCCGTCTGGACGCGACAGACGACGAGGTACGTCAGGCGGCGGCGGTTGTCCGCGCGGACGACTTCATCCGTGAAATGCCGCAGGGCTACAAAACGACCGTGAACGAGCGCGGCGGCAGCCTTTCGCAGGGGCAGAAGCAGCTGATTGCTTTCGCGCGCACGCTGCTGAGCGACCCGCGCATCCTGATACTGGACGAAGCAACCTCCTCCATCGACACCAAGACGGAGAAGCTGCTGCAGGACGGCATTCAGGCGCTGCTGAAGGGACGCACGTCGTTCATCATTGCGCACCGTCTGTCCACCATCAAGAACTGCGACCGCATCCTGTACATTGGCAATCAGGGCATCATGGAAGCAGGCTCTCATGACGAATTGATGGCCAAGCGCGGCGCATACTACGAGCTGTACACCGCGCAGGCGCGCGACCAAGGCATGGGAGAATAAGGCGCGCACGGCGCTTCTGAGAATTGCATAGGGACAAAAAGCGGGGTTGCGTGAAAAATGCGCAATCCCGCTTTTTATACTATTTCCAGATTCACCTGCGCCATCTGCTTGCGCCTTTTCCGTTCTGGCGTCCGGTCGTTCCATTTAGCGTAGCGCTGCTACGCTG
>ENA-UERG01001554-UERG01001554.1-human-gut-metagenome-genome-assembly--contig:-NODE-1554-length-18595-cov-4.927314_pt1 | contig 18595 bp, 16 predicted proteins | sample MGYA00242954_ERZ507954 | MGnify/ENA primary metagenome ERZ507954 (study PRJEB26167, sample SAMN06115478) | human gut metagenome | host: Homo sapiens | place: China:Sichuan | collected 2015-01-21... | reverse complement strand
CCGAACTGCGCGAGGAAAGTTTTTTAATGATACGGCGACCACCGAGATCTACACCAGGACGTACACTTTTCCCACACGACGCTCTTCCGATCTAAGCAGATGGCGCAGGCGAATGCAGAAAGTAGTATCATTACACCTTGAAGTTGACCGCCTGATCGCCCTGTTCGCTCTTGCCGAAGACATAGTCGTTGCCCGGCAGCACCGCGTTCAGCAGGATGCCGACCAGAGACGCCACCGCCAGACCAGACAGGCTGATGGTCACCTGACCAACGGTGAACACAATCGCGCCCGCGTTGGAGAAGTTGATGCCCAGCGCAAGGGACATAATCACCGCCGCGATGATGACATTGCGGCTCTTCGCGAAGTCCACCTGATTTTCAACCACATTGCGCACACCGACCGCGGAAATCATGCCGTAGAGAATCAGCGACACGCCGCCGATGGTCGCCGCGGGCATGCAGTGAATCAGCTCCGCGAACTTCGGGCAGAAGGAGAATACGACTGCCAGCACTGCTGCCATGCGGACAACCGCCGGGTTGTAGACGCGGGTCAGCGCCAGCACGCCGGTGTTCTCGCCGTAAGTGGTGTTCGCCGGAGCGCCGAAGAGCGCCGCCATCGTCGTCGCCAGACCGTCGCCCAGCAGAGAACGGTGCAGACCCGGATCTTCGATGAAATTCTTGCCGACCGTCGAGGAGATAGCGGACATATCGCCAATGTGCTCCATCATCGTCGCCAGCGCAATCGGGGCAACGGTGATGATGCAGTTCAGCAGCAGCGTGCCGTCACAGCCGCCAAAGAGGGAGAACGCGGTATCCTTCCACTGGAAGGGCAGACCCAGCCAAGCCGCTTCCTTGACAGGGGTGAAGTCCACCTGACCCGTCACCGCCGCGACGGCGTAAGAACCGACCACGCCCAGCAGAATCGGGATAATCTTGAACATGCCCTTGCCCCAGATGTTGAACGCCACCACGATGACCACCGCCAGAATCGCGATGAGCCAGTTATTGGAGCAGTTGTTGATGGCGGAGTTCGCCAGAATCATGCCGATGCAGATGATGATGGGGCCGGTGACAATCGGCGGGAAGAAGCGCATGACCTTCTGCGCGCCGAAGATCTTGAACAGACCCGCGACAACAACGTAAATCAGACCCGCGACCGCCACGCCCACGCCAGCGTAGGGAATCCAGTTCATCGTGCCGTCCGCGAACTGCGGCATTGCCTTCACCGCCGCATAGCCGCCGAGGAACGCGAAGCTCGAACCGAGGAACGCAGGGACTTTGCCGCCCGTGATGAGGTGGAACAACAGCGTGCCCAGACCCGCAAAGAGCAGGGTTGCGCTGACAGACAGGCCCGTCAAGGTCGGCACAAGCACGGTTGCGCCGAACATGGCGAACATGTGCTGGAAACCCAGCAGAGTGAACTTCGCCGGGGAAAGTTTCTGATTGGTCATGTGATTCCGTCCTTCCTCCATATATGCTGTTGTCAACCGCTTTCAAATGAAGGCGATTATTGCAAATCCGCTTGTGCGGAGTACAATCAAATTATCGGATACCCACGTTCCCCCAATCAACACGCGGAAGTTGTATGAAAAAGTCACCAACTCAATCGCGCGAAAGGGAGTCCAGAGGGTCGAAGACCCTTTGGCAGGGTCAAGGGGCAGCGCCCCTTGGGTTCCCCCAATCAACACGCGGAAACAGCGTGAGAGCGTCACCGATTCAATCGCGCGAAAGGGTCAAGGGAGGAACTCCCTTGCGGGGTCAAGGGGCAGCGCCCCTTGGGTCACCTATTCATCCGCCCGTCGTAGAGGGCAACGCCGTCGCCGCCGTCGATTTCTTCCATTTGAACGCCGATCTGCTCGTTGTTCGAGGTCGGGACGTTCTTGCCGACGAAGTCCGCGCGGATGGGCAGCTCGCGATGACCGCGGTCAATCAGCACCGCCAGGCAGATGCGCGCGGCACGGCCTTGGTCAAGAATCGCATCCATGGCGGCGCGAACCGTGCGTCCCGTGTGCAGCACGTCGTCCACCAGTACAACCACCTTGCCCGTTACATCCACCGGCAGGTGCTTTTCCTGCACCTCGACGTTCAGCTGCGCCGGATCGCGGTCGTCGCGGTACATGGCAATATCCACTTCGCCCACCGGAATGCGCACATGCTCGTACTTCTCGATGATGTCCGACAAGCGCTGCGCCAGCGGCACCCCGCGGCGGCGGATGCCCACCAGCACCACGTTTTCCAGCGGCATCAGCTGCTCCATCATCTCGTGCGCCATACGCGTCAGGGCGCGGTTCATCGCGTCGCCCGCCATCAGCTGGGCTTTCGGAATGCCTGCCTGCATGTTCATCATCGTCGGAATCCTCCTCTTTTTTCCTCTGCTGATTTTCCCCGCGTGCTTTGGGGCAAATCAGCGGTATTTTGCCAAAAAGAAAGCGCCTTTCCCGTCGGATGCCGCAGGAAAAGGCGCAATGTTTCGCATATTCAGTCTGACCGCGCGGTCGGGCGCAGGCAGCTCTGGTTCTGTCGGTTCGCTGCGTGCCTTTCCAGCCTCTCGTGCTGGGATTAAAGGATTGCTTTGAGTACCGCGGGACAGTATAGCACACTTTGCCGTGCTTGTAAAGCGGAAATTTCGCACTTTTCCCCACTTCTCCGCAAAAAAATCCGCTTTTCTGCCCGCTGATGATGTCAGCTTTCGTTCATGCGCCATGATTTCCCGTGTCAAGCTGCGCAGAAGCGCAATTCGCCCTCTTGCAATTTGCATTAGAATGCTGTATAATATAGATGCAGAAAGCATATCATTATATTGACTATCAATGCAATTCAGGAGGTACTCTTATGGCAGAGCAAGTATTGGTTCAGGTGCGTGTCGATAAAGCGCTGAAAGAGGAAGTTTCGGAAATCTACGAAATGCTGGGGCTGGATTTGCCCACGGCGATTCGGATGTTCCTCGTCCGCAGCAAGCTGGAGCGCGGACTGCCGTTCACTACGAGGCTGCCCAAAGAAACCGTCACCCGCCCGGAAGCACTGGATGCTTTGGACGCACTGTTCCAGCAGGCGTCTGGTGCGCCGGACATGACCCAGGACGAAATCAACGCAGAAATCGCAGCGGTTCGCGCCGCTCGGAAGGCGGTTAAGCAGTGAAGTGCTATGCCGTCGTGGATACGAACGTCATCGTGTCCGCCTTGATTACGAAGACCCCAGATTCCCCGCCGCGACAGGTGTTTCGCGCCATGCTGACGGGCGCCATCGTCCCGCTGTATCATCCCGATATTCTGGCAGAGTATGAGGAAGTGCTGTGTCGGAAGAAGTTCCAGTTGCAGGTGGAAACCGTGCGGACAGTGGTGGATGCTATCCGTCAGTTCGGCATCGAGGTGCAGCCGAAGCCGACGGACGAAATCCTGATTGGCATGGACGACATTGTGTTCTATGAAGTCGCCATGGAGAAGCGGGACGACGGTGCTTATCTCGTCACAGGCAATCAGAAGCACTACCCCGTCCGGCATTTCATCGTCATCCCCGCCGAAATGGTGGAAATTCTGAAGAAGTAATCCCATTTCGCCCAAAAGGCGGGCAAAAAATCCCGCTCCCAAAAGGCGCGAAAGCTGAAAAAGTCCCCGGCAAAGCCTTGACAAAGCGAAGAAAATCCGATATACTGTAAAGGCTGTATTGTAGCACCCCGGCGGATGTCTGTCCTCCGGTTACGAAATTTGATTTGTAAGGAGTGTTGAACATGTTCCGTACCTACCAGCCCAAGAAGCGTCAGCGCAGCAAAGTGCACGGCTTCCGCGCGCGTATGGCCACCAAGAACGGTCGCCGCGTGCTCTCCGCCCGTCGTCGTCGCGGCCGCAAGTCCCTGACCGTCTGATTGAGAGAATTTTCTTTCAGGCTTATTCAGAGACGCTGAATGTGCCAGACGCCACAGGACAGCAGGATTGTCCAATGACAATCCGCGCTCCATTCGTGGATGAAGCGCGCCCGATGTACCCGCGAGGTACGCTTCCGGGCGCGCTTTTCCTTTACTTCGGGTTCATACTATTTCCGGATTCACCTGCACCATCTGCTTGCGCATTCGCATCCGGAAACAGCATCATACGCCCATCATTCAATCGAGAACAGAGGACTGTAACCCAATGGAAAGACGCTATCGGCTGCAAAAAAACAAGGCGTTCCAATATGTCTACCACCGTGGACGGAGCGCCGCTTGTCGGGATTTGGTCATGCTCGTCGCCAAAGGTCGGGGCATGAAGGTCGGCTTTTCCGTCAGCAAGAAGGTTGGCAACGCTGTGACCCGCAATAAGGTCAAGCGCCGCCTGCGCGAATGCTTCCGGCCCTATCTGGGGGATGTGAAAAGCGGCCTGTACGTCGTCGTCGCCAGACCCTCAGCCGCTGCTGCCAGCTTTTCCTCGCTGCAGAAGGATGTGCGCTACCTGCTGAAAAAGCACGGTGCTCTTCCGACACAGCCGAAAAGCCCAGATGCGCCATGAAACGCGCCTTGCTCTGGGGGATTCAGTTCTACCGCAGCGCCATCAGCCCCTATAAGGGCGGCCCGCGCTGCCGCTATACGCCCACTTGCAGCCAGTACGCGCAAACCGCCATCGAGCGCTACGGGGCTGTCAAGGGTGCGCGGCTGGCGGCATGGCGCGTCCTGCGCTGCAATCCGTTCTCCAAAGGCGGCTATGATCCCGTGCCCGAAGACCCCTGTACCACATTAAGAAAGGAATGAACTCATGGGCATCAACGAATTTCTGAAGACCATACTGGAATGGATTTACAGCTTCGTGGGCAACTACGGCTGGGCGATCGTGCTGTTCACGCTGCTGGTGCGTCTGATCGTCATGCCGTTCGACTACAAGAGCCGTGTCGGGATGCGCAAGATGCAGAAGATTGCCCCCATGCAGGCAAAACTCCAGAAGAAGTACGAAAAAGACCCGGACAAGATGAACAAAAAGCTGCAGGAGCTCTACCGTGAGCAGCGCGTCAATCCCCTGTCCTCCTGCCTGCCGATGCTGATCAGCCTCCCGATCCTCTTCGCGATGTTCACCGCCATGAGAATGGTCGCCAACGAGCATCTGGCACAGCAGGCGTTCGACATCATCGCCTCGGGCAATCCGGCGCTGGATTCGTGGCTGTGGGTCAAGAACGTGTGGATGCCGGACTCCCCCTTCGCGGCGGCCTGGCCGAATCTTGATTCTCTGCGTCAAATCGCCACAAACGAATGGCTTGCCGTGTTCAACAAGCTGCCGCAGGAGACGCTCGCTCTGCTGGCGGATAAGGGTCTTGCGCTGACGGTGGAATCCTTTACCGGCGATGCGCTGAACACAACGATTCAAACCATCTACACTACCATGGAGCAGCTGCCCGCTTATATGGAGCACGTCAAGTACTACAGCGACTTGGCCATTCCGCTGTTCAACATCCACATTTTCGTGAACTACAACGGCTATTTCATCCTGCCGATTCTCGCCGCCGGCGGTCAGTTCCTGATGACAAAGCTCACCGGCACGGCGCAGACCCCCGCCGCGGATGACGCGCAGGCCCAGCAGGCGCAGAACAGCATGAAGTTCATGAACTACTTCTTCCCCATCTTCACGCTGATTCTGTGCTTCAACTACAACGCGATTTTTGCCCTCTACTGGGTCGCCTCGAACGTGATTGCCATCGTGCAGACCAAGGGCATCAATATGTACCTTGACCGCAAGGAAGCCCTCGAAGCCGCCAACCCCAACAAGAATACCGGTTCGCTGAAGTAATACCTGTTCGTTGAAGTGATAGGAGAGCAATCATGAAAACCTACGAAGCTACTGGCAAAAACTACGAAGAAGCGCTGCAGAACGGTTTGACCGCCCTGCATGCCACCATCTCCGATGTCACCGTGGAAACGCTGGAAGAAGGCAGCAAGGGACTGTTTGGGTTCTTCGGCTCAAAGCCCTGCAAGCTCCGCCTGACGCTCCATGAGGTGGAAGAGGAAGTCGAAGAAGACGACCCGCTGGCAGATCTGCTGTCCTCCGTGAAGGTGGAAGCGCCCAAGCCCGCTGCCCAGCCGAAGCCGCAGCCCAAGCCGGTGCAGCCCAAGCCCCAGCCGAAGCCCCAGCCCAAGCCGCAGCCCAAGCCGCAGCCGAAGCCCGCACAGCCCAAGCCGGCGCAGGAAAAGCCCGCTGAGGTGAAGGTCGAAGCCCCGGTGGAAGCGCCCGCTGTGGAAGCTGCTCCCGCTGTGACGGAAACCGCCCCTGCTGCTGATGCCGTCGAGCGTCCCGCGCCCGTGCAGCGCAAGCGCAATGACCGCCCGAAGAAGGACAAGCCGCGTCAGCCCAAGGCAGAGGGCGAATCCGCCCCGAAGCCGGAGCGCAAGCCCCTTCCCCCGAAGGCTCCCGCTGCCCCGCTGGAAAAGCCCGTCGTCACCATGATTCCCGACGAGCAGATTGACCCCGCCTCCCCCGTCGGTCAGGCGCAGAGCTTCCTCAAGGAGCTGACCCACCTGATGGGCGTTGACGTGACCGTCGCGATGGGCACGGACGCGGAGAACAACATCTTCGCGCAGATGACGGGCGACACGCTGGGCATCCTGATTGGCCGCCGCGGCGAGACGCTCGACGCCCTGCAATACCTGACGAGCCTGCGCATCAACAAGGGGCAGGATCACTACACCCGCGTCACGCTGGACACGGAGAACTACCGCGCCAAGCGCGAAGACACGCTGATTCGTCTGGCGAACCGCATGGCGAACCGCGCCGTCAAGACGGGTCGCAAGGTTTCTCTGGAGCCCATGAACCCCTACGAGCGCCGCGTGATTCACTCCGCGCTCCAGCCCAACGAGCTGGTGGACACCCACTCCGAGGGCGAAGAACCCAAGCGCCACATCGTCATCACCCTGCGGAAGTAATTCCTACGGACTGTCCTGCAAAACGGGACAGTCCTTTTCTTTGCCCGCCGCACCCGAAAATTTTCCTCCGCCGCGCAAAACCGCTTGCAAAACCGCCGATTTTATGCTATACTATTTTGTGCTTGCCGGAATGGCGGAATGGCAGACGCGACGGACTCAAAATCCGTTGGCAGCGATGTCGTGTGGGTTCAAGTCCCACTTCCGGCACGACATGAAGAATCCGAATCTGACTTTCCAATTGGAAGCAGGTTCGGATTTTTTCTTGCCTTTCCATCTGGAAATACAGTCATCATCAGGAGGTCAATATGCTGACGCTGTATGAGCCAAAATATGAGGACTTGTGGTTTCGGCAAATGATGCTGGCGGATGAAGATACCATGTCTTACAATCACGCATGGGGCGGGACAATTCCCTTTGGGGAAGATAAATGGCGTGGCTGGTACAATTGCTGGATTGCTGACCCTGATGGCAAGCGGTATTACAGGTATCTCAAAAACGAAGATGGTCAGTTTGTTGGCGAAATTGCCTATCACTATGATGCCGAAATGCAGCAGGAAATAGCCAACGTCATGGTTTATGCGAAATACAGAAGAAGAGGCTATGGCGGCGAAGCATTGGATTTGCTGTGTTCCGCGGCGAAAAGCAACGGCGTTTCCGTTCTGTATGATGATATTGCCATCGACAATCCGGCTGTCAGCCTTTTTCTGAAGCACGGATTTGTGGAAGAATCCCGAACAGAAGAGATAATTCTCCTCAAAAAGGGACTGTGATTGGGTGTGTGCTTCCAGTCGCTCCATACAAAAGAGCCTTGCAGCGTGTGATGCTCCTGCAAGGCTCTTTTTGTTTTTTGGGGGATTTTCCGCTTACTTTCCCCTATGTTCCTCTTTCCACTTCAAAATTTCTTCCAGCCGCTGCTTATACCGCCCCTCGTTCCCCTGCTCCGTCGGCTGATAGTAGCGCTTCCCCTGCAGCGAATCCGGCAGGCATGTCATCGCGGACAGCTTCTCCTGCGTGTCGTGCGCGTACACATAGCCCTTGCCATAGCCGAGGTTCTTCATCAAGCTGCTTTCCGCATTCCGGATTTGCAGCGGAACAGGCTCTGCGATTTGCTCCTGCGCATCCTTTTTCGCCGCCTCATACGCCATGTACAGCGCGTTCGATTTCGGCGCCATCGCCATGTACACCACCGCCTGCGTCAGATGCACCGTGCATTCCGGCATCCCCAGAAAGTGACACGCCTGATACGCCGCGACCGCCGTTTCCAGCGTGCGCGAATCCGCCAGCCCGATGTCCTCGCTCGCGAACCGCACGACGCGCCGCGCGATATACAGCGGGTCTTCGCCGCCTTCCAGCATCCGCGCCAGCCAGTACACCGCCGCGTCCGGGTCGGAATTGCGCATGGACTTGTGCAGCGCGCTGATGAGGTCATAGTGCCCGTCGCCCTTCTTGTCGTAGAGCAGCGACCGCCGCGACGTACACTGCGCGACCGTCTCCGGGGTCACATGCGCCTGACCGTTCTCATCCAAATCGGCATTGAGGATGACCATCTCCAGCGTCGATAGGGCGGTGCGCGCGTCGCCATTGGAAAAGACGGCAATCGCGCGCAGCAAATCCTCCGCCATGTCGATTTTCTGCCCGCCGAAGCCGCGTTCGTCCTGCAAAGCGCGGTGGAGCAGCCCCAGCACGTTCTCCTCCGTCAGCGCGTGCAGCACAAACACGCGGCAGCGCGACAGCAAGGCGCTGTTGACTTCAAAGGACGGGTTTTCGGTCGTCGCGCCGATGAGGATAATGCTCCCCTTCTCGACGTAGGGCAGGAAAGCATCCTGCTGCGCCTTATTAAAGCGGTGGATTTCGTCCACGAACACAATCGTGCGGATGCCAAAATGCCGGTCGCTTTCCGCCTGCTCCATCACCTGCCGGATTTCCTTGATGCCGCTGGTGACGGCGGAGAAGTTGATGAAGTGGCTCTTGGTTTGATGGGCGATAATCTGCGCGAGTGTGGTTTTGCCCACGCCCGGCGGCCCCCAGAAAATCATGGAGGACACCAAATCGCCCTCAATCATGCGGCGCAGGACTTTGCCCTTGCCGATCAAGTGCTCCTGTCCGGCAAACTCATCGAGGTTCTGCGGGCGAAGGCGTTCCGCCAGCGGCGCGGGGGGATTCGCGGCGGTCAGGAAGGTTTCCTGCGGCATTGCTCATCACTTTCCTTTTGGGTTTTCTGTGTTGATTTCTCTTTTGCAGCGGTGTTACCTTAAATTTTATTGTTGCAGAGGGTTTCGCCTCTGCGGAGGCGACAAGGGGGCTTTGCGGTCGCCCCCTTGACCCCTTCGCAGCACACTCCCATGTTTCTTGGTTATTTATGTTGCAGGGAGATTCGCACGCAGCGCGACTGATGCGCTCATTCGCCCCGTTTCGGCAGCAGAATCCAAACTTTCGGCATCAGCAGCACCAGCACGAACAGTACCTTGCAGAGCAATCCATAGGCGCCGCTTGCCTGCGCAATCGCGGGAACGCCCAGAATCGGCAGAAAGGCAAGCGCGAACAACACATCCCAGACAATTCCTGCAAGTTTCAGATTACCGTCATAGCCCGTGCGGAATTTCAGTATCGTCAGCACGGCAAAGGCAAGCAGCAGCACGCAGACGGGAATGCAGTACAGCGCGTCTGCATAGACCACGCCGTGTTCCGTGCTGAAATCCATGAAAATCAGAGCCGCCGCAGAGACGCAGAAGCACAGCAAGCCCACAATCGTCATCATCAGCTTATCAAGTGTTTTCATGTTTTTCTCCCTTCTTCTGCTTTTTCAGCATCATTTCCACATTCTCATTGAGCTTCCCCAGCACCTTCACCGCTTCGGACAGCATCGCGTATTCGCCAAGCGTCGGGTCAACCAGCAGCAGCACATCCGGCGCGGTGGTCGAGGGCATCAGGCGCTTGTCGGTCATCGCCATCGCGGGAATGAACGCCGCCTGATCGGGCATGTACTCCGCATTCAGCTTCATCACGAGGAAGCCGCCGCGCTTGTAGGTCACCAACGACACGCCAAGCTGATTCGCCAGCACGCGCACCTGCGCCACGTCCAGCAGCGTCTCCACCACCGGCGGCACTTCGCCGAAGCGGTCAAGCAGCTCGTCGGTGATGTCCTCGCGGTCTGCCTGCGTCGTCAGGCTTGCAATCCGCTTGTACATCTCCATCCGCTGCCGGTCGTCATGTACATAGTCGTCCGGCAGATACGCATCCACCTTGATGTCCACGCGCGTTTCGAGGTGCGGTTTCGCGGGCGGCAGACCTTCCTGCTCCGCGCGCGCCTCCTGAAGCGTCTCCTCCATCAGCTTGCAGTACATGTCGTAGCCGACGGTTGCCAAATGCCCGTGCTGTTCCGGCCCCAGAATATTGCCCGCGCCGCGGATTTCAAGGTCGCGCATGGCGATACGGAAGCCCGCGCCGAACTCGGTGAACTCTCGGATGGCTTCGAGGCGCTTCTCCGCCGTCTCAGACAGACTCCGCTCCGGGCGGATGGTGAAGTACGCATACGCCTGACGATTGCTCCGCCCGACGCGCCCGCGCAGCTGATAAAGCTGGCTCAGCCCGAAGCGATCCGCGTCAAAGACAATCAGCGTGTTCGCCGTCGGCACGTCCAAGCCGCTTTCGATGATGGTCGTGCAGAGCAGCACGTCGTAGCTGCCGCCGTAGAAGTCCATCATCACGTCCTCCAAGCCGTGTTCGCGCATCTGCCCGTGCGCCACGCCGATGCGCGCTTCCGGCACAAGCTGCTTCAATCGTTCATAGAACGCGCCGATGGTCTGCACAGAGTTATAGAGGAAGTACACCTGTCCCCCGCGCGACACCTCGCGCAGAATCGCGTCGCGAATCACGCCGTCGTTGTAGTCAATCACGCGTGTCTGCACCGGCAGTCGTTCCTCCGGCGGCGTTTCCAGCACAGACATATCGCGGATGCCGACCATCGACATGTGCAGCGTGCGCGGAATCGGCGTGGCGGAGAGCGTCAGCACATCCACCTGATGCTTCATGTTCTTGATGATTTCCTTATGCTGCACGCCAAATCGCTGCTCCTCGTCCACAATCAGCAGACCGAGGTTCTTGAACTGCACGTCTTTGCCCAGAATGCGGTGCGTACCGACAAGGATGTCGATTTCGCCCTCCTTGACGCGGCGCAGAACGTCCTTGGTTTCCTTCGCCGTGCGGAAGCGGCTCAGCACGTCCACCTTGACCGGGAAGCCCTTGAAGCGCTTCAAGACCGTGTTGTAGTGCTGCTGCGCCAGAATCGTCGTCGGCGCCAGAATCGCAACCTGCTTGGAGTCCATCAGCGCCTTGAACGCCGCGCGCAGGCTGACCTCCGTCTTGCCGTAGCCCACGTCGCCGCACAGCAGCCTGTCCATGTTGCGCGGCGATTCCATGTCCGCCGTAATTTCCTTCACGCTTTGTTCTTGGTCAGGGGTCAGCTCGTAGGGGAACATGTCCTCAAATTCGCGCTGCCACGGCGTATCCGCGCTGAACGCGAAGCCCGTTTCCTGCGAGCGCCGCGCATAGAGTTTCACAAGGTCAAACGCCATCTTTTTCAGGCCCTCTTTGACCTTCGCCTTTTGCTTCTGCCAGTCGCCGCCGCCGAGCTTGTTCAGCTTCGGGGGATTCGCCGGATTGCCGATGTAGCGCTGCACACGGCTGAGCGCCTCAATCGGCACATAGAGCTTGTCGCTCCCCTGATACTGGATTTGCAGATAATCCCGGCGCGTGCCGCCGTTTTTCATCTGCGCTGTGCCAAGATAAATGCCGACGCCGTGTTCCTCATGCACCACAAAGTCGCCGGGCTTCAGGTCAGTGAACGCGGCAATCTTTTCACCCGCCGCCTGCCGCTTCTTCGCCTTGCGGTAGCCCGTGCCGTACACGTCCGTGTCGCTGACGACAATCAGGCGTGCTTCCTCCCAGATGAAGCCGTGCGTCAGCGTGCCGGGCAGCACCTGCACACATTCTTCCGGCAGCTTGTCGATTTTCTCCGCAAACGACGCGGCGACATCGTGTTCTTCCAGCGCCGCCGCCAGACGCTGACCGCGCGCCACGCCGCCGCACAGCACCGCCACGCGGTAGCCCTCGCGCAGCCAGCCGTCACAGTCCTCCGCCAACGGGCGAATCTGCGACGAATACCCTGCCACGCGCTGCACGCCAAGATCAGCGGCATCCTTGACCGCCACGCCTGCCATGCCTTCCAGAAACTCCGTCACAGCGACCGTCGCGTACCCCTGCACATGCCGCAGCAGCTCGTCCCAGTCCATCAGCAGGGTTTCCTGCTCCTTGACGGCTTCGTCGCGGCTCATCGCGCCTTCGAGATCCTCCGCAAAGCCCGCCCGGCGTTCCTCCGCGCGCTTCCTGAGCAGATTCGGGTCGCTCAGCACGACGATTTCCGGCTCGAACCAGTCCAGCACCGTATAGGTATCGTCCGTCAGCACGGTCAGCCACGCCCGAATGCGCTTGAACGGCAGCCCCTCCGCCAGCATGTCCGCATCCGCCATCAGCTGGGCGCGGCGGCGTTCCAGTTCCGCCTTGCGCGCGGCAGTCTGCTGCTTTTCGCGAATCTTCGGGGTGATGTTCTTATCGAAGAAGTCCGGCGCGTCCGCGTCGTCCTCCGGCAGGGGCGGCAAATCCGAAAAGAGCGTCGAACTTGCGGGCGTCAGGTCGCCCCCCTGCCGCTCGATGGCGTCCCGCATCCGCCGCGCTGCCTTTTCCGCATCCACCGTCGGAAGCAATACCTCCGTCGCGGGCGTGAGCGTGCATTTCTCCACCGAATCGAGGCTGCGCTGGCTGATGCAGTCAAATTCGCGGATGGAGTCCACCTCGTCGTCGAAGAACTCAATGCGCAAACTCTGGCTGCACGCCGGCGGATACACGTCGATGATGCCGCCGCGCAGGGCACACTGCCCCTTGCCCTCCACCATGCTGACGCGCTCGTAGCCCATGGCGGTCAGGCGGCGGATGAGGTCGTTCAGGTCGATTCGGTCGCCGGGAGCAAGGCGAATCGTCTCTTCGCGGAAGCGGTCGGCGCTGCCCATGCGCTGCAAGGCGGCGTCCATACTCGTGCAGAGCAGGCGGATATCCCCCTCCTGCGCCCTTGCCAGCGCTTCCAGCCGCCGCCATGCGCTTTCGTGGCTCGACGCGCCGCGCGTAAGGTCAATTTCGCCGCCCGGCAGACACGCCACACCCGTTTCCAGCAGCTGCTGGCCGTCCTCGGCGTCGTGCGCCGCCTTGAGGTCGTTGCCGGAAATCAGCAGCACCTTTTTGCCCGTATCGGCGCAGAGTTTTGACGCGATATACGCCGCCATTGTGTCCGGCAGCCCCGTCACGGCGATGGGCTGTTTGCTTTCCGCTGCTTTCAGCAGCTTGTCATACGCTTTCGACGCAATGCCGGATAATAATGCCTGATTCATATGCGCTCCTTGGGATGAGTCGTGGTACGAAAAATACGCCTGTGCTTACACGATCTTATTGTATTCCTGCATGGCATGGTCAATACCGTTTTTGACCCAGTCCTCCACGCAGTCCGCCGCGCGCTCGAATGCCTGCTGCATGGCGATTTGCTCTTCGCGGATGGTGTACTTGCTCAATACCCAGTCTGCCAAGTCCCAGCCATCGGGCTTTGCGCCCACGCCGACCCGCACGCGCGGGAAATTCTGCCCCGGCGTATGGGCGATGATGGAGCGCATTCCGTTATGCGTCCCGGCACTGCCGGATTTGCGGACGCGCAGGCGGCTGGCGGGCAAATCAATGTCATCATAAATGATAAGCAGATTTTCCAGCGGCACTTTATACCAATTGAGCAGTTCGCTGACGCACTCGCCGGACAGGTTCATGAACGTCTGCGGGGCGCAGAGGACGACACGCTTGCCGTCCACGGTCGTTTCGGTCAGCAGCCCCTTGCACTTGCTCTTATTGAGCGTCACGCCCCACTTGCGGCAGAGCATTTCCAGCGTATCGAACCCCGCGTTATGGCGGGTATGGGCGTACTGCGTGCCCGGATTCCCCAGCCCAACGACAATCAGCGTTTCCTTTTCCATGGTGATTCCTCCAAAACAGGTCTTGGCGGAGAGGATATACACCCCCTCCGCTGACATCATATGCCCCCAGAGGCTCTGCCTCTGCAAGGGAGTTCCTCCCTTGACCCTTTCGCGCGATTCAGTTGGCGACATCTGCATAATGTTTTCGCGTGTTTATGCAGGGATTTTGCTTTACTTTTTCAGTCTCTCCACTTCTTCCCGCACCATATCCTTCGTGCAGAAGTTCAGCGGGGAGAAGCGCCCGTCCAGCGCCTTTTCCAGCTTTGCAATCGCCGCTGCCTTGTCGCCCGCTTCCAAATCATAGCGCGACAGGAACCACAGCGTGTCAATCTGCGAATCCTTCTCCGCGTGTGCCTTCTCGAACCATTCCTTCGCCTTGTCCTTCTCGCCCGTCACGCGGTAATATGCCTGACCCAAGTTGTCCAGGCACACCGGGTCTTCGTCGTCATAGTCCACCGACTCCTGAATGAAGGCGAACATTTTGTCGATGCCCTCCTGCCATTCGCGGTCAATGTCCTCCTGCGTTTTGACCTTCGGCTGCTCTTCCGCTGCTTCGGTGGATGCTTCCGTGTCGGGCATTTCCAGCGCTTCGGCGGCTTTCTCCGGCTCGGCTTCCGCAACCGGCTTTGCGCCCGAATACTTCTCGACGTACATGTATCCCAGCGTCTGATAGGTCAGACCAATCGGCGCGCGGTTGTGCTGCTTTTCCAGCAGGTGAATCGCCTTGTCCAGCTCGCCCTTCTTCATCAGGCACGCCGCATAATCCACAAAAAGCTGACTCTTCTGGTCGGGCGTGAGGTCAGGACACTTCTGCGCCTTGATGAGCAGGGGCATCGCCTTGTCGTAGCTGCCCTCGCGAATCAGCAGAATCGCATAGCCCAGCATCGGGCGCGCGGACATCAGCCCCTTGTCAATAGCTTCCTCATAGAGCTTCTTTGCCTGTTCCAGATCGCCTTTTCCGTGCGCGCGCATGGCCTGCTGCGCCTTGATGGTCGCCATGAATCCCATTGTCGTTTCTCCTTCAGCGGTTTTTGGCTGCCTTCTTTTTCAGGCGGTCATACCGATATTGTAGCGCATTTTGCTCCTCTTGTACAGAGGGCGGATCGAATAATGACGGCTCGGCGGACAGCGCCATCGCCCGCCGCGTCATGTCCAGCGCGGACTCGTAGTCCCGCTCGTAATGCTCGTAGTGCTTCGCCAGCTCGATGTAGGGCTTCGTTCCGCCCTCGTGCCGCGCAATCATTCCCAGCCAGACCTTTACCGCCTCGTCTCGCTCGCCGCCCCGGCGGTAGCTCTGCGCAAGACGCTCCTGCCCCTGCGCATGAAGATTGCCGTTCGTCAGCTGATAGCACTTCCGCGCTTCCGGCACATGCTGAAAGCGTTCCAGCGCCACGCCCATCGAGAACACATCCTCGTCGTGCCGCACGTTCTCCGGCGCGCGGTACATTTCCACCATCGCCGTCAGCAGCACGCATAGGCTCGCCACGTCCTGCGCGTTGTGTTCCAGCACGTCCATCAGCAGGTCAAGATTTCCCGTCTTGAGGTAGTCGAAGAAGCGCTGCGGCACCTGCGCGCCCGGCAAATCATCAAAGCGCGGAATGCCCAGCACCGCTTCTTCCAGCTTGCCCAGATTGCACCGCTGCAGGCGCAGTTTGAACACCCGCCGCGCAATGTGCAATAGGTCAATGTGCGGCTTGTCAAGGCACGAATCATCCATACGGTTCATCAGAAAGCGGTCGCGCAGCAGCGGCACGTCGAATGTTCGTCCGTTGAAGGTGCAGATCGCGTCGTAGCCCATCAGCGTATCCGCAATGGATTGCAGCAGAAACTTTTCCTCCGGATAATCGCGCATCACCAGCTGATGAATCTGGAATCCCGAATCCGTCAGGCAGCCCATGCCGACCTCGAACGCGACAGTCCCCGCGCCCATGAAACCGGTGGTTTCGGTGTCCAGATAGAGGATGTTCTGCGGGTCGAGATCGTCCGGCAATTCTTCCTGCGTCATCAGGCGAAGGGCGGACAGGTCAAGGTCAAACGCGCCGGGAAATTCGGATAACTCGCGCATTTCCCGCCCGTGGTAGCAGTCCGTGAACTGCTTTTCCTGCGCTTTCGGTGGCGATTTCGGCTTTTCAATCGCCTTGAGTTTGTCTCGCAGATTCATTCCGTCAGCGCCTCCAAGAGGGCGATGGCGGTCGCTTTGCCGTCCTCGCCGATTTCGCCCACCGGCCCGACGCACCCCGGACAGCCCTGACGGCACGGGCAGTCCCGCACAACTTGCAGCGCCTGCTCCAGCAGGAGCTTCCGCATCGCATACGCCTTCTGCGCCAGCCCGATGCCGCCGGGGATGTTGTCATAGAGCAGCAGCGTCGGCTTGTCCGTCAGCGGGCTTTTCACCTGATAGACGATTGCAATGTCCTGCGGCGCACACATCAGCGACAGCGGCGCAACAATCCGCAGCAGATTCGCCACGCCCATCATGCCATTTTTCAGCGTGTCGCTCTCGAACCGTGCCGCCAGCGTATCCGGCAGCGTCCACCACATGGCGGTTGTGTGCATTTCCGTCTCCGGCAGCCGCACATGCCCGAACCCCAAGGTTTCGTGCGTATCGAATTTAATCTTCTTGAACATCGTCACCAAGGTCGATACGCGGATTTCGCCCAGCGCCGTCAGCCCGCCGTCCTGCTCTTCCTCTTTTTCCTTGTCCAGCAGGGAGAGCGTCACATTCAAGTCCGCGTCGGTGTAGTACCCCACGTCCACGCGGCGGATGAACGCTTTGCAGGCGTCGAAATCCAACTTTTCCACCTGATACTGCTGCGCCTCGTGCATGTAAATCGCGTTTTCGTGCAGCAGCATCGGCACGGTGTAACGGTCCATTTCGCCGATGACGCGGTGGTTCGCCGGATCGGTCGTGTCGATGATGACGAAATTCTCCTCCGCCCGCGCCGACCGCAGGGAAATCTCGCTTGCCGGAAAATCCTCCGCCGACCAGTGATACCGCCCGCCGACGTGCCGCAGAATCCCCGCCTCATCAAGGTATTCCAGCAGCTCCGGCGCTCCGGGCGCATTCCCCAAGCCCTCGCCGTCCTCAAACGGCAGTTCAAACGCCGCGCACTTGAAGTGGTTGAGCAGAATATACAAATTATCCGGATTCAGCAGCGCGTTCTCCGGCGATTGCTTCATCAGATAATCCGGGTGGGACACGATGTACTGGTCAAGCGCCGCCGACGACGCAACGTAGAACACGATGGACGTTCCCTTGCGCCGCCCAGCGCGCCCCGCCTGCTGCCACGCGCTCGCGATTGTTCCTGGATAGCCGCACAGCACGCATGCATCCAGCGCGCCGATGTCGATACCCAGCTCCAGCGCGTTCGTGGACACCACCGCGTCCACCCGGCCTGCGCGAAGCCCGCGTTCAATCTCTCGCCGCTCCGTCGGCAGATACCCGCCGCGATAGCCGCGCACCCGCCCGGCGTTCCCCAGCGGGTCGCGCACCATGTCCTTCAGGTACTTCGTCAGCACCTCAACCGCCAGCCGCGACCGCGCGAACGTAATCGCCTGAATCCCGTTTTGCAGCAGCAGCCCCGCAATCCGCCGCGTCTCCTGCAAAACGCCCTTGCGGATGCCCAGCTGCCGATTGACCACCGGCGGATTGTAGAACACGAAGTGCCGCACGCCCATCGGCGCGCCGTTATCATCCACCAGGCTGACCTCGCGCCCCATCAGCGTTTCCGCCAGTTCCTTCGGGTTCGCAATTGTCGCGCTGCACAGGATGAACTGCGGATGACTGCCGTAGAAATCGCACAAGCGCAGCAGCCGCCGCAGCACGTTCGCCAGATTTGACCCAAACACGCCGCGATAGGTATGAATTTCATCAATCACGATATACCGCAGGTTTTCAAACAGCTTGACCCACTTCGTGTGGTGCGGCAGAATCCCGCTGTGCAGCATATCCGGGTTCGTCACGACGATATGCCCCGCCTGCCGAACCGCCTTTCGCGCCGCGCCGGGCGTATCGCCGTCATAGGTATACGTCTTGATATCAACGCCCATCGCCTCAATCAGCTCATACAGTTCGCTGACCTGATCAGCAGAGAGCGCTTTCGTCGGGAAGAGGTACAGCGCTCTGGCATCATCGTTCTGCAAAATGGCAGACAGCACCGGCAGGTTATAGCACATCGTTTTGCCGGAGGCCGTCGGCGTGACAACCACAACATCCCGCCCTGCCAGCACCTCTCGGATTGCGTGCGCCTGATGGCGATACAGCTGATGCACCCCGCGTTTTTCCAGCACAGGTAGCAGCCGCGGATCAAGCGAATCCGGGAACGGCTCATACACCGCCGGACGCGCCGGAAGGACATCCCAGCGGACAACGTTTTGCATAAACATAGGGTCACTGCGGAGGGATTCCGCCAGCTGGTCAACATTCATAGGAAGCACCTCCCGACAAGGATTGCATTTCCCCCTCATGATAGCAGATTTCTGTTCGCTTGTAAAGGCGAACAGGGGGAGGGATGGCGGGAGAAGAAAAAAAGGATAAACACGCGGAAGAATTATGGTAGTGAAGTCAACTCAATCGCGCGGCGGCGCCAAGGGGGGATCCCCCTTGCAGGGTCAAGGCCCAGCGTCCCTTGTGGGCCTTGGGGCAACGCCCC
>ENA-UERG01001539-UERG01001539.1-human-gut-metagenome-genome-assembly--contig:-NODE-1539-length-18744-cov-16.100337_pt1 | contig 18744 bp, 27 predicted proteins | sample MGYA00242954_ERZ507954 | MGnify/ENA primary metagenome ERZ507954 (study PRJEB26167, sample SAMN06115478) | human gut metagenome | host: Homo sapiens | place: China:Sichuan | collected 2015-01-21... | reverse complement strand
AAATCATAATTTAAACAGGGTTGGCGAGAAAAATTTTGAGCTTGATTTAAATACGCCTGAAATCATAAAGGCTCAAAAAGATATTGATAATTTATCAAAAGCTTTATCTGACAAATACGGTGATGCTGTAACAAAAGCGAAAAAGGCCTAGGCTGATTTAGCTAATAGCAAATATACAAAAAAAATTGGTGGATATTCTGAATTTATAAACAGCCTTGGTGCCGGAGATTTAGAAAAAGCTCAAGAAAATTTTCAAAAATTACAAAATAATATTGAAACAGCTGGCAATAATGTTGCGGGAAGTATTAAAACTTTTGAAGATAAAATTGCAAATGCTATTTCTGGAAAAGAAGCTTAGAAAACTGCTTTAGGAGATTTTAGTAACAAAGTTAAATAGGAATTAGATAAAGTAAAAGCAGATTTAGATAATTTTTCATCTTCACTAACTCCTAAAACTAGTAAAGGGGATATCTTTTCTTCTTTAATTGGAAAGCTCGGAGATGATAAAGGTTTAAAGGCTTTTAAATCATAGCTTGAAGAAGTAAAAGCTACTCTAACTAATTTTACTCCTTCTGATGCAGGAAAATTACAAGAACAACTTGCAAAGGTTTGGGAAACTTATACAAGCACAGCCCGGCCCGGAAACATTTCTTCTCAAGCTTGGAGCGGTTTCGGGCGTGCTTTTCAAACTAGAATAGGATAGGGTGGTGTTTTTTAGGAACTTATCAATTCTGGTACAACTGCGCAATAGAAAGTTGATGAATTAAAAGCTAAATTATCTACATTCGGGCAAGAGGCTACAAATCTTGGCATTGCTAGCCCCTTTACCACTCTCATAAAGGGACTTACTGCTGATAAATTAGATATTACTAATTTTGATAACCTAATTACTCAAAAAATTCAAAAATTAAATTCTGATATAAACGATGCTCAAACCAAGGGTTCTAATGTAGAGAATCTTGACAAATATCGAAAATAGGCTGAAGCTTTAAAAGTTTTTAAAAAAGCTATTGATGATGCTTTTGGTACTACTGTATAGACACAGATTAGAGATACCAATAAATAGTTAGGAGAAGCTACTAATTAGCTCAACCAAGAGAAATCAGCACAAATATAGGGGACTGTAGCAAATTATAAAAATTTTGCCAATGCCATGGGAGATGCTGGACAAAACGCTAGTTCTCTAACTGGGGATCTTCAAGGAACTACAGAAGCAATTGCTCGTCAAAAAGAAGAGCTTGGTCAAGTAGTTTCTCGTTTTGCACAATTTGGCACAATGGCTGGTATTCTACGTACTTTTGGTAGAGTTGTACGTAGTGCATTTTAGTCTGTCAAAGAGCTTGATGAAGCGATGAATAATATCGCTGTAGTTACCGATTATACAACTAAAGATTTGTGGAATTAGATTGACGCATATACTGCAATGGCGCAAGCTACAGGTTCTACAATCAAAGGCTCTTATGAAGTTGCACAGTTGTATTACCAGTAGGGTCTTACCGATGCAGAAGTAATGGCCGCCGCGAATGAAACATTGAAGATGGCTCGTATCTCAAATATTGATTATGCGAAGGCTACTGACTATGCAACTGCGGCAATCAAAGGATTTGGGCTAGCCTATCAAGATTTGGCCCACATCAATGATGTGTACTCTAACCTTGCGGCGAAGACAGCAGCAGATACTGAAGAAATATCTATTGCTATGAGCAAGGTGGCTTCCATTGCGCATAGTACTGGTATGGAATTAGAAACTACGGCGGCATTCTTGACGTAGATTATTGCTACAACGCGAGAGGCTCCTGAGACTGCTGGTACAGCGCTGAAGACAGTTATCGCGAGATTTGCAGAGGTCAAAAAACTAATTTCACAAGGAGAAGTTATCGGTACTGATGAAGAAGGTACTGAGGTTAATGTAAATAAGATTGAAGAGGCATTGAAAACTGCTGGCGTCGCATTACGTGACACTACTGGTTAGATGCGTGACTTAGATGATGTATTTATTGAACTTGCTTCTCGTTGGGACAGTTTGGATACCTTGTAGTAGAGATATATTGCTACATAGGCTGCTGGCTCGCGTTAGCAAAGCCGTTTCTTATCAATGATGAATGACTATGAAGGATTGCAAGAGACGTTGGGCTATGCTATGGATAGTGCAGGTGCTTCACAAGAATAGTTCAATAAAACATTAGATAGTTTACAAAGTAAGTTGAATAATTTATCTAATGCTTGGACGGAATTTACTACTGGAATTTTGAACTAGGACGTAATTAAATTTGGTGTTGATGCTTTAACACAAATTTTTAATTTGATAAATGATATTACTGGTGCGCTTGGAGCCGGAGGAAATACAATAAGTAAAGTTTTGCTTACTTTCGGCGCATTAAGATATGGTACTGGTGCGGCAGGAACCGCATTAAGCGCTCTTGGGATTTCAAATCATTTGCCTAATCTTAAAGACCAATGGGCAAGTGGCGGTATTGGAGAAATTATAAACGCAATTTCTATGTCTCAATAGGGCTATACTCCTCTGAAGGATGTTGCAAAATTAAATTAGATTGTATCTTTACAAAATAATATAGAGGCTATGAAAAAGGCTATGTCTGGTCTAGATCCTGCGACAAAAGCTGCAAAAGCTTTCGCAACTTAGATTTCTGTAGCCGAAGCCTCTGTAACTTCTTTATCTGGTTCAATGAAAGGATTATCTAGTTCCTTTTGGGGCGCATTGGGTCCAATGGGAAAGATTACTCTCGTAATTACGGCTATTATTGCAGTGGTTACGATATTGGATAAAGTTATTAAAACTTCTAAAGAAAAAATACAAGAGTATAATAAAACAATAAAAGAGCTTCAAAATTTATCTTAGGAAATCAATAGTTTAGAAGATACATTATCTAATTTACGTTCATATCAAGAAGGTATAAAGGATAGCTCTGGAAAAATTATAGATAGTATGGATGATTTTGCTACCTTACAAAAAGGAGTGGGTAGCTATGGTCAAAATATTAGTTTGACTAATGAGCAGTATTCTAGGTATGTAGAAATTTGTGACGCTATTGTGGCACTAAATCCTGACATTGCGAAAGGATATGATAGCAATACAGAAGCTATTGCGCGGGAAAAAGATGCCTTGGAACAACTAATTGCAACTTAGGAAAAAGATTTGCATGTAAAAGCTCTTCAAATTGCCATGGGTATGGATACAAAGTTTTATGAGGATGCAAAGGCTAAGGCGCAAGATTATTAGAAAACTCTAGATAAAGCTGAATAGAGACGCTGGCAATTACAAAATGGCTATATGACTAATAAAAATGGCGTATAGGGAACTAGCATTGGGGTTGCTCAAACAGATATTACGTCATAGAAAAATGCCGTAAAGCTTAATGAGGCTATTGGCAATGTTCCTGTACGCTTTTTAGCAGAAAATACCGAAGCCTATCTAAAGAAAATTGAAGATTCTTCTTTATCAGATAGGGGTAAAGAATCTGCCCGTGCTGGACTAATGGATTATGTTGCTTATTATAAGCAAGCTATGCAAGAAGTTGAAGGTACAATTGAAACAACAAAAAGTAGTATGGAAACCCAAGAAAAAGAGATAAAAGACCAATGGGTGGCAATGCTTCCAAGTGCAGATGGATGGTTCAAACTTTCGGATAAGTAGTAGGACTTTTTTGAGCGCTATGTACGGGGCTTAGAGGTTGATTTGACGGATCCAACAGCAATGTCTCTTCAAGAATCTGATATAATAAGTAGAGTAGAGACATTATAGAGAATATTAGATGAGAATAAAGTTACTATAGATTTTGAATATAATAGTGAAGATTTTAGTCTTACTCTTACTTCACTAATTGATAAATTGGGAACCGACTAGTTTGCAAAATTGGGGCTGAAAAATGGTATAGCTTACATAGAGGCCATATATTAGGGTATTTTAGAAGCGGCTCAAAATAATGAAGATTTGCAAACAGCATTGATGTCTTTATTTGGCTTTGATGGCAGTTGGGAAGAGTTTAGTAAATTAGGAGCAGGCGGTTTTGCTGAATAGATTTATGGCAAGTCTTATACGGATAGATTATCTAATATGCGAAAAATCGCTCAGATGAGGGCTGAAAAAACATTTGGAGGATTTAACGATTCTTAGGCTTTTTATGATGAGATGAACGCTGAATATAATTGGCTCGAAAGTTTAGAAGGACAAATTGCTGATACAATTGTAACTCACTATGAGGAACTAGTTGCTACTCTTACCAAAAATGGAAAAAGCGTCACCCAAGAAACTCTTGAACAGGCCGCGGAAGATTACGTAAAATCAGCACAAACCGCTTAGTCTATTATTCAAAAAGGCGTGGATAGAGGGCTTGATAAAGATGAAATAAATAAATATATGGACTACCTTGCCAACAAATATCCGCAAGAACTTGGTCAAGATAAAGCTCGTCTCGCAGAAACAGCAGTCGATCAAATGCTTTATGAAGAATCTGAAGACACTGTGCTAAATAGTGCTGATACATGGATAGAAAAATTACAAGAAATAAATGATTTGAATAGTTATGAAGGTTTTGGGTATTTTGAAGGTATACGTGAAAGCTTAGCTGGAATTTTAGGAATGGACTTAGATGCCCTTCCTGAGACTTTTGAGGTATCGACTAAACTAATCAAAGCTATGTAGGCCGCAGCAAATAAGGTGCCAGGGGCTTTAGAAGAAGTAAAGAAGGAATTGCGTGAAATTTAGAAGACATCTATAAAAAAGGGAATAGATAATAATCCTATTTTTACAGATAAACAGAAAGAGGAAGCTAAATCAAATATTGATGATGCCTTCGAAGAATATGAGAAAGCCATAGAAAATTTCTAGAGTACTGATGCCGCAAAGAGAATGAAAAGTATGGGCGTTGGCGAATCTTTCAGTGAAACAGAGATGAAAGATGTAGATGCATTAGCACAGTCAGCTTTAGACACTTTTATTGCCACCAAATAGGCAGCAGGAGAAACGTTCACTACAACAGAGGCGGCCGCGGCAGTACAGAATGCCATGGCGGCAGAGAATATTGAATATATTCCCAATATTTCCTACCAATAGGTAGGCATGGAAAGTACGGTGAGTCTCGAAACAAATGGCCCCTTAGCCGCGGCAGGAGATGGCAAGGTTACTGTTGAAGGTAAAAGCTATATTCCTAAAATTACCGCGCAAGGCGGTTCTGGCAGTAAGGGTGCAGGCTCCTCCGTAAAACCTCCTTCTGGTGGTGGAGGTGGTGGCGGAAGTAAAGCTCCAACGAAACCTAAACAAGACCCCTTCTACAACTACATCAAAACCGTAGACGATTACAAAAAACGTCTTGAATCTCTCCAAGACGTCCAAGAGCTCCTAACCAAACCCGTTGATATCTTCAATAATACTAAAGCCCAAGAAGACTACTACAAAACTCTCCTTGGTTCCAACCAATCCTACCTCAACCACGTCAATTCCGAACTCGAACGTCTTCAAAAAGAAGCTCAGTCCAAATACTCCAAATACATCGAAGTATCTATTGATGGTTCTCTCCGCCTAACCGAAGAGTACTGGGCATCTACGGGCGATATCACCGAAGAACTTGATGAATGGATTGACGCTTATGATGATGTCCTTGGTCGTCAGAAAGACCTTACCGATGAAATCAACGATTATAAGAAAGAGCTAAAAGAACTCTGGGAAGGCTGGCGCGATAGTTTCATTGACCTCACTAATGATATTGCAGATGTATTCCAAGAGCTTGACGAAAAATAGCTTGAAGACCGTCAAGAGTTCTACGAAAAGCTTGAAGAACAAGATCAACGTTATCTTGAGAGTGTACGCAACAATATCGAAGAGGAGCGTAAGGCGCGCGAGCGTGCGAATAGTTTTGAAGACCTTCAAAAGAAACAAAATCGTTTAGCTCTGCTCCAACGTGATAGTTCTGGTCGCTATGTAAATGATATTGCAGAACTTCAAGAAGAAATAAATTCTGACCAGCAAGATTTGGCTGATTAGAATGTAGACAATATTCTTGACACTCTTGAAAAGCAAATGGATAAGGATGCTGAGCGCCATCAAGATATTCTTGACGCAATGCAGAAGCAAATTGATAGCAATGTTGAAAATCGTATATACATTGAGCGCGCGGAGCAAACCATTGCACAAGGCGAATAGGCTATTCTTGATGCTATTCATATGGGTGAGGATTGGCGCAATGCTTCTAATGCCGAACGTGAAAAGATGGATGAAGAGTAGGCTACAAATATTGCTGGGTCAAAGAGTTATCTTGAAAAGTTGAATGAGGGTATTACTTCATCTAGTGAGTATATATCTAAGATGGTTACAGATGCGTTGACCAAATAGACGGAAAAACTTGTTTGGACTATTGGTGATATTCCTCAAAATGATGAAGCTCATGTAGCACACGCAATGGAAACAACTTTACCTTCAATTCTTGAATAGTTCTTCGCGCGGACCAATACGGCTCAAGATATGGCAGATGACAATGCAACTAATAAGGCTAAAAAATATGCCTCTGGTGGTCTTGTAGACTATACTGGCCCTGCTTGGGTTGATGGCACTCCTGGTAAACCAGAAGCATTTCTCAATGCTAATCAAACTGCTATGATTGCTTCATTCACTGCTAACCTTGCAAAAATGATTTCTGGCAAATTCCCATCTTCTAATGTAGAAGCAGGAAGTAATTGTGAAATCAATATTGATATTGGTTCAATTGGTGCAGACTATGATATTGACCAAGCCATCAATAAAGTCAAACAAGAAATTGTAAATAGCGCGCAATTCCGTAATATAACATTACTCAATCGTAGACGCTAAACACAAGGGAGGAAATAAAATGAGAAATATTTACTAGAAAGACGACTATACAGGCTTTGTATATAATGGCATACATTCCTCTCAATTTGGCCTGTTTAGCGTCGCTAATGGGGACAGATACTCACGAGGTCTGTCCCCGACCTTCCAAGACCTGACACAATCTGTACCAGGTTAGGACGGAACACACTACTTTGGAACGCAAATGACACAACGAGTTATTACATTGTAGGTTGCTTTTGATAGTGTAACGGAGACAGAGTTTCATTAGCTAAAGCGCTGGTTGAATTGTGGCATCAAGCCACTCATTCTTGACGAGACGCCTTATATTCAATACTATGCAAAAATTCAAACCGCGCCGACTATATAGTTCGTACCTTTTGAAGAAGATGTAGACGAACGGATATATAAGGGAGAAAGTACAATTACTTTTGTATGTTATGACCCATATGGATATTCTGTTTCTAAGTGGCTAAGTTCTTATGGCGTATATGGTGAAACTGGACTTTAGCCAGTGAGTCTATATAGTGAAAATGTGCGTGAATGGGCATTAGCAAGTAGATTGCAACCGCGCCAATCCACCAAGCAATATACTATTGATACTTATCAAGAAGATAATGAGCTTAGTACAAATGCATATAATGGGCTAATTACATTATATAATGCAGGAGATTTACCTGTAGATTATATATTGAATTTTACATTGTCTGATGCGGTAACTACTAGCTAGGAAATCAAAATCACGCTGACTCATAATGACGTAACTATTCTTGAAAATGCCATTGACTTTTCAGTTGCTTCAAATTTGCTCAAAAAAGCAATGAAGAATGTTGATACTAATGCCATAATGGTAGGCATCAATTTTTCACTAGACACAAAGAAAAGATTACTTTTTGCCTCGCGCATATACACAGTTACAATCAATGGTGAAGTAGAATAGAAAGTTTCAGATAGAGTTATTGCGAACCATGCTTTGCGCGGAGACTTTTCAAAAATCCCGCTTTCAGAAAATAAAGACGATATGTCTTATATGTAGTTGAGTTGTGACAAGCCTATTAGTAAAGTGAGTATCGATTATCTATATAAATACTACTAAGGAGGTGCCAAATGGCATATACATATTATATACAAACTGGCATACAAACATATGATAGCACTACTGGCACCTGGGTTATCGTTGATGGTGAAAAGATTACTGCGTCTACAGCCAAATCGATATTATATTATAGTCTCGATGAAGATACAAATGAGATTTTAGGTAATGTTACAAACATTACAACCGAGTAGGCGAAAAAAAATAGAGTACCCAGAGTGCGGTATAATATAAATGTAGATAAAGTGCTCGGTAAACTTACTGAAGCAGAACCTTATCTTACAATTTATGTCGATTATCTTCAACAATTTATTATAGACTACTACTATAAAAATGAGAATGGTGTGTTAGTAAAAGACCAAGAATCTGGTATAAAGTATGTTGACTAGGGATATACAATTCGAAATACTTCGCGCCTAAAGGAAGAAACTTACTCTATATATACCAACGTAAATGGAACCCAAACTTTCCAAAAAAAATACTACTATCGTCCGATTGCAAAATGGATTTCACAAGCAGAAGATAATGCCATTTATAATGCTGGCGACCTATATAGTGGCAATGCTAATTTATCTCTTGTGCTTGATAATGCGAGTTCTTATATTCTACAAGGAAACTATATTGATGATATCCCCAATCCCAGTCGTGAGCCAGATAAAGTTGTAAATGCAATTCTAGTAAAACTTTATCCTCAAGGTGGCGACCTAAGTTCTATAAGTGATTTGAAGTATATTGATGGCTATAAATCTTATCATTTTTTAGGGTGGACAGACACGTCAGGTGGCATAGTTTTGCCTGATGGATATTAGCTAGGTAAGCTACCGAATGATGGAGATAGTCTTACTTTATACCCAGTTTGGCAAGAAAGTCCATGCTAGAGAACTTTACTTTCAGCGCAAAGCGACTTATCAAAACCATCGGCTCCAACGCGCGCGGGCTATCGCTTTTAGATATGGTCCGCGCGCTCACAAGAAGAGTACTTACCAATACTTCAAGACAATACAACGGGAGTAGAAAGTCCAGAACCAATTCCTATCTTTGCTCTATGGCAGAGCGAATTAGAGTATGCTAATGAATATGAGCAAACTATTCGTAAAGTACCCTATAAAATTGAAATATGGGAAGACCAATTCAATGAAGAGAATAATAGATGGGAAGAAATACGTTTGGTAACTCTTGGCGCGGACACCATGGAAGATTAGGGTCGCGCCTTCAATATCAAATTCAAATAGACCGTATATGGTGAGTTGACGCTTACTTTCTCCCTCTATGGAGCATATATTGATAATCAAACAGGTTAGCGTGTAGAAAACTACCTCATGCCATATTGCTTCAATGAAGCTAAAGTAAAACTTTGGTATGATGGAGAATGGTATGATTTTATTATAAAAGATATTCAAGAAACTCATAATCAGCAGTTTACTAAAACATACACTTGCCAGTACTTACCTATTTATGAGCTAAGTAAGATTGGATATACTCAAGTATTTAGGTTGGATAACCGTGATGGAAGCGGTATCCAAAGCGCGCCTGAATTTATGGAAAGTATTCTTGAAGATACTGAGTGGCGCTATGTGTAGGCTGGAAATAAAGATGTACCCGCGGTCAAAGATTTAGAAGTAAATCTAACCGAAACGAGTGAAGAAGTAGTTTATTCTGCTGACGTGAAAGAGAAAGGTATCGAATACAAAACCTATTCTATTGATAAAGATGGTATTTTATAGTCTGGTGTTAGTGGTACCGTATCTAGTGGCAAGGTGTATATTCCATATAGTTAGCTAAATAAAGATGGGATGATTTTCGGTTGCTTTTCTGAGGGATTTATTGAAGTTGATGGGGATCTAATTCTACAGCAAAGTTTAGTAACTTTTACAATGGACTGGGTGCAATATCCTCTAACAGATTTTTCAATTACTAAATTTACTGCGGAAGTTCCTAAAAAGAGTAATGTTAGTGAGTGGATTGAAGCCTCTATCAAAGAAAATGATAGTATAATTGATACTATTAGCTAGTATTGCAATAAAGGCTCTTCTCCTGAATACTCATCTTTATATTATCGTGTAAAGACTGCCACTACAGATACGGCAATGACTTATTCACCCACTTAGGATAAAAAGCCGTGTTATTTTGGAACAATAGATAGTGTAACCTATGGCAGTGAAAAGACTAAACTTGCCAGTCTAGGAACAAATACTGTATTTGCATTTACAAATGGAGATAACTTCTATACCTTCAAATTGAATTAGCTGGCTGGCGCGAATGAACTTCCATTAGGAACTGAATATAGATATTATTTTACTGGTAATACAAACAATTCTATGGTGGCTATTATTGGCGAAGTAAATAGCAGTATTACTAATGAACAATGGGCTAGCACCTCTGCTACTTCTGTAGTAGTAAATGGAAAGACAACCTATATCCTACCGATTACCGGATTTACTGCTTCAGATAGTCGTTTTACTTCTGAATAGGTGTCCACGGCTGTTTTTCTAGGTGCTTCTCCAAAGACCTACTATCAAAAATCTGGTTCTGCTGGGGATGAATATTATCGTCCTTATACTGATTTGGCTATTCCAGCAACAGTGAACTTCCCAACAAATTTCTATGAAGCTTCAATAAATACTGAAGGGTTATCGGCAAATAGTAGCCAAGTTCATTCTATTCGCTAGTATTTTACTCTCAATGGAAATACTGCTACAGTAGTCGGAATTGCGCCCGTCAATGAAACGGATGGATTTTATGTAAAAGATACCGATGGCTTATATTATTATGATACTGCAAATCTAAATTATACTCTCATCGCGCCACCCACGTGGAAAAACGGGGGCGATCGTTATACTCGTGTGTTATTCACTCAATTAGAGAGCTATATAATGTATCGCAGTCTTGAAAGCTCAAATAGTAACTGTTTTGACCTTACTCAAAAAGTTGCCGAGACTTTTGAAGTTTGGTGTAAGTATATCATTGAGCATAATGATGACGGTAGTATTGCTTATGATGATACAGACCAAATGGCCCTTGAACCGCGCAGAAAGAAATGGGTAACACTTACATCTTATGCGGGCGCAGAAAATCCCGTAGGTTTCACATATGGCATCAATCTTACCAATCTCTCACGTACAATAAAAACCGATAGTTTGGTTACAAAACTTTATGTTGACTATAGTGAAAACAACTATACTTCTGATGGCTATGTTGCTATCAGTAGTGCAGAGGATAATATAAGTAAAGAAAATGTTCTTTACAATTTTGATTATTTTATCCAAGTTGGCTTGCTTGAAAAGATGCAAGTATATAATGATTTTTATAAAATAGAGAGCAACGAAGTATCCGCGCAAGACCCATTAGAAATGAGGTGCGTAATAGAGGCCAATGGGAAAAATGGCCCAGGTTACCTTCGTTTACTTGGTTTATTGAATACTTAGTATGATAAATTGAGCGAGAAAATAAATGGCGCAACAGGATACAGTTATCAAGTCATCCATTTGAAAGAAATGCTTTCTGCCTATAGTTATGCTTCTGCTTTTACAGTAGATACAACTATCACAGGGCAGGGCGTTGCTCCTTCAATTGGTACTTCTACAGCAGAAGATTAGGAAACGCTTCAACGTCTCACTAAAGAATACAATCGTGTTTCTGCATAGCTGGCCGCCGCGAAAAAGCAACTTGCAAAAATTGTGGCTCGTAAACAAGAGCTTGAACGTAAATTCAATTAGCGTTACGCGCGATATATTCAAGAAGGTAACTGGACTAGTAGTGATTATATTGATAGTAATAGCTACTATGCAGATGCCCTAAAGGTTAGCAATGATGGCGCGAAGCCTAGTATCAATTATAACTTTACTGCAATTGACCTTTATGCCTTGCCAGAGTATAAAGATTATAAGTTCTGTATAGGTGATCGTACTTGGGTAGAGGATACAGAGTATTTTGGTTATGAAGAAGATGGAACGCCATACCATGAAAGTGTTATTCTTACAGAAATAAATTACGATTTGGATAATGCATCTGCATCTACCTTTGCCGTATAGAATTATTCTAATAAGTTTGATGATTTATTCTAGACACTTTCTGCAACGGCAAATTCATTTAGCCTCAATCAATAGATGTATGGGCGCGCGAGTAAACTTCTTACTTCTGGTGGGCTGAATAACGAAACTACCCAGAAGAGCCTTACATCAAATAAAGAACTAACTCTTATGTCAAGTTCTGCTATTTAGTTTGATAACGATGGTATCATATTTACTAATGTAGCAAATCCAAACCAAATATTACGTATAGGCAGTGATGGCATTTCAATGTCAAATAACGGTGGCGCAAGCTACGACCAACGCCTAATGTGGTAAAATAAGGAAAACCCAGGAAGAAAAAGATTTCTTCCTGGGTTTCTTTTTATCCAAATCTGTTTTTCCTGAATTATCTGTCTACTTATAATTAGAACGGTAGAGGAGGTTTTCTTTATGGCCGGTTACAATTATAATCCTTATAGTGGAAATAGTGCGATAACGCAAATGAGTGGGGCTAATTTTTCAATGCCTCAACCACAACAATTATTCCCACAACCGCAAGGAAATGTTTATACAATAAATAATACCCTAGAAGTGGCTAATATACCTGCTGGCGCGGGACTAAGTGTTGCATTGTGTCTAAATGAAGGGCTGGTATATATCAAGTCGCTTCAAAACGGTCAACCAATGTTCTGGGCCTATAAGCTAATACCCTATGTAGAAGAAGAGAAAAAAGATAAAGCCCAATATGATGAAAGGCTCCAATCATTGGAGTCAAAAGTCGATAATTTATTGAAGGAGTTGAAAGGTGAATGAATCCTATGCAGTTTATGATGAATTAGATGGGAAATATGGGGAATATGGTAAAAGGCCAAACTAATGCCAAAGGAATGCCTGTGTTTACCGTACCGGGGAAGCATGAAGCAAAATAGCAAATAAATCCGATGCTTTTCAAGCAATATATCCCAATGGTGAATTAGTCCCAATGGGACAATCTAATTGCCTAGGCGCGCCAGCAAGGTATTAGTGAAGCTGATATCCAAGCTGGCTTACAGATGATTTAGAAGATGAAGTAATTCATCTTATAATATAATTTTATGGAGGAAACTATAATGACTGATGGACTTTCTGCTGGCGATGTTCTTGCCCTGACTAGAGACCGTGATGATGATGGCTATATGATGGCCTGGATGAACAACCCCTTTATTTATTTTGTGTGGATGATGTTTATGCGTTGGTTCAACAATGGAGACAATGGTAATGCTCTCACACAGGCAGAACTTTTTGATGGCCTTGGCCGTCAAGATATTCTCGGTAATTAGCGAGAAATTCAGCAAACTCTTTGCGGAATTAGTGGTGCAATGCAGACTGGTTTTGGTAATATTCGCTATGATAATCTCCAGAATGTAATGGGATTACAAAATGCTATGACGTCTGGATTTTATGGCGTAAATAGCGGATTGGCTGAAAATCGTTTTGCCCAGCAACAGTGTTGTTGTGAGACGAATCGCAGTATCGATGCGGTTCGTTCAGATGCATATAAAAACACGTGCGACATCACAACTGCTATCCATGCTGAAGGAGAAGCTACTCGCGCGCTTATCAATGAAAACACTATGCAGGCGCTTCGTGATAAACTTGCTGACCGCGACCGTGACCTTCTTTACGCAAACTTCCAGAACTCTCAGTATCTACAGAACTCTTATCTTGTGGATACTCTTCGTCCTGTTTCACGCCCAGCCTATATCACCTGTTCTCCTTATCAGGCTACTTAGAATTACTGTAATGGTGGTTTTGGTGTCGGTGGCTGTACTGGCGCGTAAGATAATATCTTATGTATCGCTCCACAAGGGAGGATTAAGTTATGTTTGAAGTTTTTACTAACACGAGCCAAGTAATGGCTCAAAATGCGGCGGTAGTCTTTGACCGTCAAAAATTTAGTGATTGCCGTGTAAAATTGAGCGGTGAAAACAATACAATCACAATATCTACTCCAGGACGTTATCTTGTCCACTTCGACGGCATTGCGGGGAGCAACACAGTAGACACGGCGTTTAGCCTTTAGTTATATGTAAATGGAGTTGCTCAAGCTTGTGCCCGTTCGACTACAATTACCCCAGTTGCCAATAATGGGACTTCAATTGCCTTTGATACACTCATCTAGGTGAATAATTCTTGTTGTTGCGCAAATAACTCTCAATCTCTTCAAATTGTTGCTACGGAAACTAACGCGGGAACTCTTACTCACGCTAATGTGGTGATAATTCACTTATGAAAGAATTGACAACACTTTATCAAATTATCTATGATGATTTGAAAGATAGTGATATGCTTATTGGGTATGCGAAAGAACTAAAAGATAGCAACAAACAGCTTGCAGATATTTATATGACAGATGCTAAGAATAGGCTCGCGCATTCTCAATAGATGCATAAATAGTTTACCTCTATCGTTCAAGCAATGGGAGAGAAAGGTGAGAAAGAAAAGGTGGCAGATTGTTTATGGGAAGCAACTCATAAACATTATATGGAATGGTTTGAAAATTTAGAAAATTGTATAAAGAAATGGTAAGAGAAAAGAGGACACTTTCGAGTGTCCTCTTTTTTATGCCCAATCAAGCATTTCGCTCTATTTTGTGTGGCTGGCGCAAGCATACTTACCGATACAAATTGCTTCGGCTTCGTCAAGCGAACACATTTGCCCATACCACACTTGAACTTTTAGCTATGCACTTTTCTTACGGTCATCTCGACTGCGCCCCTTGATACCGCAATATTGGCGCCAAGTGCCTACTGGAGCAACCTCATAAGTTATATTATTAGCATAGAGTAAATTTATTAGCACACCTTGTAAATGTGCGAGAGACTTATAGGTTGTTACACCTATTTCTGCGCCCTTTATTCCTTCTGCTTTGTTGTCTTGAAACTATATATCCTCAATACATACAAAGTCTATGCGCCATGCAGTAATCATATTCAAAACCCAATTGCGAATTTCATTTATACGATTTGCTTCACTATCAAAATTTACTCCGTAAGTGCCATGCCGGATTAGTTCTCCATTTTCAAAAATAGCCCAACCAGTAATATATGTTGCCTAGTCTAAGGCAAGAATGCGGTAGGCACCTTTGGGTTTAGGAGAACTGATTGTGGTCGTGGCTTTTTGCTTTTCGGCGCAAACAGGGCAAAAAGGCCGTTTGCGCCATTTTTCATAGGGGGTAAGGACTTTATGACCTTCTGGGCATTGCCACTCCATTTCTTCTTTGAGATTCTTATATTCTGTTGAAAGGACTTTCCACTATATATTTTCGGCTTCCTGCTGAATTTGTGTTAGTAGAATACGTGCCATAATTCACTTCCCCGAAGAGCCAAACCCACCAGAACCACGGTCGGTTTCATTTTCATCAATAGACTTTACTTCCATAAAGCTTGCAAGAGGAACTTCATTAAGAACCATCTGCGCGACTCGCATACCTTTTGTGATATAAAAGGGATAAGTGCCAATATTGTCAATAATAAGACCAACATCCCCTCGATAATTACTATCAATCGTGCCAGGCGTGTTAGCAACACGTATCTTGGTTTTCAAACTCATACCACTACGCGGGCGCATTTGAAGTTCATATCCCTTTGGAATAGCCACCTTGAAACCAAGAGGTATCATCATTGTTTGATGAGGTTCGACAGTATAATCATCTAAAGCATACACATCACAGCCAGCATCTCCATCATGTGCGTATGTGGGCATGTGAGCATCGGGGCTAGTGAGTTCAATAGGAATACGAATAATTTTATTACTTGACGCCTTTGCACTTTGCAAACCATTCACAGCAAGAGTAAGTACCTGCTTGACAAAATCTCTACGAGACTGGTCGTAATCTTTGAACTGCTCATCAATCTTTGCAATACTATCCTCAAATGCTTTATTGAGTTCTGCAACAGACATCCCTGACATATTCAGCGCAAGCGCCATATCATACTTGGCATTAGAATTATTAAACCCACGTTCCATCTCTTCAAGCATAAGTGGCTTCATTGCTTCAAAAGCGTCGTCGGGCATAGAGAGAAAAGAAGCAAGAGCTTCAAGTCCGTCCATTCCGGGGATTTTGGTTGCAAGGTCGCGGAAATAGGCCTCGCTACTTTCTTCAGTCGCTTCATCTACTACGTCGGCAGTAGGAATAGTTGACATAGTTACAATTTTATTTTCGTCCATTATTCCATCTCCTTTTTACCGCAATAAATACATTTGCCAGACTGGAAACAATGTGGACATAAGTTTTGAAGTTCTTTGATACGCTCCATATTTTTACTAATAGTAGAATTGAGGGTAAAGATTCCCTGGGTGATAATATCTGTATTTTCTTGAAGCAGTTGATTTACTTCATTTTGAATCTGATTTACTGTCATATCTTTCCTCCATTTTCAACAAATTCTTTTGGATTACATTTCACTAGTTTATCAATTTCATTGTATTTATTACACAAAGTTATTATTGCATATCTTGCATCCATTGTGGGGCGCGCGGTATATAGTTGAGGGGCAAGTACTTCAATCAGCCTATCATAAAGACTTCTAGTCTCTACTCCTGGAGCTTTATTTGTCCTATTCATCTTTTGGGTTATATATATCCAAGCCATATACCATCCGCCAAGACCTGGTGCCATCACTGGTGGTTCTAATTTATATCTGATGCGCGAACCCATACACCAAAGAATACTCTTCAGTCCGTCAATAAATAGATCATAAGCTTCCTCAGTTGTTGAAGGTATTTTTTGTTCTTGAAAGTAAATAATATCTAACCAATTCTTACCAGGCGTGCGTTGTAATTCTTGAAGCTATTCAAAAGTTGGACGTTCTAAGCAAGTAATTTGGGCTTGAAATTTACTCTCGGTTTTACTGGTGTAGAATTGAAATAATGGGCGAAGTTCTTCTAGCGATGAAAAAAGAATCGGATAGCAAAAAACGATACTACGCTTCATGTTATATTTATCTAACTAGAGATACTTTGGTAATTCTTCTGCCCAGTTATCTGGTAATTTATGGTCATGGATATATAATGTGCTACTGGCTTCAAAATCAAAATCATTGTATGGATATGCACGGGTTCCATTAGAGAGAAGAATATGCTGTCCACGTGCGAATGTCTTATCATTTTTGTTATCTATTGGTCTTTCACTTTTCGTGCGTATATAAGCCATTGGATTGAGTGGACATTGCTCAACCTCTTTTTTCATTGGTTTATATCTTCCATTTACTGCATAACCACATAATTCAATATTTTCATATTGTACTATCTCTGGCGCAAAAGGGATAGATATATCTTCTTGAAAATAATACACTTTTTCATAGTAGGGCGCGCGAGAAAGGTCAGAAATAAAACTGACCATTTCTCGCTAACGGTTAAGATAAGTAGATAATTTCATAAGTTGGAAGTTGGGTGGAGGAATAGGTTTTTTATTTTTTAGCGCATATATCCTGTCTGCGTCATACAATGCAATACTCATTCTCTTACCCTCGTTATAATCTGTCCATCTGGAAGTATTTCATCAATAGTTTCTACTAAATGCCAAGGAGTACGAGTATATTTCTTAGCAATAAAGGTTGAACCGCGACGAATACCGCTAATAATAATTTTATTACCTCGCTTGAACATAGATGGCTCAATTACGTGCTTTTTCCCATCAGATCCGCGCTCACTAATTTGACGGTCGTATTTTGTAAATGCATCACCAAACATACGAATTGTTACTACTCCTGTTGTAGTGAGTATTGTAATAAGACGTTTAGTTTTATCTCGGTCAAGAACCGTTCCTGCAATACGTTCAATATGAAACATGGGAATAGTCTTTCCATCTTTTGTAGTAAAAGTATATTCTGGCTCTGGCTCTTCAGAAAGTCTATTGAAGTCAGCCCATCCTTGCGCGATTTGGTCAACCCGCGCGAGCTCATGGGGATGATTATAATAGGAGACACTATCCATTTCCCACTTACTAATTGAACCGAGGCAATACTTATTATATACTTCTTGATAAAGTATATTGTTCAAATTGATTAGAAGTTCCTCTTTATGCGCTTTGATATAGTCGCGCACGGGATTCATAAGTTTCGTATATGTTTTATCCCACCTTGAAGCATCTATGCGACCACAATCATCATTTTCATAAATTATAGCATCTTCGTCAAAATGGGTCTTATAAAATTCAAGAGGATAATCTTCTAATTTATAATATAAGCCATCCTTACAATTCTTTTTGAGATACTTTTGAAAATTGAATATCTTCACTTCAAGCGAAAGCTCATCAGGGAGTAAGTTATATCCAATAAGCATTTGCATATTGCGTAAATTCAACTCTTTTTTCTGGTCTGCAATAGAAGAAATATAGTATTCCATTACTTCTTTGCGCGAAGAGCCAAACTTATCAAAAGCACCAGCTTTGATAAGGTTTACCATTTGGGTTTTATTTATTTTGACTTTAGATAAAAAGTCTTCAATAGAGGTATAGGGGCGTGCGTCTATAATCGAAGAAACTAGCTCTGCTCCAATTTTTACAATGCCACTCAATCCGTAAATAATAGTATTATTGTCTACGTCAGGGACGAAAGTAAAATCTGAGGCATTCACGTCTGGAGGCTCAATAGAAACACCAGCATTTTTCATTTTATTGATAGCAGTACTTACTTTTCCATAGTTAGTTGTAGAAGTCTTTTTTTTCTTTTTCTTTTCTACTGATACAACTTCTTCTGATTCGTCATCATCATCTTCTTCTGCTTCTTCTTCTACTAATTCTCCAACGCATGAGACAGGGTCTACATAATCATCAACTT
>ENA-UERG01001530-UERG01001530.1-human-gut-metagenome-genome-assembly--contig:-NODE-1530-length-18821-cov-5.386737_pt1 | contig 18821 bp, 18 predicted proteins | sample MGYA00242954_ERZ507954 | MGnify/ENA primary metagenome ERZ507954 (study PRJEB26167, sample SAMN06115478) | human gut metagenome | host: Homo sapiens | place: China:Sichuan | collected 2015-01-21... | reverse complement strand
TTTTCTACTCTACGGGAAAGCAACGCCGCGTGCGGCGTTGCTTTCATTATAACATATTTTTCCGCTTCTGTCAACGAGGAATTCGGCGGAAACGATCATTCCTCCCGATACCGCATCAGCGCGGAGAGCATTTGCGCCGCCTGCGCGCGGGTCACGGTGTCGGCGGGGGTGATACGGTCGCCCGTGGGGGTCAGGATACCGACCGCGCTGAGCGAATAGATGGCGTCCGCCGCCCAGACGGGAATCTCGCTCTGATCCGCAAAGGTCGGAATCACCGCCGCCTTGCCGGGGGCTGTGATACGATCGAGGATGACCGCCGCCTGCGCTCGGGTCAGCGCGTCGTCCGGCAGGAAGCAAAGCTGTCCGTCCTTCTGACTGCCCGTGATATAGCCGAGCCGATACGCCGCCGCGACATAGCCCTTCATGCTCGCGGGAATCTCCGCATCATCCGCAAACACGGTCTTTTCGCATTCGGGAACGCCCGTGATTCCCGCGGCATTCATCGCCATGACCAGAAATTCCGCGCGGTTGACCGTGCGTTCGGGGTAGAAATAGTAGTTCTCCCCCACCTGCGAACCGCTCATAATCGCTTTTTCGGTCACGGCCAGCGCCGCGCCCTCTTCGCGTGAACCTTTCATATCCGCATAGGTGACCGAAGTTCCGAGACGGTCGACCGTCAGCGAAACCTTTGCGGAGGCACTGTAATTACCGTAGCGATCCCGCGCAACATAGGAGAACGCGTCAGTTCCCACATACTCCGCAAACGGGCGGTAAACATAGCTTCCCGTTTTCGCGTCGGTCAGCTCCAGCGAGCCGTTCTGCGGGTAGGAGACCACCTCAAAGGAAATCGCGTCGCCCTCGGGATCATTGGCGCTGAGCGTTCCGTAAGCCGCCAGACCCTTATAGGTTTTCAGCTTCAGAGAGAGCACGGGTGCCATGGCTACCGTGGGCGCGCCGTTCTTTTCGTCCGCCATCAGAATGGAGCAGGTCATGCCGCATTCCGCGCCGTTGACCGCAAATCGGAACGCGGAGGTCACCAGATCCTCCCGCGCGGGATGGAAGCAGAGCTGATCCAGATGTTCGCCCGAAAGCGTCTGCCCCGCCGCCACACGGGAAGAGCCGAGCAGCAGTTCGCCGTCGGTCACGGGCGGGAGAGTGAGAACCGTCAGATACCGAACCTCGGAGAGATTCATGCCGCGCTCCACAGCGTCCTTCGTAAAGACCAAGTCGTTCCCTTTCATGGTATACAGCGCCAGATCCGTGCGCGCGCTGAGCACTTCCGTGCCATGCGAAAAGATCTTCGCATCCGCCCCGCCCGATTCTTCGGCGCAAACGGGCAACGCCGCAATCGCGCCGATCAGCATTGCCGCGCAGAGCAATCCCGCCAGCCGTTTCCGAATTCCCGATTTCATGTTTTTTACCGCCTTTCCGTCATTTGATGTTCCATTGTATGCGGGCGGAAAGAAAAACAGAACCGAACGAGCGGTTCTGTTTGATGTCGGCTTTTCAGAATAAAATCAGTTCATATTCTGCGTTTTCAGACGTTTTCCGCTGTCTTCCGGCGTTTTTTGTCAGAATCCGCTATCTTTGAATATCAAAAATGCGGAAATTACCGTTTTCTTCCTTCGTCAGCGTCAGGTATTCGGGGCGCACGGCATCGCTACCGACATCGCGGCGGTACGTCCCGTTGTTCCGGTGAATCCTGTATTCCAGCCGATAGGTCACACGCAAAGTGCCGTTTGCCGTCTCCTCGCCGACCCGCGTCACCTTCATTTCATACACCATTTGTTGGGCAAAATCGGGAATCGGAATTCCGTTTGCATCCCGGGCAAGCAGGGCGCGCAGTCCCTCCGGGTTTCCGTCAATCAGGCAGTCGAAATAGTTCCACAGCACCTCCCACTCGGGATTTGCCGACACCTCTTCTCGCGATAATGCTTCCGTCGAGCCGTAGTTCGCGTCGCAGAAGTAGAACTGCCTGTCCAGATCGGTATAGATTGCGGCGGTGCGGATATCCCCCTCATAGGGCAGATAGAAGCGGATCGTTCCGGCATCGCCCTGCGAAGGTTGCGCAGGCTCGTCCTTCGGGAGCAGAACCGACAGAAGCACAACAGTCAGAATCGCGAGCAAAACGACCCCGCCGCAGACAAGCAGCGCGATTTGTAACCTTTTGTTTTTCAGCATCTTACCCCAATACCTTTCTCCCAGCAATTGTCTCCGCGCGCGGACTGCCCTGTTCTCTCTTGCGCGCCCTCGTTTTCTCCCCGTAATTCACGTCATCACCTCCGGATTCTCTCCCCGTCATTATACACGATTTTTCCGCTCCTGTCAACCGATTTGCGGCGGCTTCACAAAAACTTTCAAAAAAATGGGGAAAATCTTCTTGTACTTTCTCCCACAATGTGCTATAATATAAAGAAGTCAGCAACCGAACAGGGAGGATCGCGATATGAAATATTTTGTACTGATTCCCGACGGCATGGCGGATGAAAAAATTCCCGCGCTCGGAAACCGGACGCCGATGGAAGCCGCAGAAAAGCCGATGATGGACCGTCTTGCCAAGGACGCATTGGTGGGAACCGTTTCCAATGTTCCCGAGGGCATGGTTCCGGAAAGCGACACCGCAAACATGGCGATCCTCTCTTTCAATCCGCGCATCTACTCCAAGGGGCGCTCCCCGTTGGAGGCGGTGAGCATGGGGCTTGAAATGTCGCCCGACGACACCGCCTACCGTTGCAATGTGGTCACGCTCTCCGATGAGGGCGAGGACTACGACGACAAAATCATGCTCGACCACAGCGCCGACGAAATTTCCACCCCCGAGGCAGCCGAACTGATTGCCGCGCTGGAGGAAAAACTCGGCAACGATACGCGGCGATTCTACCCCGGCGTCAGCTACCGCCACTGCCTGATGATCCGCGGCGGCAATGATACCTATCCCTTTATGCGCCCGCACGATATTCTCGGCAAAAGGATCGGAGAATACCTGCCGAAACGCGGGGACGGCGGCGGAGAATTCTACGACCTGATGCGTGAAAGCTTTGAGATTCTGAATCATCATCCCGTGAACGAGGCGCGGCGGGCGCGCGGACTGAAGCCCGCAAACTCGGCATGGCTCTGGAGTCCCGGAAAAAAGCCGCAACTGCCCGATTTCGGCAAACAGTGGGGTCTGCGCGGCGCGGTCATTTCCGCCGTGGATCTCATCAAGGGCATCGGGCTTTGCGCGGGCATGAAATCGATTGACGTGGAAGGCGCGACGGGAAACGTTCACACCAACTACCGCGGCAAGGCGGAAGCGGCAATCGGCGCGTTCCGCGACGGCTACGACTATGTTTATGTCCATGTGGAAGCCCCCGACGAGTGCGGACACCGCGCGGAAACCGAAAACAAGGTACTGTCGGTGGAAAAGATCGACGCGGAGATTCTCCGCCCCGTGTTTGACTATCTCGCGGGGACTGGCGAGGACTTCCGCGTGATGGTTCTGCCCGACCACCCGACCCCCGTGCGGCTGCGCACACATACGTCCCTGCCCGTTCCGTTCTTCATCTGGTCCTCCGACAAGCGGCGCGACGGCGCGGAGCGCTTTACCGAAGAAACGGCGGCAAAAAAGCAGTTCTATCTCCCCTATGGGTATCGTCTGATGGATCTGCTCCTGAATCCCGACAGTGAGGTGAACACGCATGAATGAAGAAATGCCGGTAACGCCCGAAACGCCGGACGCCCCCGGAACGCCCGAAGTTCCGCCGAAAAAGCGGCGGACGGTCGGCGCGGTGCTGTTTGACTACGTGGAAATGTTCGCGTGGTCGGTTTTCGCGGTTCTCCTGATCTTTACGTTCGGCTTCCGCCTCTGTCAGGTGGACGGACAGTCGATGGAGAACTCGCTTCACAACGGCGAACGCCTGCTCCTGTTCAGCGCGGGCTACACCCCGCGGCAGGACGATATCGTTGTCTTTCATCTGACCGAACCCGAAAAGAATCTGGAAAAAACCTTGGTCAAGCGCGTCATCGCCACGGGCGGACAGACCGTGGAAATCAACACGCTGACCGGAAAGATCACCGTAGACGGCGTCGAATATGCCGATGAACACAGCGTTCTGAAAAACCCCTCAACCGACATTGAGATCGGTCGGTACTACGCCTCGCTGTTCAGCTACGGCTACGACTGGGAAACCGGCATCTTCCGCGCAACCGTTCCCGACGGATATCTGTTCGTCATGGGAGACAACCGCAATAACTCCAAGGACAGCCGCAACCCGGACGTGGGATTCGTTGACGCGCGCTGCGTTCTGGGGCGCGCGGTTCTGCGGCTCTCCCCCTTCACCGTATTCCACTGAGGTACTGCCTATGCCATCCGAAAATATTCAATGGTTTCCCGGTCACATGGCGAAAACCCGCCGTCTGATTGCGGAAAACCTCGGGAACGTCGATCTTGTTCTGGAACTGCGCGACGCGCGGATTCCCTACAGCTCGGCAAATCCCGAAATTGCGAAGCTGTGCGGCGACAAGCCGCGCCTGCTTCTTCTGAACAAAGCCTCGCTCGCCGACCCCGCGCAGAACGCGGTCTGGCAGGCACAGCTTTGCGACGCAAACACCCGCTGTATTCTCACCGACTGTACGAGCGGCGCGGGACTGAACCGACTTGCCCCCGCCGTGCGGGAACTGTGCGCCGAAAAGCTTGCCCGTTGGGAAGCCAAGGGTATGCGGGGTAAGCAGTTGCGCGCGATGGTGGTGGGAATTCCGAACGTCGGAAAATCCTCGCTCATCAACCGCCTCTGCGGAAACAGGAAAGCGCGCGTCGAGGATCGCCCCGGCGTCACGCGCGACAAACAATGGGTCACAACCTCACAGGGAATCGACCTGCTGGATATGCCGGGGATTCTCTGGCCGAAGTTTGAAGAAAAACGGGTCGGGGAAAATCTGGCGCTGACGGGCGCGATCAAGGACGATATCCTCGACACCGAGGCGCTCGGAGTCCTGCTCTGCCGCAGAATGCGGGTGCTCTACCCCGCGCTGTTCTGCGAGCGTTACAAGCTGACGGAAATTCCGGAGGACATGAGCGACTACGACCTGTTTCTGACGGTCGGGCGCAAGCGCGGATGCCTGATTGCGGGCGGCGAGGTGAACACCGAGCGGGTGGCAAACCTGCTGCTTGACGAATTCCGCGGCGCAAAGATCGGCAGAATCACGCTCGACCGCGTGGAAAAACCGACAAAGGAGAACGGATATGGCTCAGCCGGAACAAACCATTGAAAACGAATTGCGCGCGGCGGGCTTTGGGGCAATCTGCGGCGTGGACGAAGCGGGACGCGGTCCTCTCTGCGGTCCTGTTGTGGCGGCTGCCTGCATTCTGCCCGAAGGCGTGATCCCGGAGGGGCTGAACGACTCCAAAAAGCTGACCGCCAAGCGGCGCGACGCACTGTTTGACGAAATCAGGCGTGTGGCGGTGGCTTACTGCATCGCCGAGGCGAGCGTGGAGGAAATCAACGAGCTGAACATTCTCGAAGCCGATCTGCTTGCCATGCGCCGCGCGATTGCGGGCTTGCAGATTCCCGCCGACTATGCGCTGATCGACGGCAACATCGCGCGGGATTTTCCGATTCCCGCCCGCGCCGTCATCCAAGGGGACGCAATCTCCGCATCCATTGCCGCCGCGTCGGTTCTTGCCAAGGTCACGCGGGATCGCGAATGTCTGGAACTGGATCGCCTTTACCCGCAATACGGCATTGCCAAACACAAGGGCTACGGCACAAAATCGCATATGGACGCCCTGCGGAAGTACGGGCCGTCCCCGATTCACAGAACCAAATTCATTCGGTTTCTTGACGATGAGAACCGCTGAACAAACCGTCGGAGATTACGGCGAGTCGGTCGCGGCGCGCTATCTGCGCAGGCACGGTTACCGCGTTACGGATCGGAATCTGCATATCGACCGACATGAAATCGACCTGATCGCGGTTCGCTTCGGCGTGATCGCGTTTGTAGAGGTCAAAACAAGAACCTACACGGAAGAAACCATCGGCGTCCTGCCGCCGCCGCGCCACGCAGTCAATGCCGACAAGCGGCGCTTTACACGGCAGGCGGCGCAGAAATACCTTGCCCTGCATCCCACATGGCGCAAGCCGCGCATGGATGTAATTGAGGTTCTGCTCTCCCCCGCCGACCCCGGAAAACGTCCGCGGGTGCGCAAAATCCGGCATCTCGCAGGCGCTTATTGAGGAAACACATTATGGAAAATTTATCTCTGTTCGATTTACATTGCGACACGGCGGGCGAAATGCTTGCCACGGGTCAGCCGCTCGGCGAAAACAGCCTTGCCGTCTCGCTTTCCAAGGCCGCGGCATTCCGCCAGTACGTGCAGGTCATGGCGCTTTGGGCGAACAACCGTCTTTCCGACGCGGAGGGGTGGCAACAGGTTCGCCGCATGGCGCTGAACCTGAAAAACGATCCCGCCGTGGCAGACGGAACCGTTGGGCTGGCGACGGTCTGCCCCGAGCGCGCGGACGGCATCTCCCTTTTGCTCGGGCTTGAGGACGCGCGGGTGCTGGAACTGCACCCCGAGCGCGTGGACGAGTTGTTTGAAATGGGCGTTCGCATCTTCACGCCGCTCTGGCGCGGGGTGACCTGCGTCGGCGGCGCGCACGATACCGACGAGGGGCTTTCCGACTTCGGAGAACTCGCGGTGCGGCGCGCATTGGAACTCGGTATGCTTCCCGACATCTCGCACGCGTCGGTTGCGTCGGCGGACGAAATGTTCGATCTTGCCGCCGAATACAGCCGCCCCGTTCTCGCCTCCCATTCGAACGCTTATGCCGTCACGCCCGTTTCGCGCAATCTGCGGGACGGACAGATTCGCGCAATCGTGAACTGCGGCGGCTTGATCGGGCTGAACCTTTACACGGCATTCCTCGCTTCCGATCACCCTGCAACCGCAGAGGACGTCCTGCGCCATGCCGAACATTTTCTGTCGCTCGGCGCGGAACGCGCGCTTGCGCTCGGCTGTGATATGGACGGCGCGGATCTGCCGCAGGATCTGCGCGATCTTGCCGCGCTTCCCGTGCTTGCGGAATGTTTCCTGCGGCACAATTACCCCGAAACATTGGTTCGGAGCATCTTTTTCGACAACGCGTACCGCGTTCTCCGCGACGCGCTGAAGCCCACCCGATAACACGCAAAAGGAGACACACCATGCTTTACAAAAGCACCAGAAGCACTGCGGAGGCAAGTCTGACCTCCGCCGAGGTCATCAAGGAAGGACTTGCACCCGACGGCGGACTGTATGTCCCCGAGAGCATCCCGACCCTGACGCTCCCCGAGATCGAGCTGCTGAGCAAACAGTCCTATCCCGAGCGCGCCGCAGACATTCTCGCGCGTTTTCTGACCGACTACACGCACGAGGAATTGTCGGAGGACTGCTGCGCCGCGTACAGCCGGGAGCATTTTGTGGGCGGGGTCGCACCGCTGATCGGACTGCACACCGAATATCCCATGGCGGTTCTGGAACTGTGGCACGGTCCTACCGCAGCATTCAAAGACATGGCGCTCCAGATCATGCCGAGACTCCTTTCCCGCGCGCTGGTCAAAACGGGAGAAAAGAAAGACGCCATGATCCTTGTTGCCACCTCAGGCGACACGGGAAAGGCGGCGCTCGAGGGCTACCGCGACATTGACCGCGTGCGGATACTCGTCTTTTATCCGTCCGAAGGGGTCAGTCAGGTGCAGAAGTTGCAGATGGCAACCCAACAAGGCTCGAACGTGGAGGTCTGCGGCATCCGAGGCAACTTCGACGACGCGCAGAACGGGGTCAAATCGATTCTCAACAGCCCCGAAATGGTCACCCGCGCCCGCGTGCGCGGTATCCTGTTCTCCAGCGCAAACTCCATCAACTGGGGCAGACTCGTTCCGCAGATCGTCTACTATGTCTCGGCGTACTGCGACCTCATCAACGCGGGCAAGTGCAAGCCCGGCTCGCGCTTCAATGTCTGCGTTCCCACGGGGAACTTCGGCAACATTTTTGCGGCGTACCTCGCAAAGCAGATGGGGCTTCCCATCGCAAAGCTGATCTGCGCATCAAACGCCAACAATGTTCTGACCGATTTCCTGCGCACGGGAACTTACGACCGCAACCGCGACTTCCATATGACCGTCTCCCCCTCGATGGATATTCTGATTTCGAGCAATCTGGAACGTCTGCTCTACTTTATCGCGGGAAGCGAAAAAACGGCGGAATGGATGCGGGAGCTGAAGGAAACCGGCAAATATACGGTGGACGCGGATACCTTCCGCGAAATCCGCAAGCATTTCGTCGGCTATTACACGAACGAAGAGGACACCATCGCAACCATCCGCCAGACATGGCGGGACGGCGACTACCTCGCAGATCCGCACACCGCAGTTGCAATTCATGCGGCAAAAGCCTACATGAGCGAATTCACCGACGGCATCCCGATGGTTGTGGATTCCACCGCAAGCCCCTTCAAATTTGCGGGAACGGTTTATCGCGCGCTGACGGGCGAAAACGCGGCTTCGGACGCGGACGCGCTCAATCAGCTTGCCGCCCTGACCAAAGCCCGCATCCCCTATCCGCTTGCCGGACTTGCCAAGCGCCCCGTCCGCTTCACCCGCGTCTGCGAAGTGAACGAAATGCGCGACGTGGTCATGGAATTCGTAAAAAAGAAGTAACGTGCCAAAAATCCGCACGAGGTAAAATCCAACCGAATCTCCCCTATTGAAGGTTCCTGAAGGTTTTCAGGGGACTTCCCGAAAGAAGTCCCCTGAGTGGGTTCGGGCAAAGCCCGGGGTCTTGCTTAGTTGTTTTCCTTCGGCTTGAAGGTCACGCAGAGCGTCTCGCCCGAGCAACCTGCGTTGTTGGGTCCCACGGCGATCTGTCCCGCCGTGCAGTAAGTCTGCGCGTCATGGTAGTAGCAGTTCTGAACGTCGCAGTGAATTCCCTTGATGTGCTTGCAACCGCATTCTTGCTTCCGATCTTCCATTTTCCTGTCCTCTTTCCAAAAAAACGATTCCGGATGAACCGGTGTCCTTATGATGCCCCGCAACGGCGGGATTTATTCCGAAAAAAGGAGACCCATTATGTCGCTTTTCGTCATGGCGGATCTGCATCTGTCCTCCGACCGTTCCAAATCTATGGAGGTTTTCGGCGCGCGTTGGGCGGGCTATACCGAAAAAATGCAAAAAAACTGGTGCGTCGCCGTGAAGCCGACCGATACGGTCATCGTCCCCGGCGACGTTTCTTGGGGACTGCGTCTGGAGGACACGGCGGAGGATTTCCGCTTTCTCGATTCCCTGCCGGGGGAAAAACTCATCGGAAAAGGAAACCACGATTTCTGGTGGTCGACGCAACGAAAGACCGAGGAATTCTGGAATCGCATCGGCGCGATGAGCCTGCATCTGCTCTCCAACAACGCCTTTCTGCGCGAAGGCGTGCTGATCGCGGGAACGCGCGGATGGTTTCTTGACGAGGAACAGCAGCGGACGGTGGGCGAGGTCGACTACGCAAAAATCATCAACCGCGAGGTGATCCGCCTGCGGATGAGTCTGGACGCGGCGGTAAGACTGCGGCAGACCGAAGCGCCGCAGGCGCCGATTTGCGTGTTTTTCCATTTTCCGCCGGTCTGGGGCGATTTCGTCTGCCGCGAAATTACGGAAGTGCTGCACGAATACGGAATCCGCGACTGCTGGTTCGGGCATATCCACGGCGCATATTCTGCCCCGCCGACCCTGATTTATGAGGGCATCCGTTTTACAAACTGTGCCGCCGACTATCTGAATTTTGCACCCCTGCCGATTGAACTCTAACCTTTTTGGTCAAAAAGCCGAAAGTTCAAAAACCTATTGACAAAAAGCACAAAAAATTATATAATATATTCTGTATGTAAAATCAGAACCAATATCATGTTTGGAGGATAGTAAAATGAATCTCATCAAATCCGAAAAGACCGACAAAGGCGTATGGACCTTGCAGTTTTCGGTTGATAAGGACACCTTTGCCAAGGCGGTAAGCGACTCTTTCCGCAAGAATTCCGGAAAGATCACCGTTCCCGGCTTCCGCAAGGGAAAAGCGCCGCGCGCGGTCGTGGAAAAGATGTACGGCAAGGGCTATTTCTATGAGGACGCGTTCAACGCGGTTCTGCCCGCCGCTTACGAGGAAGCGCTGAAGGAAAGCAAACTTGACACGGTCGGTCAGCCCGATTTCGACGTCGTGTCGGTCAGCGACGAGGACGGCGTGGTCTTCTCCGCAAAGGTTGCGGTCAGACCCGAGGTCAAGATCGAGAACTACTTCGGCATCGAAGCCGAAAAGACCGTTGCTCCGGTTACCGACGAGGAAGTCGATCAGGAGATCAAAACCCTTCAGGAGCGCAACTCCCGCGAGACCGACCTCGATGAAGGCGGCAAGGCGGAAATGGGTGATATCTGCACCATTGATTTCGACGGCTCTATCGACGGCGTTCCCTTCGACGGCGGCAAGGGCAGCGATTACCCGCTCAAGCTCGGCTCGGGCAACTTCATCCCCGGCTATGAGGAGCAGGTTGCGGGACACACCCTGAACGAGACGTTCGACGTGAAGGTCTCCTTCCCCGCCGACTATCATGTCAAGGAACTGGCAGGCAAGCCCGCAGTCTTCAAGACCACCATTCACAAGATCCAGCACATTGAACTGCCCGCTCTGGACAACGATTTTGCAAAGGATTTCACCGAATTTGACACCTTTGATGAATATAAGAAGGATGTCAAGGCGAAAATCGCTAAGAGACATGAGGACGAAGCCGATTCCGCATTCGAAAGCGCCGTGCTCGATACGCTGATTGAAAAAGTGGAAGCAGAGATTCCCGAGGCGATGTATGTTGCCGAAACCGAGAACTTCGTGCGCGACTACGACAACCGTCTGCGGATGCAGGGTCTGGATCTCAAGACCTACTTCCAGTACACCGGTCTGGATCTCGACAAGCTCCGCGCACAGCTCCGCCCGCAGGCAGAGAAGCAGGTGAAACTGCGTCTGGCGCTCGAGAAGATCGCAGAGCTTGAGAAGCTGGAAGCCACCGAAGAGGACATCAACGGCGAGATCAAGCGGATTGCGGACGCTTACCAGATGAAGGAAGAGGACGTTCGCAAGGCTGTTCCGCTCGATTCCGTTGCCGAGGACATGAAGGTCAAGAAGGCAATGGATCTGGTCAAGGAAAAGGCTGTAATCAAGAAGTAATCCATTATGAACCGGAAGCCCGTCGGCGTTTCCGGTTCAAATTATCCGAAATTCCGAAAGAGAGGTACAAACAATGCTTGACGCAAGAGATTTTACCCGTGCCGCACTCGTCCCGATGGTGGTGGAACAAACCAATCGCGGCGAGCGCTCCTATGACATTTTCTCGCGCCTGCTCAATGACCGCATCGTATTCCTCGCGGATGAAGTGAACGATACCACCGCGTCGTTGGTCGTGGCACAGATGCTGTTCCTCGAAGCACAGGATCCCGACAAAGAAATTTCCTTTTATATCAATTCCCCCGGCGGCTCGGTCAGCGCGGGCATGGCGATTTACGACACCATGCAGTTCATCAAGTGCGACGTTTCCACCATCTGCATCGGCATGGCGGCAAGCATGGGCGCATTCCTGCTTTCGTCCGGCGCAAAGGGCAAGCGGTTGGCGCTGCCGCACAGCGAAATCATGATCCATCAGCCCCTCGGCGGCGCAAAGGGTCAGGCAACCGACATTCAGATTCAGGCAGAGCAGATTCTGCACATCAAAAAAACGCTGAACGGTATTCTTGCCGCGAACACGGGAAAGCCGCTTGAGATCATCGAGCGCGACACCGACCGCGACAACTATATGACCGCGCAGGAGGCTATGGAATACGGTCTGATTGACCGCGTGATCGAAAAGAGAGCCTGAGCGGACCGAAGAAAGGATTTTAACAGCATGGCAAGTAACAAAAACGGTATGCACTACTGTTCTTTCTGCGGCAGAAGCGAAAAAGAGGTCGATTTTCTGATTCCCTCCCCCACAAGCCCGGTTTTTATCTGCGACTACTGTCTGGACGCCTGCAACCAGTTGGTTGACAGCATTGACGAGGAAACTCCGCGGAAGAAGAAAAACGGAGGGAAGCTGACGCTTGAGGAACTCCCCCGCCCCATGCAGATCAAGGAAACGCTGGATCGCTATGTCATCGGGCAGGACGAGGCAAAGGTTGCGCTCTCGGTGGCGGTTTACAACCACTACAAGCGCATTCTGACCAACACCCCCGCAAAGTCTGCGGCGGGAAAGGGCAAGAAAAAGGCCGCTGAAGCGGAGGTCGAGACCGCGCAGGAAGATGTGGAACTGCAGAAGAGCAATGTGCTTCTGATCGGTCCGACCGGTGTCGGAAAAACCTACCTTGCGCAGACGTTGGCGCGAACCATGAAGGTTCCTTTCGCGATTGCGGACGCGACCACGCTGACCGAGGCGGGGTATGTCGGTGAGGATGTGGAGAACATTCTGCTCCGGCTGATTCAGGCGGCGGACTACGATGTGGAGCTTGCCGAGCGCGGTATCATTTATATTGATGAAATCGACAAGATTGCCCGCAAGAGCGAAAACCGTTCGATCACGCGCGACGTGTCGGGTGAGGGCGTTCAGCAGGCGCTTCTGAAAATTCTGGAAGGCACGGTTTCCAACGTTCCCCCGCAGGGCGGCAGAAAGCACCCGAATCAGGAGTTCATCCAGATCAACACCAAGAACATTCTGTTCATCTGTGGCGGCGCATTTGACGGTCTTGAGGACATCATCGAAAAGCGCGAGGGCAACCAGACCATCGGCTTCGGCGGCGAGATCCGCACGAAATCCGAGAAAAAGAGCAGCGGAATTTTCAAGGATGTCATCCCGCACGACATTGTAAAGTACGGTATGATTCCCGAGTTGGTGGGACGTATCCCCGTCATCGTGGCGCTGTCTGATCTGGACAAAAGTGCACTGGTGCAGATTCTGACCGAGCCGAAAAACTCGCTGACCAAGCAATACGAAAAGCTGTTTGCGATGGACGGCGTGGAGTTGCGCTTCTCTCCCGAGGCGTTGGACACGGTTGCGGAGTTGGCACTGGAACGCAATACAGGCGCACGCGGTCTGCGCGCGATACTGGAAAGCGCGATGACGAAGCTGATGTACGAAGTTCCCTCCCGCCGCGACATTGCCGCGGTTGAGGTCACGCCCGCATGCATCCGCAAAACGGGTGACTGCAAGTTCACCTACCGCAAGGATTTGTTGGAAGAGGGAAAATAAGACCGCGGCTTAAGGCAATACCGCATTCTACCGCCGATTCGTCAGCGTCTGCGGCAAAATCCCCCGCCGCGTGCGGGAAAAAGCAATACAAAAAGGGATTCCCTCCGGGGAATCCCTTTTGTATTCAGTTCCGCTTTCTGCACGCGCGGATTGCAAGCGCCATCAGAAGCACGCCCCAGAGGAACATCCGCAGGACTGCGGAGCTGTCCCCTGTCGGTATCATCAGACAGGCATACAGAAGCACGCACGCCGCATACTTCGGAAAACGGCTGTCCTGTCCGTATCGGCGGTATCGGTTCAGGAAAAAGGCAATCAGCGTGCAGATCACGAAAATCGCCAGAAAACCGAACCGACCGAAATTGAGATATGCCTCCGCGTCGGGGGAAAACCCGACCTTGGCGGTCACCTCGCTGAAATAGCGCGCCCCCCATGTCTCGTAAATTCGCGTGTCGGCGGTCAGGCGCCCCAGTATCCCGCTCGGGTCGAGCTCGGGCGGCAGAATGCCTCCGAGCAGATTTTCCGCATAGGAAAGACCGAATCGGAACGACTCCGTATTCGGAACAATCCGCAATGCGGCAAGCAAAGCGAAGCAACCGTACCCGATGTCCGAAAAAGCGTTCACCGCGATACTCGGCAGGGAGAGAGACTCTCCCCCCTTCAGATTCCGCAGAACCGTTGCAAGCAGGGAAAGAAGCAACACCAGCACCCCGGTTGCCGCCAACGCCACATGGGTTCGCGCGCGGTTGCCGGTTGTTTGCGATTGCAGGCAGATCAGAAATACCGTGATGAACAGCCCCGCAGCGCCGAGCGGGAGATTGCCGCAAAAGAGCGCCAGCAGGAAATATCCCGTCAGTGCGCCGATCGCCGAAGCGCCAAAGCGTTCCTTTCCGTAAAACGCAACCGCCGCCATGCCGAACGGCACGAACAGCGCTTCCACCCACGGAAGAATCGCAGGCAACTGCCCCCCCAGCGCGTCAACCGCCGCCATGCCGCCGGACAGGAACTGCGAAAAGCGAAGAATCGCCAACGCATACGCAACTGCGCCCGAAAGAAACCCGCCGACGCAGAGGAAAACGAACAGCCGTCGGCTGTCGGCGCAGTCCTGCTCCGTCGTGCCTGCGGACGGCAGTTCCGCCTGCGGAACGGTTGCAACGATACCCGCAAAGCCCGCCCAGATATTTCCGACCGAGGTCAGGGTAATCGCGCTTTTCAGCTCCGCCTTCATTATCACCAGATGGTGCACGTCAAACGATACGCCGAGCAGCATCAGCAAAAACTGGCTGTTGCGCACCAGATAGAACGCCGCCAGAAAAAGGATCAGCGGCGTAATCCTGCGGTCGGAGCACAGGAAAATCCAGACAAGTTCCGCCCCAAAGAGAACCAACGAAGCGATCATACTGGCATAGTATACCGACTGCTCCGCATCCCGATATTTCTGATAGAACAGCCAGAGCGTCAGCGCAATCACTGCGATCAGCCAAAGCCCCAGACGAAGCCTGCGGCGTTTATCGATCCGAAACAGATCGCGGATATCAAAAAACTCCATCGCTTGGTTTCACACCGCCTTTCCGCAAAGAATCCGATTCATATTATTTATTATAACACATCGCAGAGAAAATGTCAAGAACATCATCCGAGCATGATCCACAGTCCCGCGAGCGCCGCAAAAAGCGTGGGAATTGCGACTGCCACTCCGTAAAGCAGGAATCTGCGGAAAGAAAACCGAATTCCGAAACGCCGCAGAATGGATGACCACATGATGCCCGCCAACGCGCCGACAGGAGTCAGATACGCTCCGATATTGGAACCGACCACCGCCGCAAAAACGCCTTGCCGGTAAACCTCCGGGTCGGTCACAGTCTCCAGTACCGAGCTGAACAGCACGCTCATGGGAATATTGTTGATGAGATTTGCCGCAAAGAAAGAAGAGATCCCGACGCTGAGAATCGGGCGGTCTGTCACAAGCACCGCCGCGAGGCGCTCGGTCAGCCCCGAATAGTTCATTCCGAGTACCAGTACAAACATCGACAGAACAAACGGGATCAGCTCAAACGGCAACCGTCTGACCGCCGAGAAGAGAACCGTCGGTCTTGCGTGGCGGTGCAGGAACAGCAGAACGGTCAGAACCGCCAGCGAAAGCGCAAAACCGAGCGCCGCCCAGACCATTTCCAGATGCAGATAGGAACTGAGCGCCAGCAGCAACGTTGCACCCGCAAGATGGAACACGCCGAGTTCCAGTTCGTGCGGATCTGCAATCTTTTCCGCCTCCGTCTCCCCGTCCCCCATCGGTTTCCGCAGCTTCCGACGGAACAGAATCCACAGAACGCAAAGCGAGGTGACCCCCGCCATGCAGGTCGGCAACGCCATAACCGCAAGGTATGGGACAAACCCGATTCCCGCCGCCGTGGCAAGGTAAATGTTGGTCGGGTTGCCGATGACGAACAGCAGACTCCATGTGTTCGCCGCCACAAATTCGGCAATCAGATACGGAAGCGGGTCAATCTTCGCCCGCCGCGCAAAAAAGCAGATAAAGGGCGTGAAGGTCAGAATCACGATGTCGTTGGAGGTAAAGACTGTCAGCACCGCAACGGTGAGATAAAGCGCCAAAAACAGCGCGGTCTGGCTTCCGCCCGCTCTGCGCAACGCCGCCGAGGCGAGATAACGGAAAAAGCCCACCTCGTCCAGATACACGGACAGGAAGGTCATACTGAAGAACAGCAACAGAATTTTAATGGGGTTGACCGATGAATCGGCTGTCAGTTCCCGCCCGATGTAGGAGAGCGGAATTCCGCACAGCGGGATAAGCAGAAGCACGCCCGCCAGCGAAATGACCCAATACGTGCCAAACCGGAGTTTACCGATCGTAAACTCCGGTTTCAGAAGCACCGACAGAAATACACCCAAGCCGGTCAGTCCGCAGAGGATAGCTGTCAGTTCCATACGGTATCAGTCGTCGCAGTTCTCCCAGTTGTGGTAAACGTCCATCACGTCGTCATCCTCTTCGAGCTTTTCGATCAGGAGGTTCATGAACTTGATGTCGTCCTCGTTCTCAAGCGTCACACCTGTGGACGCGCGCTTGGTCTTTTCCGCCGACAGGATCTCATACCCCGCCTTTGCAAGATCCTCCTGAATGGCGTACACATCGTCCGGCTCGGTGGTGATGACGAACACGTCGCCGTCCGACTTGAAGTCGGTCGCACCCGCCTCAAGCGCAGTTTCCATCAGCTTGTCCTCGTCCACGTCGCCGTCCTCGTTGTCCACAACGATCTCTCCGATGTCGGTAAAGAGGTAGCCGACGCAACCCGTCTGCCCCATGTTGCCGTGGTACTTGGAGAAGTACGCGCGCACATTGCCTGCCGTGCGGTTGCGGTTGTCGGTGGTCGCCGTGACCAGAACCGCGATGCCCGCAGGTCCGTAGCCTTCGTAGGAGACTTCCTCGTAGGTCTCGCCCGTAGAGCCGAGCGCCTTCTTGATGCAACGCTCGATGTTATCGTTCGGAACGTTGTTCGCCTTCGCCTTCTGGATCAGGTCGCGCAACTTGGAGTTCGACGCGGGATCTCCGCCGCCCTCTTTGACGGCAATGGTAATCTCCTTGCCGATCTTGGTAAAGACCTTGCCTCTTGCGGCGTCGGTCTTTTCTTTCTTGTGCTTGATGTTAGCCCATTTGCTGTGTCCGGACATTGTTTCTTACCTCACTCTTCTATGGTTCAGACCTTTTCGGTCTTTTTCAGACAAATCAATTCAAACGCGCTGCCAAGCACGTTCTTTACAGCGGCTGTCAGGCGCACTCTGCTTTCGCGAACCGCAGAATCCTCCGCCGAGAGAATCCGGCAGTTGTGGTAAAAGCGGTTGAAGCCTGCCGCCACGTCCAGAATGAACCGCGTAATATAACTCGGCTCATAGTCGGCAATCGCCGCCGTCACCCGTTCGCCGTAACGGCAAAGCGTTTTGATGAGCGCCGCTTCCTCATCGGTCGTGACGGTCACAGGTCCCGCCGAGACAGCGCCCGCGCGCTCCAGAACCGAGCAGGCGCGCGCATAGGTGTACTGAACATAAGGACCGGTGTTGCCGTCGAAGTTCAGCGCTTCATCCATGACGAAGTTGATATCCTTCATGCGGGTATTCGACAGATAGTAGAACACCACCGCGCCAACGCCAACCGCTTCCGCCGCCGCGTCATCCTCCTGCCTGTCGGGGTTCTTCTCTTTCATAATTCCCTTGACCTTGTCGATGGCAAGGGCGAACAGGTCGCGCAGAAGCACCACGTTGCCGGTACGCGTTGCCAGCTTCTCGCCGTTGAGCGACACCGTTCCGTAAGGCACATGAACCAGTTCGTTGTACCACGGATACCCCATCAGTTCCACAACCTTGAACCACTGCGCAAAATGCAGGCACTGCTGCGCGCTTGTGACGTAGATCATTTTATCGAAGTGAAGCGTCTCCTTGCGGTAGACCGCCGCCGCGATGTCGCGCGTGGGATAGAGCGTGGAACCGTCCCGCTTGAGGATCAGGCAAGGCGGCATATTGTATTCGGAAAGGTCGACGATCGACGCGCCGTCATCCAGCTTGAGAAGTCCCTTTTCGCGCAGAATCTCGATCTGTGCGGGCATCTTATCGGTATAAAAGCTCTCGCCGCGATAGGAGTCGAAGGTAATACCAAGCTGCTTGTAGGTTTTTTCGTACTCCGCAAGGCTGATCTGCACGAACCACCGCCAGAGCGCGAGGTTTTCCTCGTCTCCCGTTTCCAGCTTATGGAATTCGGCTCTCGCCTCGTCCGCAAGCGCCGTGTTCGCGGGGATGCCGTTCTCGGGATCGCCCTTGATCTCGTTGTTTACGCGGACATACAGTTCCACCAGTTTGTCGATGCCGCCTTTTTCGATCATTTCGCGGCTTCCCCAGTGGTGATACGCCGCAATCAGCTTACCGAACTGCGTGCCCCAGTCGCCGAGGTAGTTGATGCCGTAGCATTCGTATCCCGCAAACTCATGCAGTTTGCGCAGGGAATGCCCGATAACCGTAGTTCCGAGATGCCCAATGTGAAAGGGCTTTGCAACGTTCGGCGAGGAATAGTCCAGCACCACCTTTTTGCCGCACCCGAAGGTCTGCGCGCCGTACCGCTCCCCTTTTTCCAGAATTTCGGGGACTACCGTGCCGCCGAGATACGCATTTGCGATGCGGATATTCAGATACCCGCCCGCAACCTCGACCGAGCCGATCGTCTCATCCGCCAGATCCTCCTTCAGCGCAGTTGCGATCTGAATCGGAGAGCGGCGCAACTCGCGGCTGAGTCTGAAGCAGGGAAAGGCAAGGTCGCCCATTGCGGGGTCGGGCGGATACTCGAGCATTCCTGCGATCTCGTCCGCCGTCAGCGCCGTATCGGGGTTGACCTTCCGCACGCCCGCAAGAATCCGCTCCGCAATTCTCTTTTTGATGGTTTGCATTTCAATACCTCGTCAAATTACAATAACTATATTATTAGACTACTTTTCCCCGCCGTTTGCAAGAGGATTTTTTCATATTCGGCGGTTTTCGCTCATTTCTTCGCGGTCAGCGGGGCGATCT
>ENA-UERG01001524-UERG01001524.1-human-gut-metagenome-genome-assembly--contig:-NODE-1524-length-18907-cov-3.403186_pt1 | contig 18907 bp, 9 predicted proteins | sample MGYA00242954_ERZ507954 | MGnify/ENA primary metagenome ERZ507954 (study PRJEB26167, sample SAMN06115478) | human gut metagenome | host: Homo sapiens | place: China:Sichuan | collected 2015-01-21... | reverse complement strand
ACGCTGTCGACCTTGGCTGACCTTTGTGATTATTATGATATTTCACCCGGGGAGTTGTTTCAGGACATAGTGACGCACTCATCCTGAAGAGGGAACCGGCCATGCGGCCGGTTCCCTCATTTTATGTCCTCATGTCCCGAGGGTTTTCTCGAATGCCAGCCGTTCGCCGCTCCGGTAGCGTACCTTCCCGCAATAGACGAACCCCAGCCGCCCGAGCATACGAAGCATGTAACGGTTGTCGAAATTGGTGTCGACGCGCATACTGCCCGTGCAGCGCCCGCACGCCATCGCTTCGACGCGCCGCATGACCTCCGTCGCCACCCCGCGGCCTTTCTCGCCGTCGGCCACCGCCATGCGGTGCAGTACGACATAGTCCCCGTCGGTGAGCCAGGCCCCTTCGATGGCGTCGTAGGCCGGTTCCCCGTCGAATACCACCGCGCCGTAGGCGACGACGTTGCCCTGGGCTTGGGCTGCGGCCGCTTTTGCTGCCTGCGTCTCCCGCATCTCCCGCGCTTTGCGTGTTTCTTCCGTCGCTTCCGTCGCCTCTTCCGTCGCCTCTTCCGTCGTCGCTGCCGTTTCGTCGGCGCCGGATCCCGTTGCGCCGGCCTCCCCCGTGTCCGTTATTTTCCGCGCGGCAGCCGTTTCCGGACGGAAACCCGCAGCCCCCGTGCCGTCGCTTCCCCGCGCTTCGGGGCTCTTTTCCGCCTCCGGTTTCTCGAAGACCCATCCGTAGCCGCAAGCGATGTCGTGTCCGATATCGGCCGCTGCCGGATAGCCGTCCTGCCATTGCAGGCTTCCCAGTGCCCGCATCTGCGCCTGCGCCTGCCGGATGATCTCCATGATGCGCGCCGCGTCGGCGGGGCGGGCGCGCCGGAACACTAATTTTTCGTCCATACGGCAAATATAGGATAAAATGCCGTGATACGCTACTGCCCGGGGGATATCTGCGCGGCGGAATTTCCGCCGTACGGCTTTTTTATCCCTCCTTCCGCCCGGGCGGGATGCCTTCCGCAGCCTTTTTTACCATGCCCCGTGCGAATCCGGCAAAAAAATTCCGGGATAAAATCGTACATAATAGGCAAAAATCGTAGCTCCAGACCCCTGGTTGTGTCCTGCGGACTTTTATCCCGATACCCCGTCCTAAATTCGCTATTAGCGGGACAGCCCTTCTGCGGGGTGTCCCCCGGGATACCAACCAAACCTATTTTTTAACCTTAAAATTAGTGTGTATGAGTTTTTCTACTAACCGTTTTTCCCGGAAAGCACTATTACTTGTGACAGCCGTGTTCTCTGCGTCGTTGCTGTGGGCGCAGACCACCGGCATCTCCGGACGTGTGCTCGATGAGACCGGTGCGCCGGTCATCGGTGCGACGGTCATGGTCAAAGGCACCACGATCGCCACGGCGACCAATGTCGACGGCACCTTCAACCTGAAGAATACGGGCCGCAACGTCACGCTCGTGGTATCGTATGTCGGCTACGAGGCGCAACAGGTGGCGTCGAAGGGCGCCGGGTCGGTGACGATCACGCTCAAGCCCGAGGCCATCGGCATGGAGAGCGTCGAAATCGTCTCCGTGGGCTACGGTACCCAGAAACGCGAATCGGTCGTGGGGGCCATCTCCACGATCCGGCCCGAGGAACTGCGCGTCCCCGTGCGGTCGCTGAGCCAGACGCTGGCCGGCAACCTGGCGGGCGTCGTCGCACTGCAAACCTCGGGCGAGCCCGGCAAGGACGACGCCCAGTTCTGGATCCGCGGTATCGCCACCTTTACGGGCAGTCCCGATCCGCTGATCTTGGTCGACGGTATCGAGCGTCCTCTCAACGACGTCGACCCGCTGGAGATCGAGTCGTTCAGCGTCCTGAAAGACGCCAGCGCCACGGCCGTATACGGCGTACGCGGTGCCAACGGCGTTATCCTTGTCAACACGCGCCGCGGTTTCGACGGCCCGGCCCGGATCGACCTGCGTTACGAGCAGGGCTTCTCGTTCGCCAGCAAACGCCTGTCGTTCGTCGACGCCGCTACCCGCTCCGAAATGTTCAACGAGGCGGTGGATGCCGTGAATGCCTCGGCGGCACTGAAATACGGCGCCGACGAGATCAAGGCCATGCGCATGCAGACCGACCCCGAGGTCTATCCCGATGTCGACTGGCAGAAGCTCCTTATGAAAAAGGTGTCTCTTTCCGAGAAGGTGAGCGCCAACATCTCGGGCGGCGGCAAGTTCGCCCGCTACTTCACGGCCCTCTCCTTCTACAACCAAGAGGGGCAGTATGCTGTCAAACCCGGCGAATATTCATGGGTGAGCGACAAGATCGGCCGTTACGGCGAGAATGTCAACTACAAGCGCTATAACTTCCGCTCCAACGTCGACATGGACATCACCAAGACCACGGTGGTGAACCTCGGCGTGCAGGGCAACGTGACCGAGAACATGGAGCCCGTCGAGGGGTCTGCAGCCATCTACCGCGACATCATCAACGCGGCGCCGAACGCTTTCCCCGTCCGCTTCAAGGACGGCGAGCTGGCCGGCCGCGACGGCCTGAACAACCCCTATAACATGCTCACGCAGCGCGGTTGGAAGAAGACCACCGGCAATACGCTTCGCGCCAACCTGACGATCAATCAGGATTTCTCGTTCATCACCCCGGGTCTTTCGGCCAAGGTGAGCTACGCCTACGACGCCGTGAATTATTCGGTGGAGGAGCGTGCGCGCAACATCAACTTCTTTGAGGCCACGGGACGCGATCAGGACGGCGAACTGATCCGCACCGAGTGGCAGGCCGACCAGAAACAGGAGTACCTGAATTACAAACAGTCCGGCAACGGTTCCCGTACGCAGTACGTCGAGGCGGCGATCAATTACAGCCGGACGTTCGGCGAAAAGCACGAGGTCGGCGGCCTGCTGCTCGGCTTCGCCAAGGATTACCGGTTGCAGGAGGCTACGAGCGATTACCTCAAGTCGCTGCCCAACCGTTCGCTCGGCCTTGCCGGCCGTCTTACCTATGCCTACGACAAGCGTTACCTGATCGAGGCCAACATCGGTTTCAACGGTTCGGAGAACTTCGCCAAGGGCAAGCGCATGGGCGTATTCCCCGCCGTGGCTATCGGCTGGGTGGCCTCCGAGGAGAGCTTCCTGCGCAACAGCGAGGTGCTGACGTGGTTCAAGATCCGTGCGTCGGTCGGGCAGGTCGGCAACGACCAGATCCCCAGTACGCGTTTCATCTACCTGGCTACGATCAACAGCGGCGCCAACGGTTACGGCAACCTCGGCGTCAACTTCGACCAAGGGGCCGGCGGTATCGGCGAAGGTCGCATGGCCAACCAGGACGTGACGTGGGAGGTGTCGACCAAATACAACGTCGGTATCGAAACCGGGTTTTTCAACGAGTTGAAAATCAATGCCGACTTCTTCTACGAGCGGCGTGAAAACATCTTCCTCGCACCCCAGTTCTCGGAGATTTCGGGGCTTCCCAAGGATTATACCAACTACGCCAACATGGGTCTGATGGAGAACCGCGGCTTCGAGGTTTCGGCCGAATACGTCAAGCGTTTCAGCAAAGACCTCACCGTCTCCGTTCGCGGAAACTTCACCTTTGCCCGCAACAAGGTGATCGACGACGGCAAGTACTATGCCTATCCGTGGCAGGATCAGCGCGGCGTGCGTTACGGACTGACCATGGGCTACCGTGCCATGCACCTCTTCTCGCAGGAGGAGCTGGACAACATGCCCGACTACTATACGCAGTTCGGCCTGGACAAGCAGCAGCTGCGTGCCGGCGACATCCGCTACGAAGACCTCAACGGCGACGGCAAGATCACCGAGGCCGACATGACGTGGATCGGCAACCCCGCGATGCCGGAGATCGTCTACGGTTTCGGTGCGTCGCTCAACTACAAGGGCTTTGACTTCTCGTTCCTCTTCCAGGGCGGCGCCAACCGTTCCTCCTACCTGAGCGGCGGCTGGTATTTCTACCCGTTCCAGGCAGACCGCGGCCCGAAGTTCATGGGTAACGTGATGACCATCTTCAAGGATCGCTGGACGGTGGACAACCCCGATCCGCACGCCTTCTCGCCCCGCCTGTCCTACGGTGCCGATGCCAACAACTACAAGACTTCGACCTGGTGGCAGCGCGACAGCGACTACCTGCGCCTGAAGAATGTCGAGATCGGCTATACGCTGCCCTCGGCCTGGGCCAGCAAGCTCCGGTGCAGCTCGCTGCGCATCTATGCCACGGGTGTGAACCTGTTTACGGTCAGCAAATTTATCTCCGACTACTGGGATCCCGAGACGGGTGCCGATGCCTATCCCATGCAGCGCCAGGTTTTCGTCGGTGTGAATTTAACCTTCTAATACAGCCTAAAGAATGAAAAAGAATATCGTATATTTAATGCTCGCGTCGCTCCTTTTGTTTACCGGCTGCGCCAACTATCTGGATCAGGATCCCGAAGACCTGAACTCGATGGACAAGATCTTCTCGTCCAAGATCGAGACCACCAAGTGGTACAACCGCATTTACAGCGACGATTTCATGGTGCAGGAGATGCATTACAGCGGCCAGATTCCCTATTTCTGGTGCACCGACGAATCGGCCTACATTCTCGAATCGCACGTGCGCAATATCGCCGAGGGGAAGATGAGCCCCGACAACTACTACGGCTATACGGGCTACAACCTCTATTTCTTCGTGCGTTACTACCAGGCCATCCGCCATTGCAACCTGTTCCTTGAAAACGTGGACAAGTGCGCCGAACTGGGCGAGATCGACCGCCGCACGATGCGTGCCGAAGCCCGCTTCATGCGTGCCTATTACCACTACCTGCTGCTGCGCCTCTACGGCCCGATCCCCATCGTAGAGACCAGCCGTTCGGCCGACCAGATCGGGGCTTCGCAGGCGCGCAACACGCTCGGCGAATGCGTCCGCTGGATCAACGGCGAGATCGACTGGGCCTGTGAAAACGGCATGCCCGCCGCCCGCGACGAGAAATTCACGCTGGGGCTCCCCACCATCGGTGCCGCCCGGGCCATCCAGTCGCGCATGCTGCTGATGGTCGCCAGCCCGCTCTTCAACGGCAATTCGGCCTACAAGAACTGGACGAATCACGACGGCACAGTGCTCATGCCCCAGACCTATGACAAGGAGCTGTGGAAGGATGCCGCCGATGCCGCCAAGACGGTCATCGACATGACCGAATACCAGTTGCTCAAACCGGCCGCTGACGCTACGTTCGATGAGATCGTGGATAACCTCCGCGCCGTGACGACCACCTGGGGCGCCGGCAAGAATACCGAGATCATCTGGGGGCACCCCAACTCGGTGCAGTGGTACGGCATGTGCGCCCTGCCGGCGCGCTGGTACGGCTGGAACGGCCGCTATTCGCTGGCCATCGGCATGATCAACGATTTCTTCATGGCCGACGGCAGCCCGAGCCGCCCGCTCGAAGAGTGGTTCGCCTCCAAGAAGTTCTCGGCCGAAGCCGGCAACGGCACCATCGCCAATACGTTCTGGATGTTCGTCGACCGCGAGCCGCGGTTCTATGCCTCGGTTCACTTCCCCAACCAGCGCCTGTCGTACGCCTACGAGAACAAGACCGACAGCTACCAGGATGCCGACGGCTACGGCGTGGTCGATTTCTGGTACTCGGGGCTGAGCGGCAACGGCAGCACCCCGGGCGACAAGAACACCTCGGGATTCTCCGTGCGCAAGAACCTCCCGCTGGATTACCGCAGCAACAAGCAGACCAGCGAGGCGACGCGTATGCTCAACGTGCCTTTCCCCATCATCCGCCTGGGTGAGGTCTACCTCAATTATGCCGAGGCCCTGAACGAGTACTACGGCACCTCCCGGCAGGACGAAGCGCTCTATTACCTCAACGAAATCCGCACCCGTGCCGGCATCCCGGCCTATGAGGGCACCTATTCGCAGGACGAGATGCGGGAGATGATCCGCCACGAGCGCAAGATCGAGCTGGCGTGGGAGTGCAACCGCTATTTCGACGTGCGCCGCTGGTTCACGGCCCATGGCCCCGACGGCGAGTTCAACCACGACGAATACGGGCTGGACATGTCGCGCGGTACGGGTGCCACCGACCCGGCGTTCTTCACCCTGACCAAGGTGGCCAACAAGCGCTTCGACATCCAGCACTACTTCCTGCCCATCAAGTCTTCGGAGATCATGCTCAACACGCAGCTGGTGCAGGCGCCCTACTATTGATGGCCGCAGCCGGACACATGTTAAACTTAAAAATGGAAAATTCGCTATGAAACAGTTTTTTAAGATACTGGCGCTCGCGGCCCTGGCGCTGCCTTTCACCGGCTGCGACGTGGAGTATTCGGACATAAATATTCTGCCCGACCCGGTTTTCGAACAGAACGGGCTGTACACGGCCAATACCATATCCATCTATGACGACTACGAAACCGTCATCAATGTTTCGAGAACTGCCGGTCTGTCGAAAGAACTGGAATTGGATATCGAAACACTGCTCGCCGAATACAACGAATTGTACAACACCGACTATAAACTGCTGGAAACGCAGTTCTACGACATTCCGAAGAATGCGCAACTTGCAAGTACGGTCAAGTCCGTCGATATTTCCGTGCGGATACATCCCAAAGCCCTGATTGCGGCCAAAGGCATGGCTGCGGCTAACAACATGCTGCTCCCCATCCGTATTTCCAATGCCTCCACGCCCGTCGAGGACGGCGGTTCGATGATGCAGGCGCTGTTGCGTTTGAACATCGTCGAGCCGATTGTGCAGGTGGAGATGCCCGAACAGATGCCGCAGCTGGAGTTCATTCCGACCATTCCGCTGCCGCAGGAAATTACGCTGAACGCCACGGCCAATTTCAACACGTTGGAGGTGGCGAAAATCGGCTATCGGGTCAATGCATCGAAAGTCGATGCCTATAACGAGGAGCACGGCACCTCTTACCAGCTGTTGCCCGAGCAGTATTATAAAATCAAGGAATCGGATTTCGATACGGAAACGCTGGAAATCGAGAGCCGCATCGAATTCGATTGCGCTGCAATCGGCGGTGAGGGCACCTACCTGCTGCCGCTCGAAATGCATTCCGACGACTATTCGGTCGTCCAGCGGGAGCCGGTTTATGTCTTGATTCAGATGTCCGAACTCAAAATATGGGTAACGAACGTCGCCGACCTCGCAAAAACGTCGGGCAAGGGAAAAATCAGGGTGCAGATGAACTCCCCGATGACTGTCGGCCAGCCCGTCGACTTCGTATTCGAACCGGAGAAGGTCGAAACCTACAACACGGAGCACGGGACTGCATTCAAGACGCTGGATGCCGCCAAGGTGGTCGTTACCCCGACTGAAATTCAGGCCGGCAGCCAATACGGCGAACTCTCGTTCGAGCTCGATCTGTCGGAATTGGATTACGACGGCGCCGATAAATACATGGTTCCGCTGACCTTCAAGAGCAGCGAACTGGTGGACGGCACGATCGTAACCGGCCCGTCGACATTCTACATTGAGGTGAACAAGACGCTCAAGGGCACCTACGACAAGGAAGTCTGGGGCGAAGAAAAAAGCAACCGAGTTCTGAAACCGGCTATTTTCATCGCAGGACAGGACGGCTATGCCGAGTCGCGGAATGCGAAGAAGCAGAAGTACATCATCAATTACAACCAGACGTGGACAGGCGGCCTGATTTACTTCAATATTTCGGACGAAACGGTCGCAGGACATCCCAATCGGCGGGTACTCGTCGATTTCTCGGATCGTCCCAACGAAAGAGCTGACGGTTATGACCAGATTGTCGATTCCGGCAGTTATCTGGACACTGACACGGGGGATATTTATTTCAACCTCCGGGTTATGGACGGTGCGTACGGCGCGACGGGCGGATTCGGTATCGAAGTGGTACTGTCCAACCGTGCAGACCTTTGACGGTCTGGCAGGGCCGATGGCCGGGGGTACACAGGGTATCCCCCGGCCATCGGCAACCGCTGCCCTGCTGGCAGGGGGCTGCTCCGGCCTGTAACCTTTCCGGCACAGATCGCCGCGCTGAAAACCCTGAAATGATTGAATTTTAAATATACCGGTTATGAAAAAAATGCGATTCTTTTTGTGCGTAGTTCTGTCGGCCGCGGCGCTTTGGTCATGCGGCGGCGACGGTGACGGCGAGCCCGGGCCCGAACCTCCCGTGCCGCCCGTCGTGGATCCCAATGCCGTCGAGGTCGTCAACAGCGGCTTCGAAAAGGGGCTCGAAGGCTGGACGCGCGTCGATTTCCACAACGGCGGCAAGGTGACGGTCGAGGTGGTCGAGGGTGCCGGCGTCAACGACAGCCGCTGCATCAAGATCCAGCAGTTCCCCGAGAACGGCCGTTGCGGCGTGGGCATCAAACAGAAGCTTACGGGGCTGGAACCCGACCAGATGTACCGCATGTATGCCAAGGTCAAATATTCGGACATTCCGCAGGACGAGGGGCGCGGCGCCATCCTGTTCGACATGTCCCAGAAGCAGTTCTGGGGCGCCTCGAAATTCCTCTACGGCACCAACCTCAGGAACTGGACGTCGCTCCATTTCGACTTCCTTTCGCAGGACGACGGGACTGCCGAGATCGTCTGCTCGCTGGGGTTCCGTTACGGCGGGACGACCAACGGCGGCTATTCGACCGGCACGGCCTACTTCGACAACGTGAGCGTGGTGAAGGTCACCGACGAACTTTTCATGCAGGAAGGCGAGCATATCCGCCTCTTCGTCGAACCCTCGCAGGTCTACGCCTCGGCGTCGCAGATCACCGAGTGGATCGCCAACCTGGACAGGATGTACGAGTCGTATGCCGACCTGGTGGGGGCGACCCCGCACGAGGGGCGCAAGCTGGCGATCCTTTCGTCGCGCGGGCTCGAAAGCGGTTATTGGGCGCTGGCGGGCTATCCCATCCTGTGGAGCAGCAACTATTCGGCCGTCACCTCGACCTTCGAGGAGCTGGCGCAGCACGGCACCTGGAGCTTCGGCCTGATGCACGAACTGGGGCACGTCTTCAACCTGGGCAATTCGAGCTGGAACTGGAACGACGAGATGTTCGCCAATTTCCGGATGCAGTACGGCCTGGAACAGAACCAGGGCAAGGTCTGGATGGACGAACGGGTCTACACCGGGCGCGAGATTCTCGACATGTACAAGAAGGATTACGACAATACGGTCTACACGCAGGTCAACGACAACGGCATCCATTACATGCTCGGTCGTCTGGCCGGCCCGGGCGGCATCGGCTGGGAACCTTTCAAGGCCGCTTTCCGCGAACTGACGACCACGGGCGGCGCGCCCTCGGGCAAATACGACAAGTTCGAATACCTGCTTTCGCTCCTTTCCAAGCACGCTACCCGGCTGACCGGGCGCGACGTGGATGTCAAGACGCAGTATTTCACCGAGGCCGAGCTGGCTTCGATCCGCAAACAGTTGCAATAATAACCGCCGTATCCCGTCGCGGGGCGATGCGTCGCCTCTGCCGGGCGGCAATTAATACCCAATACGAAAAATGAAGAGAGTGGTATTTCTACTCGCCGCCGTCGCGGCGTGCGTGCTGTGCCTGTGCGCCTTCGGCTCGAAGGTCAAGGTCTTCTCCGACAATTTCGACCGGCCCGAAAGGTTCGCGCGCTACTGGAACCATAACGCCGGGGAGGTGCCCGGCACGGTCGAATACCTGCCCGAAGGCGGTGCCGACGGCAGCGGATGCGTGAAGATCGCCAGCGCCGAAAAGACCGCCCTGGCCATCAAACACAAACTTACGGCTGCATCCCGGCAAGCTCTACCGCCTGAGTGCGCTGATGAAGTGCGACAGCGTGCAGGACGGCCGCGGCGCCGTGCTCTACCTCGACCCCGAGGGACTGGAACAGTCGTGGAATGCCTCGGAGTTCGCCTACGGCACCAACGACTGGACGGAAGTGTATATGGATTTCGTGCCCGACCGGCAGGGCGAAGCCGTCGTCTGCTGCGGCCTGGGATTCCCCTGGGGCACCTACAACGGAGGCAAAGCCTCGGGGACGGTGTGGTACGACAACGTGAAGGTCACACCGGCGCCCGAAGAGGCCCTCTATACCCGCGAGGGCGAACACATCGTGCTGAGGCTCGACCGCGACAAGGTGACCGTCTCCGATGCCGACATCGACGCCTGGCTCTCGAAGCTCGACCGCACGTACGAGGCGTACCGCGACCTGGTGGGCGACGTGCCCTTCGACGGGCGCAAAATCATGATCCTCAACACGCCGGGCATCGAACCCGGTTACTGGGCGCTGGCCGGCAACCCGATCCTGTGGAACAGCCACGTCGCCGTGTCGAAGCTGCTCGACCGCACGGTCGAGTTCGGCGACTGGGGCTTCGGCATCATCCACGAGATCGGCCATGTCTTCTCGCAGGGAAACATTTCGGGTACGGGACGCTGGAACTGGAACGACGAGATTTTCGCCAATTTCCGCATGTCCTATGCCCTCGAAGCGTGCGACGGTACGATGTCGCAGCGCGACATCTGCTACCGGGGTGCCGACGTAATCAACTACTACAAGATTTTCTACGACGAAACCATCGGCGCCGGCATCCCCAAGAACAACGGCGATGCCCTGCATTACACCTTCCTGCGCATCAAGGAGCGTTACGGGTGGGACGTCTACAAAAAGGCGTTCCGCGAACTCTACGCGCTCGGCGACTCGGGGCAGGAAGGGCTCGAGACGCCCTACGACAAATTCCTCTTCTTCCTCTCCTACGTTTCGAAGGCCGCGGGCGAAGATGTCGTGGCGGCGACCTATACGCCCGGGGAACTGGCCCTGATCGAGGAATCGCTTAGAAACTGATGCCGATGAATACCTTGCGAACAGCCCTCCTGGCCCTGGTCGTGGCCGCCGCGTTCCGCGCTGCCGCACAACCGGTCTATACCTTCCGCGTCAAGGTCGGCATCGACCGCGAATCGGTCGATTCGCTGGGCGGGCGCGACCGGGTCGTGCAACTGACCGAAGATATGTTCCGGCGCGTCAACCGTGCTTTCAACTACGGGGCGCAGCTGCGTGCGGTCTACGATTTCGTGGTGGATTGGGACGCCTTCTACATCTACGACGGCGTGTCGGCCGACCAGATCCGCAAGCCCCATCCCGACCACGATTATCTGGTGGTGATGGACGGTTACAAATCCGATCCCCGCGAGACGGGCGGCGGCTGGTACGGCGACGGGATCCAGGCCATCTACCATTCGCGCACGCACAACGACCGTTTCAACAGCCCGTTCGAGAAGAACGCCATCGACGGCATCATCCACGAGTTCGGCCATGCGCGGGGCGTCCCCGACATCTATGCCATGAAGGTCGACGCGGACAAGAACCCCGTCAACGGACAGGCGTTTTCCGGCGTGCGGTGCATCATGAATTATCCCTATGGCGAGGAGCTCTGGAGTGACTATGCCGTCCGCATGATCGACCATGCCGCCGACCGCAATGTCGACATCGACGACCTGGTGGCGGGCGTGTTGCCCGACCGTATCCGGGTCGAGGTGGCGGATGCCGACGCAAGCCCGGCCAAAGGGGCTGTCGTGCGGTTCTATCCCGTGCGATGGTACACCTATACGGTGACCGCCGAGCCGCAGGCCGGGGCCGCGACCGACCGCCGCGGACGCTGTACGGTTCCCGTTGCGCGAATTTTCGAACCCGAGCAGGAGTTCGGCGTGCGCTATTGCAACTGTCTGGTCGAGGCGGAATACGGCGGCGTGAAAGCCTATGGCTGGCTGCCGCTCTACGAGTTGCAGAACACCCGTTTTGCCGGGCAGCGGGAGCATACGCTCCGGCTGCGGCTCAAACGCGGCTGCGGGCTGGTTCACGCCGTAGGAATTGACGAATAATTGCTATCTTTAGGGCTCTCAATCACAAAACACCGAATTATGACCCGAAGAACCTTACTGACTTGCATTTTCATGCTGTCCGCAGTTGCCGTATGCGGACAACGCTGGCAGATCGCCCCCGACGGGCGGGGCATCGTGTGGAAGGTCGGCAGCGACATCCCGCACGACGACCACATCGAGATGAGCGGCGAGCGGATGGCCTTCGTGCTCCGCTGGGGCGTCGACTCGCGCGGGGCGTTCCGTCAGGAGCGTTCGCTCGTGTTCCCCCTGCTGCGCACCCTGCCTAACAACACCCACGCCAGCCTGATGTACCGCATGGCCGCGGACATCCCTTCGCTACTGGGCGTCAACGGCCTGGCCTTGCAGGACGAACGGGTCGGGCAGGTGGTCATCGACGGTGCGCTGGAGGTGCAGAGCCGCTGGGGCGTCGGTAAGATGAACGTCGGTTCGGCGCGGGACATGAAACCCGAGCCCGTCGTGGAGATGACGCGTACGATCTTCCCTTCGCGCACGCTGCCGCTCATGTGCGAGCGCTACACGCTGCGTAACGTCGGGGCGAAGCCGCTGACGGTTTCCGTACCCGAATTCTCGCAGGTCGTGACGACCGATCCGGCCAAGGGCGTCACGGGCAGCTATGTCGTGCGGGGCGACATCGCGGGCAGCGGCACCTTTACGCTTGCCGCGGGGGACTCGCTCGCGTTCGACGCCGTGTTCCAGGCCTACCCGGGCGGCGGAGAGCCCCTGCACCCCGACGTGGCGGCCGAATTCGCCGCCCGGATGGCGTTCGTCAGGGAGTGCATCGACGCGAACCTCGTGCTCGAAACCCCCGACCCGGTGATCGACACCCAATTCCGCTATGCCAAGCTGCGGGCTGCCGAGAGCATCGTTGCGACCAAGGGCGGCTACATGCACGCCCCCGGCGGCGAATCCTACTATGCGGCCATCTGGGCCAACGACCAGGCCGAATACGTCAACCCCTTCTTCCCCTTCCTGGGCTACGGGGTGGGCAATGCCTCGGCGCTCAATTCGTTCCGCCATTTCGCCCGCTTCATGAACCCCGCATACGAACCGCTGCCCAGCTCGGTCATCGCCGAGGGCGACGACATCTGGAACGGCGCGGGCGACCGCGGCGACGCCGCGATGATCGCCTGCGGGGCGGCACGCTACGCCCTTGCACGCGGTGACCGTGCCGAGGCCGCCGAGCTGTGGCCGCTCGTCGAGTGGTGCCTCGAATACTGCCGCCGCCAGCTTACGGCGGACGGCGTCGTGGCTTCCGACACCGACGAACTGGAGGGGCGTTTCCCCACCGGCGATGCCAACCTCTGCACCTCGACGCTCTATTACGATGCACTGCTGTCGGCCGTGTCGCTCGGCCGCGAGCTGGGCGTGGAATCCGCCCAGACCGCCCGCTATGCCGCACAGGCCGGGGCGCTCGCCCGAGCTATCGACGCGCACTTCGGCGGCGAGGTCGGCGGGTACGACACCTACCGCTACTATGCGGGCAATACGCTGCTGCGCTCGTGGATCTGCATGCCGCTGATCGTGGGGCTGAAGGAGCGCAGCGAAGGCACCGTCCGGGCGTTGCTCGGCCCCGAGCTGATGACCGACGACGGCCTGCTGACCCAGCAGGGCAGCTCGACGTTCTGGGATCGCTCGACGCTCTACGCCCTGCGCGGGATCTACAACGTGGGGCAGGCCGACCGTGCGACCGAACTGCTGCACCGCTATTCGCAGCGGCGCCTGCTGGGCGACCATGTGCCTTATCCCATCGAGGCGTGGCCCGAAGGCTCGCAGCGCCACCTTTCGGCCGAGAGCGGGCTCTACTGCCGCATCATCACCGAGGGCCTGTTCGGCATCCGCCCCACGGGGCTGCGGTCGTTCGACCTCACGCCTTCCATGCCCGCTGCCTGGGAGAGCATGTCCCTGCGCCATATCCGGGCGTTCGGCTCCGATTTCGACATCACGGTCGCGCGCGTGGCGGACGGCAGGCTCCGCATTACGGTGGCCCGGCCCGGCGCAAAACCGAAAATATACCGCGCGGCACCCGGCGCGACGATACGGGTGAAACTAACCGATTAACAATCCGATTTACCTATGAACCTTTTCCGCTGCTTCGCCATTTCGTTTGCATTGTCCTTCGCGGCCGCCTGCTCGTCCGGCCCCGGGACTGATTTCAAAGTCGCCTCGCCCGACGGGACGCTCTGCGTCGGGATCCGTGCGGCCGACTCGCTGACCTATACCGTGACCCGCCACGGTACGCCCGTGCTGCTGCCTTCGGCCATCGGGCTGCACTTCGCCGACGGTACGGTGTTGGGACGCGGTGCGAAGGTGACCGATGCGCGGCGCGAAACGGTGGAACGGGTCGTCGAGGCCCCCTTCTACCGGCAGGCGCGCTTCACGGAGCATTACAACCAGTTGCGGCTTACCTTCGAAGGCGGTTATGCCGTGACTTTCCGGGTCTTCGACCAGGGTTGCGCCTACCGTATCGAAACGCATCTGCCGGGCGAACGAACCGTGGCCGGTGAAGTGGCCGAGTTCAATTTCGCGGGCGACCCCGGGTTGTTCGCCGCCTATTCCGACGGCCTGTGCAACGCCTACCAGAGCCAGTATGAGAAGTGCCGCCTGAGCGCGCTGGGGACGGAAAAACCCGTCCTGCTGCCGCTGGCCGCCGACTGCGGTGCCGCCGGCCGCGTGTTGGTCTGCGAAGCCGACCTGGAAGCCTATCCCGGCATGTTCCTGACGCCCTCGGCGGGCGGCCTGCGGGGGCTGTTCGCCGCCCTGCCCGACAGTTGCTACCTCCACGAGCGCCGCTGCCAGGAGAAGGTCGCCACGCGCCACGACTATATCGCCCGCGTCGAGGGCACGCGGACATATCCGTGGCGTATCCTCGCCGTGGCCGACGAAGACCGCGAACTCCCGACCAACGACCTGGTCTATGCCCTCGCCGCAGAGAACCGCATCGGCGACTGCTCGTGGGTGAAGCCCGGCAAGGTGGCCTGGGAGTGGTGGAACGACTGGGGGCTGACGGGCGTGGACTTCGAGCCGGGCATCAACACGCGAACCTATAAGGCCTATATCGATTTCGCGGCCGACTACGGGCTCGAATACGTCGTGCTGGACGAAGGGTGGTCGGATCCGAAGGCCGGCGACGTGATGTCCGTGGTCGAGCAGATCGACCTGCCCGAACTGGTGCGTTATGCCGACGCCAAAGGTGTCGGGCTGATGCTGTGGGTCGTGGGCAACGTGCTCGACGCCAAGCTCGAAGAGGCGTGCAGCTACTATGCCGGATTAGGTGTCCGCGGCTTCAAGGTCGACTTTATCGACCGCGACGACCAGAAGGCCGTCGAGCTGGTCTACCGCCTTGCCCGGGTCGCCGCCGCGCACCGCCTGGTGCTCGATATCCACGGCGTTTACAAACCCACGGGTCAGAACCGCACCTATCCCAATATCGTCAATTTCGAAAGCGTCTTCGGGCTGGAGGAACTCAAGTGGAGCAATCCCGACATGCCGCTCTACGACGTGACCTTCCCCTTCATCCGCATGGTGCAGGGCCCGGTGGACTACACCCCCGGCGCCTACCGCAATGCCACGCGCGAAGGCTTCCGGATCGACTACCGCAACCCGATGAGCCAGGGCACGCGGGCGCACCAGGTGGCGGCTTACGTGGTCTTCGACGCGCCGCTGGTGATGCTCTGTGACTCTCCGACGCGCTACATGGCCGACGAGGCCTGCACGCGCTTCATCGCTTCGCTGCCCGTCGTGTTCGATACGACGCGGGTGCTCGCGGGCGAGATCGGCGAATATATCGTCACGGCACGCAAACGGCAGGATTGCTGGTATGTGGGCGGGCTTACCGGCTGGACGCCGCGCACGCTCGATGTCGACCTGTCGCTGCTCGACCCCGGGCGGGAGTATACGGCCACGCTGCTCGCCGACGACGGCCGCTCGGCTGCGGAGCCCGCCCGCTATGCGCTCTCCACGCAACGGGTGACCTCCGCGACACGGCTGCAAATACCCGTGGCGCCCGGCGGCGGCTTCGCGCTGAAGATCGAACCGGCTGATAACAAATAACCCTATCCGAAAAATACGACCCTTATGAACCGAACCCTGAGAAAATGCTGCGCCGCCCTGCTGGCCATCCTGGCCGTATATGCGGCACCTGCGGCGGAAAAAACCGTCTACCTGAAAGATTTCCTTGCGCCAGGCGCTGCCGGGACGGATGCCGTGCCCGCCGTGCGGGCCGCGCTGGAACATTGTGCCGAGGTCGGCGCCTCGCGGCTCGTGCTGCCCGGCGGCCAGCTCCGCATGCGCCCCGACCGGGCGGTCGAAAAGTACCAGTTCATCAGCAACAACGACGAGAGCCTCAAGCGCATTGCGTTCGACCTGGTGGGTATGCGCGACTTCGAGATCGACGGCAACGGCACCGAACTGCTCTTCACGGGCTTCATTTCGCCGTTCAGCCTCGAAGACTGTGAGAACATTACGGTGCGCGACCTGACGATCGACTTCACCCGTACGTTCAATTCCGAGGGCACCGTTGTGGCGAAGGGCGACGGTTGGCTGGAAATCGAGTTCCCCGAAGATTACCTCTGCGACATCGTCAACGGCTGCCTGCGTTTCCGCGATGCCGAGGGTACGGTGTACCCCTTCTCCAACCTGCTGGAGTTCGACGCCGTGCGGCGCGAACCGGCGTTCCGTGCCACGGACTACTGGCTGTCGAACCGGACGATCCCGGCCGAAAAATGCGCCAACGGCAACATCCGCATCCTGCGCAAAGACCTGACCGCCACGGTCGGCAACGTGATGGTATTCGGCGCGGCTGCGCGTTACAACCCCGGTTTCACGCTCGCCGACTGCCGGGGCGTTGCCATCCGCGACGTCAACCTCTACCACTGCGGCGGCATGGGTGTGATCGCGCAGCGCAGCCGCGACATCGAGCTTCGCAAGCTGGTGATCGTCCCCTCGCCCGGCAAGGGACGCATGATCAGCATTACGGCCGACGCCACGCACTACGTCAACTGCGGCGGCTACATCCGCATGATCGACTGCACGTTCGAGAACCAGAAAGACGACGCGACGAATATCCACGGGCTGTACATGGCCGTCGAAAAGGTCGGGGGCGCCGACAAACTGCTGCTCCGCTGGCGCAACTCGGGGCAGTACGGCGTGGATTTCATCGTGCCGGGGATGACCCTCGAACTGGTCGACAACAACAACGTGGAGACCTATGCCCGCCGGACGGTGAAGTCAGTCAGGCGCCTCAACAAGGTTTACACCGAAGTCACCTTCACCGAGCCGCTCCCCGACGGGGTCGAGCCCATGCATGTCGTGGCGGCCGACGATGAATATCCCGAGGTGCTCATCAAGGGTTGCCGCATGCGCGGCAACCGGGCGCGCGGCTTGCTGCTGGGCTCGCGCAACCGCATGGTCATCGAGGATAACTACTTCCACATCGCCGGGGCGGCCATCCTGATCGAAGGCGACGCCAACTACTGGTACGAGCAGTCGGGCGTGCGCGACGTGGTGATCCGCCGCAACCTCTTCGAGAACGGCAACTACGGCAGTCCCGGTTGGGGCTCGGCATGTATTGCCGTGGGCAGCGGCATCCCCGACCGCGAGACCAGCCGCTACCACCGCAACATCCGGGTCGAGGGCAACACCTTCCGCGTGTTCGACCCGCGTATCGTCAACCTCTACTGTGTCGACGGGTTCGTGTTCACGCGCGACAACGTCATCGAATACACCGACGATTATCCCTATGTACTCGACGAAAAGCGCAATTTCATCACGCGGAATTGCGACCGCGTGGTCGTCGATAAGAAACAGACCGATAAAAAATAAACGACTTTTTCCGATGAAACGGCTCTTTTCCGTCGTGCTGGCGCTATTGCTGGCCGTGCAGCTCCCGGCGCGGGTGAAACTCCCCGCCGTGCTGGGGAGCAATATGGTGCTGCAACGCAATACGGAAGTGAATTTCTGGGGCGAAGCATCGCCCCGCAGCCGGGTGCGGGTCACTGCATCGTGGGACGGCCGCACGCATGAAACCCGGGCCGATGCCTCGGGCCGCTGGGCGCTGAAGCTCCCCACGGGCGAAGCCGGAGGCCCCTATACCGTGACCGTCAGCGACGGCAAGGAGGTCGTGCTTGACAACGTGATGCTGGGCGAAGTGTGGGTCTGCTCGGGACAGTCCAATATGGAGATGCCCGTGAGCGGATTCATGTTCCAGCCGGTCGAAGGGGCGGTCGACGCCATCGCCGATGCGGGCATGTACCCCGGCATCCGGATGTTCACCGTCCCCAGGGTCTCGTCCAAGACGCCTCTGGACGATTGCGATGCGGCCTGGCAGACCGCGACGCCCGCCTCCGTCGGCCAGTTCAGCGCCGTGGGCTATTTCTTCGGGCGTATGCTCTACAAGGCATTGGGCATTCCGGTCGGGCTCATCACTCCCAACTGGGGCGGTTCGACCATCGAGGCGTGGATGACCGTCGACGCCATCGACGCGACGCCGGGCATCGACCACGCCGTCGCCAAGTCGGGAACCTACGACAACAGTATCCCGCAGCGGCTCTACAACGGGATGATCCTGCCCGTCTGCCGCTATACGGCCAAAGGGTTCATCTGGTACCAGGGCGAGTCGAACCGCAGGAACTGGTACGATTACAAGGCGTTGCAGGTTTCGCTCGTCAAACTCTGGCGCAACGCGTGGGGCGACGCGAAGATGCCGTTCTACTATACGCAGCTGGCGCCTTACCGCTACGAGGGCGACACACTGCGTTCGCTGCCGCTGGTGATCGAGGCGCAGTACCGTGCGCTGGCCGAAATCCCGCACTCGGGGATCGCCGCCACGACCGACCTGGGCAATCCGACCTGCATCCATCCGGCGCGCAAGCGCGAAGTGGGGGAGCGGCTGGCGTTCCTCGCCCTGGCGAACGATTACGGGGTGACGGGGCTGCCCGCCCCGGCGCCGGTATACAAGTCGATGGAGCGCGACGGCAATAAACTGGTGCTGACTTTCGACAACCTGCCCGTCCGGGCTCAAAACGGCGTCGACAGTTTCGTGGCC
>ENA-UERG01001516-UERG01001516.1-human-gut-metagenome-genome-assembly--contig:-NODE-1516-length-18989-cov-10.775645_pt1 | contig 18989 bp, 20 predicted proteins | sample MGYA00242954_ERZ507954 | MGnify/ENA primary metagenome ERZ507954 (study PRJEB26167, sample SAMN06115478) | human gut metagenome | host: Homo sapiens | place: China:Sichuan | collected 2015-01-21... | reverse complement strand
AAATCCATCGACGGTTACACCATCGACGAAAATACCCGCACCCAAACCGTTGTAGTCAACCCCGACGATACGCAGTCCTTGTATTTTTATAACGCCCCAATCGGCGGCGTGGAGCTAATCAAGGTCAATGCGGCGGACAAAACCCAGCGCATCCCCAACACCACCTTCGAGATCCGCCGTGTCAGCGATGGCGGACTGGTGGACACCGTCACCACCGGGGCGGATGGTCGCGTGTATGTGCCCTTGGCAAGTGACAGCTATTACGCCGTGGAGACTGAGGCAGGCAAGGGATACCAGCTTGACAATACCCCCATCTATTTCACCGTGGAGGATGGCAAGACCACAACCAAAACGGTGACAAACAAAGCCATCTCCGGTATTCTGATCCACAAGGTCAACGCCGTCACCGGCGAGGGTATCCCCGGCGTGACCTTCATCCTCTATGACAGTGGTAACAACCCCATCGCGCAGGAGATAAGCGATGATCGCGGTTATGTCCGGTTTGAAAACCTGACCGCTGGCCGTTTTTATCTGCGGGAACTGGAAAATGAGGGCTATATCCCCGACACGCAGAAAAAGACCGTGTATGTGAAATCGGGCGAAACCACAGAAATTGAATGGAAGAATACCCCCATCACCGGGCAAATCCAAATCACGAAGCGCTCTGCGGACTACAATCCCACCAACGGTTTGCCTGCCGGGACGCTGCTGGAGGGTGCGGTATTTGAAATCACCGATAAGGCAGGAAATGTTGTTGATACCATTCGCACCAATAACCGGGGATTGGCCGTCTCCAAGCGGTTGCCCTTGTCGCGGTATTTTGTGCGCGAGGTCAAGGCACCGGAACATTACGGTATCAGCGAAAAGGAACTGACAGTCTACCTTGAACATGAGGGGCAGATCGTCCGCATTGAGGTGCAGGACAGCAATCTTCTGACTGGCGTATCCATCAAGAAAACAGGCCCCGTGCAGGCGGTCCCCAGTCAGCCCATCCGCTATGTGTTCTCGGAAATTAAGAACAGTTCCACCACGACGCTCAATTCCTTTTACTGGCGCGATCAGCTTCCTGCGCAGGTGACGCTGAGCAAAATCGTCACCGGCAGCTACAATCAGCCGCTTTCCTACAAGGTGGTCTATAAGACCAACCTTTCCGGGGACTACCGCACTTTGGCGGATAATCTCTCCACCAGCAAGGTTTATGTACTGGATGCCCGCCCCGCTGTCCTCGGCCTTGCCGCCAATGAGCGTGTAACCGAAGTCATGTTCGTGTTCGGTATCGTTCCGGCAGGCTTTGCACAGGTGGAAACGCCGTACATCTACGCCACCGCCCGCAGCGGTCTTGCCAACAACTCCGGCATTGTGAATGTGGCGGATGTGGGCGGCCTTTACAACGGACAGTGGATTCAGGCAGTGTCCCGCTGGCTCACTACCGTCTACACCAAAACAACGGTGAAGCTGCCCAAGACGGGGTACTAAGCCTTGCGGCAGAATGACTTTCGCAGCGCCGCCCCTGTGTGGGCGGCGCTCTCCCCGTTGGTTCTCTGGCTGGCGGCAATCGCCGCCTATGCCTACGAGGACGGTATGAACCTCTTTCAATGGATGGGGCGTTTCAGCCAAGTGCTGGAGCGCCCCTTTTCCATAGGCTGGACGCCCTACACACTGAAATGTATGCTGGGGAGCCTGCTGCTCTACGGCTGCGGCATCGCTCTTTACTCCTCCAACCGGGAGAACCGGCGACCGGGCGAGGAGTACGGCAGCGCCAAGTGGGGTAGTCCCAAGGATCTGAACCGGAAGTATATGGATCACCAGCATAAGGACGCCAACATCATTTTGACCCAGCGCGTCCGGTTGGGTATGGACGGCTATATCACCCAGCGCAACATGAATGTTCTGGTGGTGGGTGGCTCCGGCTCCGGCAAGACCCGATTTTTCTGCAAGCCCAATATTTACAGCGCGAATTGCTCCTATCTTATCACAGATCCCAAAGGCGAACTGCTGCGGGCAGCGGGCGGATTACTGGTGGCGCTGGGCTATGAGGTGCGGGTATTCAACCTGATCGACCCAAGCCAGTCCGACGGATACAACCCCTTTTCATATATTCACAGTGAAAAGGATGTGCTGACCCTCATTGATAACCTCATCAAAAATACCACGCCCCGCAACGCTTCCAGCAACGATCCGTTTTGGGAACGGGGTGAGATCGCTCTGGACTCAGCCCTTATGCTGTATCTCGTCAGCGAAGCACCCTCGGAGGAACAGAACTTTGAGACTCTGATCTACATGATGAATTTTGCCGATGTAAAGGAAGAAGATGAGCAGTACCGCAGCCCGCTGGATATGCTGTTCCGGGCCTTGGAGGAGGAGCAGCCGAACCATGTTGCGGTGAAGCAGTATGCAATATTCAAGCAGGCAGCGGGTAAGACGGCGAAATCCATTGTTGTGACTGCCGCTGTTCGGTTGGCTACCTTCAATATCCCGCAGTATGCCGAAATCACAAGGAAGGATGAGATGGACTTTGGAAGTCTGGGCGAGAAAAAGAAAGCGATCTTTTGCCTGATTCCTGTTGATGACAGCAGCATGAACTATCTTGTAGGAATGCTCTATACACAGTGCTTTCAGGCACTCTATCGCAGGGCGGATGCCAAGTACAACGGACGGCTGCCCGTTCCCGTGCGCGTCATTCAGGACGAATGGGCGAATGTGGCCCAGCCGGAGAGCTATCCGAAGATCCTTGCCACCTGCCGCAGCTACAATATCGGCTTGAACATCATCGTGCAGAACATTCAGCAGATCAAGGCGCTGTATGAAAAGGAATGGGAAGGGATCATCGGTAACTGCGATACACTTCTGTTCCTCGGCGGTGGCAACGAGCCGACCTCGTTGGAGTTTATCGTGAAGCTGCTGGGCAAGGAGACCATCGCCACCCGCACACGAGGGCAGACAAAGGGACGCAGCGGCTCCAGCTCTACCAACTTCCAACAGACGGGCCGCGACCTGATGACCATTGACGAGGTGCGAAAACTGGACACCCATAAAGCAATCTTGTTTATACGAGGGGAAGATCCTGTACTGGACAAAAAGTACAACATCAAGCGACACCCCAACATTAAGCTGACGACAGACGGTAAGGCAAAGCCTTATATCCATAAGCCGCAGGGCGCGCCGGATTATGCACTGCCTGACCTGCCCTATGCGTTCAAATCACTGGATGATTATGATTTTATTGACATGGAGGAACCTAAACATGAATCTGAACAAGAAAAACCTTTGGAAACCGATGGAGCCGAATAAGGTGAAGCGGCGTTATTGGACGGCGGCTGGGGCTACTGTTCTCTGTCTTTGCTGCGCTACGCCCGCGATGGCGGCGGGCGGCGATCCGCTGGACATTGTAAACAATCTTTCGGATTTTATCTTCAGCATCATCAAGGCGCTGGGCGTTATTATTCTCGGCTGGGGCATCGTGCAGGTGGGTATGTCGATCCAGTCCCACGATGCCAGCCAGAGAACGCAGGGCTTTCTCTGCCTCTTTGGTGGATTAATGATCGCCTTTGCAAAGGAAATTCTGACCACCATCGGCGCGATCTGATAAAAAGAGCCGGGAGATACTGCCTTGCGGCGGATCTCCCGGCTCCCTTGCGGGAGGTGATTTTCATTTGGATAACAACTGGATCGTAGAAAACCTGACCAACGCCTTTGGCGTTTGGAATAGTAAAATGACGGAAATGTGGTCACTGCTGACGGAATCGCCCCAGACCTTCAAGGGTGGCACCATTTGGCAGACCATTGTGACCATCAACGGCGGGATGCAGGCCATCGGCTACGGACTGCTGGTGCTGTTCTTTGCCATCGGTATCTTTCGCAGTGCATCCAGCTTTCGGGACTTTCAAAGGCCGGAGCACTTGCTGCGGCACTTCATCTACTTTGTGCTGGCAAAGCTGGGTATCACCTACGGTATGGACCTGCTGGTAAATATATTTGATGTGTGCAGCGGCATTGTGGCAACGGCGGCGGGCAGCGTTGGTGGCTTGACCGGCGCGTCCGTGGCGCTGCCGCAGGAGATCGCGGACGCCATCGGAGATGTGGGCTTTTTTGCAAGCATCCCCCTTTGGCTGGTGACGCTGCTGGGAAGCCTATTTATTACGGTGCTGGCCTTCATTATGATCCTCACCGTCTATGGGCGCTTTTTTAAGATCTATATGTATGCCGCGCTGTCCCCGGTGGCACTGGCGTCCTTTGCCGGAGAGGGGACTTCCCACTTTGGCAAGGCGTTTCTTCGGAGCTATGTAGGCGTGTGCATGGAAGGGGCGGTGATCGTTCTGGCCTGCATCATCTTTTCAGCCTTTTCCTCCAGCGGTACGCCGGTGGTGGATAGCAGCGCGTCCGTGGTGACGCAGGTGTGGAGCTATTTGGGCGAGGTCATATTTAATTTGCTGGTGCTGGTGGGACTGGTGAAGTCCGCCGACCACATCGTAAAGGAAATGCTGGGACTTTAACCAAAATCATGGCGACTACCGGCACCGCTTCCGATTTCTTCAAATGCGCGAATAATCTCCTCAATTTTTTGAAAGCACTCACTGTCATTAAGACGATCATCTTCGATAATTGTCTTGATTTTACAGAGCGCTTGATAGCATTGTCCTTCCACTATCTGTGTAAATGGCTCGTTCTGCTGCGGGAAAGTGATCTGCACCTCACCTTGGGCAAGGATGTGACTTAATAATTCCATAGCCAACTCCACTTTTGAACACCTCAACTTTCTGTATGGGGATTATATCCCCTTAATACATAGGATTATAACCCCCATAATATGAGTAGTCAAGCTGAGGAGGTTCCCATGATTAAATTCGACAAGCTATGGCTGGTTATGGAGCAGAAGGGTGTCACTACCTACGCCCTTCGTGAAAAGGGCGGCATTGACAGTAAGACCATTCGGCGGCTCAGAAATAACGAGAACATGGAGACAAAAACCTTAGACAAGCTGTGTAAGGCGTTAGATTGCAAGTTGGAAGATATTGCGGAGTATATCGCGGATTGAGTAAAGATGATTTGGAGGCTATTCCAAATCATCTTTTTATTATATTTGCAGAAAGAAGGGTTTTAATTGGAAATCAAAATCAACAAGGAAATTCGCGCGTACCGTGAAACACTCTTTTTCGGCCTGTCCGTGCGGCAATTCATCTGTTCCGTTCTGGCGGTTGGCGTAGCCGTGGCACTGTATTTCACCCTGAGCCAAGTGTTGGATCGGGAAACGGTAAGTTGGGTGTGCATCGTTGGCGCGGCTCCCGTGGCCGCTGCGGGCTTTTTTCAGTATAACGGCCTAACGCTGGAGCGATTTTTGTGGACATGGCTGAAATCAGAGGTCATCATGGCAGGCAAGCGTGTCTGGAAAGCGGAAAACTACTATGAAGAAGCGATGAAACGTGAGGTGAAGAAACATTGATCCTTTTCAAGCATCGGCGCAGCGCGGAACGGGACGCCTTTTCCGTTCCCCGCAGCGTTCAAAAATCTATTCCCATCAAACGTATTTATCAAGACGGCGTGTTTCAGGTAAGCGGCAAGTTTTCAAAAACTTGGCGCTTTTTTGATGTCAATTATGCCGTGGCCTCTCCGGAAAAGCAGAGGGAACTCTTTATGACCTACTGCTCCTTCTTGAACTCACTGCCCATCGGAGCCACGGCGAAGATCACACTTTTTAACCGCCAGCTCAATCAAAAGGACTTCGGTCGGACGCTGCTCATGCCCATGCAGGGCGACCGCTGTGACCGCTATCGAAACGAATACAATGGGCTGGTGTTAGGCAAGGCGGCGGAGAGCAACAATCTCATTCAGGAGAAGTACATCACCGTTTCGGCGGAGAAGAAAAGCGTGGAGGAGGCCCGCGCGTTCTTTTCCCGCGTTGGGACTGACCTCACCACGGGACTTTCCCGTATGTCCTCCAGTGTCCGGGAGATCACGGTCAATGACCGCCTGCGGCTTCTGCATGACTTCTATCGTCCCGGCGAGGAACAGCTATTCCGCTTCGATTTGGAGGACACCATACGCAAAGGGCATGACTTCCGGGACAGCATTGCCCCGGACTGTATCTCCTTTCAGAAAAATCACTACGAGCTGGGCGATCATGTGGGCCGTACCCTGTTCCTTCGGGAATATGCCAGCTTTATTTCCGACGAGATGATCACGGAGCTGATGGACTATCCCCGAAACATGATGCTTTCCATCGACATTATCCCCGTGGCGATGGACGAAGCGGTGAGCATTAGCCGCAAGCAGATCATGGCGGTGGACTCAGACATTACCCGCTGTCGGCAGCGGCAGAACCAGAATGGCAACTATGACGCCAATATCCCCTATGAACTGGAACTGGCACGGAGCGAAACAAAGGAATTCATGGACGACCTCATGAGCCGCGACCAGCGTATGATGCTGGCTTTGGTGACGCTGACGCACCTGGCAGATAACCTCGAACAGCTTGACCAGGACACCGAGGCCCTGCAAGCCATCGGGCGGGCGCGGGGCTGTCAATTCAATATTCTGCGCTACCAGCAGGAGGACGCACTGAATACGGTGCTGCCCCTCGGCTTAAAGCGCATTGACGCCACCCGTACCCTGACCACGGAATGTACCGCCGTTCTCATGCCCTTCAAGTCGCAGGAGATTCAGGACGCGGGCGGTATTTACTACGGCGTCAACGCCGTGTCGCACAATCTCATCATCTGCAACCGAGGAAACCTGCTCAACGGCAACGGATTTATTACCGGCGTTTCCGGCTCTGGTAAGTCGATGGCAGCCAAGCAGGAGGTCTCCGCGCTGGCGCTCTCCACCGACCATGATATTATCATCGTGGACCCGGAGCGTGAATATGGGGAGCTGGTACGGGCATTGGGCGGCGAGGTCATCACCATCTCCGCCTCTGATCCAAATGGCTGCCACATCAACGCACTGGACTTGTCCGAGGGGTATGGCGATGGCAAAGAGCCGCTGGTGATGAAGTCCGAGTTTATCATGTCGCTCTACGAGCAGCTTATGGGCGCGGATAAGATCGAGCCACAGGAAAAGTCCATTATCGACCGCAGCGTGGGCAACATCTATCGGGAGTATCTGAAAAACTATCAGGGACAGCCGCCCACGTTGAAGGATCTCTATGACGACCTGATGAAGCAGGTCAACCCGGAGGCGCACCGGATCGCGCTGGCATTGGAGCTGTTCACGGTAGGCAGTCTGAATGTTTTTTCCCACCAGACCAATATCAACACAAAAAGCCGCATTCTCTGCTTTGACATTCAGGACTTGGGCGAAAATCTGAAATCGGTGGGCCTGCTGGTGATGCTGGACGCCATCTACAACCGCGTCATTCAGAACCGAAAGCAGGGTAAGTACACCCATGTCTACATCGACGAGATCTATCTGTTTTTCGCCAACGGGAGCGGTAGCGGACACAGCATTACCAATTACAGCAGCGAATTCCTCTACAAGTGCTGGAAGCGCTTTCGTAAATACGGTGCGACACTCACCGGCATTACACAGAATGTGGAGGAATGTCTGCTGTCCAATACGGCGCGGATGATGTTCGCAAACTCCGAGTTCCTGCTGATGCTCAATCAGGCCACCACCGACCGGGAGCAGCTTGCCCGACTGCTGGGTGCATCGGATACGCAGATGAGCTATGTGGACAATGCCCCTGCTGGCCACGGGCTCATCAAGGTAGGCGGGGCCATCGTGCCTTTCGCCAATGAGCTGCCCAAAAATACAGAACTGTACCGCCTAATGTCAACACGCCCCGGTGAGGAGTGACGCCATGCGGGACTTGAAGATCAAACCCGGCATGGACACGCCAAAGGCAAAGCTGAAGAACCCCGCGCCCAAGGACGCAGATTCCCTTCTGAAACAGCACATGGACAAGCGGCAGCGGGAAAAGGAGCCGGAAAGCCGCGATCCCGTGCGTTACGCCACCGACCGCGTGGAGAAAACTATGCGCCGTGGCGCATCTGGGGCGGCGAATGCCTCGCGGCGTATGATAAAGCACTACCGAGGAAAGCTGAGACAGGGCAAAGAAAATGCGGCGAGGGAGTACAGAGTGGCAGATATGGGGATTGGTGCGGAAAATGTTTTCATCGACACGCCGATGGAATATGCCTTTTCTCCGGTACAAACCGCTGCACGAAATGAAGTCGGAAACCAGACCATTTCTCCGCAAAATCGCGGAGGTACAAAAAGTGCAAATGCCGCCCCGCAGGAGCGTGGGCGGCAGAAAGCCATACAGGACGCAAAAGCCGCCTATCGGCGGAACCTTGCCGAAAAAAGAATAACAGAAAGCCCTTTTATGCCTCCACGGTCCGACCGTGGAGGCACAATGACCACTCCGCAGAAAGGCAATTCGAGGGCATCGGCCAAGGGCAGTCCTGCCCCCAAGAGCGGACAGGCCATGACCAAGGCCACGCGCACCATGCGTGTTCGACCAACTGACCACGCAGCGCCGAACAATGCAATTATCACGCACCGCGCAAGGGCGGCGGCGCAACGAAAGGTGCGCCAAACAATGCTCCAGACATCCGCAAAGAACGGAGGCAGTGGGGCAAAAAAGATGGGCGGCGCAATGGTGCAGGCGGTACAGACGATTGGGAGGGGTATCGCGTCCGCCGCAAGTTCCATCGTGGCGGCGGGCGGCGGAGCGGTGGTGCTGGTGCTGTTCCTGACGGTGATCCTTGTGGCGGCAATCGTGGCGGCCCCCTTCGGTATCCTCTTTTCCAACGAGAGCCGGGAGGCGGGCGTTGTGCCGCTCTCCGCTGCGGTGGCGCAGGTCAATTATGATTTCAATGAGCGGCTGGAAGCCCTGCAAACAGCAGATGATTATGATTCCATTTCCGTTGACGGACAAGCCGCCGATTGGGTGGAGGTGCTGGCGGTGTTCGCGGTGAAGGTGGCAGGCAGTAACGATGCGGACGCCGCGGACGTGGCCACCATGGATGCCGACCGCATTGCCCGCCTGAAAGCGGTCTTTTGGGATATGACTACCATAGCCAACCGCATTGAGGTCATTGACCACCCCGGCAGCGGTGACGACGATGGCTGGACGGAAAGAAACCTCTATATCACCATTACCGCAAAAACGGCAGAGGAGATGAAAACCGCATATCATTTCAACCGTAACCAGATCGCAGCGCTGGACGAGCTGCTGGAGCAGCGGGATCTCCTGCGGGAGCTGATCGAGGATGTGTACTCCGTCAGCGGGGATACGGCGGCGCTGCTCCGCGATCTGCCGGAGGGTCTGTCGCCGGAGCGCGAGGCGGTGGTACGCACTGCCTGTTCTCTTGTCGGCAAGGTGAATTATTTTTGGGGAGGAAAATCCCTTGTGATCGGCTGGGACGCCCGATGGGGTGAGCTGCGGCAGGTCACGGCGGCAGGCAGCTCCACCACGGGGACCTACCGCCCCTACGGGATGGATTGCAGTGGATTCGTCGATTGGGTGTTCTACAATGCCACAGGCGGACAATACGTCATTGGGCATGGCGGCGGGGCCACGATGCAGCACAACTATTGCACTGATATTTCGTGGTCAGCCGCACAGCCCGGTGACTTGGTGTTCTATCCGGATAATTCCCATGTGGGCATCGTTGGCGGCAGGAACGCAAACGGAGAATTGCTCATCATCCACTGCGCCAGCGGATACAACGTGGTCGTGACTGGGCTGGAGGGCTTTACCTCTATCGGACGACCGCAATACTACGCCGAAGCAGGCCGCAGTTGACAGTTTCCAACTCTCTCCGTTATAATGCGGTCATGCTACAAATGAAAAGGAGAGCGATTTCCATGAACAAAACTGAACTGATCGCAACCATGGTGGAAACCAGCGGCCTGACGAAGAAGGACTGCGAGGCGGCCCTCGCAGCCTTTATCGGCGCGGTGGAGACTGCCATGAAGGGTGAAGACAAGGTGCAGCTGGTGGGCTTTGGCAGCTTCGAGGTCAAGGAGCGCCCTGCCCGCGTGGGCCGCAACCCCCGTACCGGCGAGTCCATGACCTACCCCGCCTGCAAGGTGCCGGTTTTCAAGCCCGGCAAGGCCCTCAAAGACGCCATCAAGTAATCATAATACTACGGAACAGAAACGTCCCCCTTGCGCCGTGTCGCTCAGACCAGCGCAAGGGGGGCGCTTTTTCTTTACTAGTGCGCCCGGCATGGGCAACAACTAGGTGGTGAAAGACCACTACGCACTCGGCAGTAGGAAGTGTTAGCCGAAGGCAAGAGTGTTCATCGCGAGGTGGAATCTGAAGGAAGCCGGATGTCAAGGTGAGAAGCCTTGGCTGGCAAACTCCCGAACCGACGAACAGAAATCACATAACCAAAAGCATCCCGGAGGACAGACAGCTGTCCTCCGGGATGGCCTGTATGCGGCAGTGATGCTATGCCTCCAGATTATGAACAGTTGTTCCGCATTTTTTGTTGGTGACCCAAAATGGAAATGCCTTGATGCGCATAGTTGCACTTTCTTGGAACAATTGTCTTATTATTTAGGGGACTTAGAACGAGATAGATATTCGCATTTGAAAAAAGTCATGCATAGATGAAATGGAAGGCTTAATTTGCCCGTTTAGTTATTAGAAGAGCAAGAGAGCGGATAGAAGAAATGCTGAGGAGGGTAACGTATGATTGCGGTATATCTTGCAATGCTAGAAACAGATGTGGATCGTGATAAATTCATGAAATTATATGAATCTTACGAAAAGAAACTGTTTGCTGTTGCATTACGTATACTGGAAAACAATGAAAAAGCGGAGGATGCTGTGCAGCAAGCGTGGCTCAGAATCATTCAGCATTGGGAACGAGTAAGCTGCTTGGAATGGGATTTGGCAGGAGGATATGCGGTTACGACCGTAAAAAATGCTGCAATCGATATTCTTCGGCAAGAAAAAAGAGTAGAACCACTCCCTGCGACATGGGACCCTCCAGCTCGTGAAGAAAGCCAAGACGAATATCAATACTTGGTTTCATTAATTCAGACATTGCCGGATACATATCGAAGAATCCTTGAGCTAAAGTATGTTGAAGAGTATAGCAATCGAGAAATTGCTAAGCGGCTAAAAATGAACGAGGCTACTGTAGCAACGAGAGCTAGACGCGGGAAAATGATGCTGAGAGAGCGGCTGGATAAGGAGGGATTTTATGAAGGGTTATGATAGCCTGCTATTTAGAGCCTTAATTGGCGCAAACCAATTGGAATTTAAGGAAAATATGGATTCTGCCGAATCCGCGGAATATAGTTATTCTCCTCGATATAATCGCTTCCGTCTGCAAATCTTAGCCGATCCATTCAGATGGGCAAAAAAGAGAAGGAGACCGATGTGGCAGAAAATCATAACAAATGTTGCTTGTATCATTCTAGTATGCAGCATTGCATTGGGAGGCTTGATGGTTGTAAGTCCGACGGTCCGGGCAGTAGTATTGAACTGGCTTCGGGATATAAGCGGAAATAGAATCACTTACTTTAGCAACGGAGATAACAGCTTGACCGCAGACAGGGCCTCTTGGCGTCCCACATGGCTCCCAGAGGGATGGGTGGTAACAGATATATATTCCAGAAGCAGCCGATCGTGGTGGAGCTTTAAAGATAGCAATGGATCTGGCGCATCTCTTACATGTGCATGCTTTGATCCATCAGAAGAAAGCATGTCTACAATCATCGATACGGATGAGATAGATAAGGCTCACACGACTGTCACAATACAGGAGTATACGGCTGATCTTTATGAGGGAGAAAACGATGCGTTGCTGGTTTGGGAGGATAAGAATGGATACTTATTCTGGATAAAAGGGTGGATGGTAGATCGAGAAACTGTCGAGCAAATTGCTAATAGCATGACTTACTATCAAGAAGATGGTATTAGCTATGAAGTGGATGAGATCCCGGATGGATATGAAATGAAGTTCCAGTTTGAGTCAAATGGCGCAATGCAAAACGAATGGGTGAAATCAGGGTCGGTGCTTACATGGCAGTATATCACGAATCCACTTTGTCCTTGGGAGGAACCTAGTCGCGAATATGAGCTGGTGAATGTTTCCGGAGTGCAAGCAAAGTATTGGCCGAACCTAGTATCTGAAGAAGAGGCGTACATTGATTCAACAGCCGGTGCACAGTTTAGTGCCAGAATTGATTATGGCATTGAAAGGACTGCTGTACTGATGTGGGAAGATCTTGAAACGAATACGATATTCCGCTTGAGAGGTGTCCTAAGTAAAGAAGATATTTTGTATATGGCTGAGAGCATGACTAGAAGTGAAAAAAGTAATAAAACCTGAAATACAAATGTTGAGTCGTACGTTCAATAGATAGAAGGGCTGGAAGCTACTTAGAAACGAATAGAAAGGAAGTGCTCATATGAAAAAGAAAATTTTAGCCTATTTCTCTGGAGTCTTTGCAACAGTACTTGTTTTGACCATGGTAACAACTGCCCTAGCGGCCTCCGGTAAAGCAACCTTTAATTTTGTAAATGTCAGCCTGCGGGGAGAGCAAAAAATTGCTGCAGGAGCTGACATTACGGTAGCGAATGGCCAGAAAGTTCCGTCCTCCATTCTCTATACTGATGAGAAAGGGGGAAAGACCAATTACCTGCCGATCCGTGCTATCAGCGAGTTGCTTGGAGTGGAAATTAAATACGATTCTGCCACAAAGACAGTGCAGCTTGAGAAACAGCCGACCGCTGTAGATGCAGGGGCGCTTGGCCAGTGGAGTCGCTCTTTTGAGGCCAATATGGTAGGCTACACGATGTCTGGTTGCAACACAATTCAGTATACAGAAGCACCGATGTGGCGTCCTACGTGGCTGCCGGATGGATGGAAACTATCTGGATTTAGCGTTGAATCACCTAGTAATGCACTCATCAAGGTTTCCTATCAACCTGACACGGATATCGTGAACAATAATCTCAGTTTTGAAAGCTTCGCTCCTTCTAATCGAATTTGCCGGGATTTCCTCGGGAACGATGTGGATGCCGCCAGTATGCTGCAGAAAGCTACGGTCAACGGATTAACAGCTGACTTCTTTAAAACAAAGGATTTCAACTTGCTGGTCTGGGCGGATACAGAAGGGAACCTTTTCAAGTTGCGTGGAAATCTTGATCAAGCGAGTTTGGAGCAAATTGCAAATAGTGTAAAAGAAGTCGGCAAAGATATGCTGCCTAAATACGACATGAAGTGGACCCCTGCAGGAAGCAGCAAGACAAGTCGAAACAGTGTCTCTGGATTGGTGAAAGAAACCTGGAAAGATGCGGATGATGTCAGCTTTGAGTGGCTCTATTCCAGAAACGACCTAGCTTGCCCAGCGAGAACCCCCGAATCTGTTACTGTCAATGGAGCAAAAGCAAAATACTGGAAGGGTAATCCGGATGGAGGCTTTGACATCAATTGGGGCGATGAGCAATCTCATGTGTACACGCAAGAGCAGAAGAATCTTCTCGTATGGACGGATTCCAAGGCTAACATTACATTCCGAATTATTGGAATGATGGATAAGGACGAAATGATCAAAATGGCAGAAAGTGTAGTGGTCAAGTGAAATGGGAGAGCGGTTTTCCAAAAATAAGAGAGGAAACTTGTGAGAATTGAAGAAAGGGGTCTCTATCATGAAGAAAAAAAGAAATTTAGCGTCCTTCTTTGCAGGCGTAATGACAGTTCTCTTGGCATTTGGTTGCTTGACGAGTGCAATGGCTGCGTCAGGGGAAGTGACATATAATTTCGCCAATGTTACTTTGAATGGCGAGAAAAAGATTTCCGCAGGTTCGGATATTACCGTTGCAAACGGAGAGAAAGCGCCGTCTTCCATTCTCTATACTGATGTCGCCGGAGGTAAAACCAACTATCTGCCAATTCGAGCCATCAGCGAATTGCTGGGAATCAGTATTGATTATGATTCTGCAACGAGGACAGTACTTCTGGATAGTCAGGATGAGGGTGATTGGGTGGCAGATGGATACAACGGTTATGTTGTAGATCCCAATGGAGAAAAAACAGAGGTTCCGCATCTATCAGATTGATCTCTGGCAGTAGAAAACGCATCTAATTGTGAGAATATGTATAGGCCTGCTGATGTATGCGATAGCATTTGGTCCCCGCCAGAGCCTTCGCTCAAAAGCGGATACCTATAAGCGCAAAGTGCCGCCTTCTATTCTGGCGGACGGCGGTGCTTTGCGCGAATGAAATTCGAATCAAGACAATGGAGTATGAGATAATCTTTGATCGGAGCAGAAAGGAAGGAGGCTTTTATGAAACGTTTTTCTTGCGTTTGCCTTGCGCTGGCCTTGGTGGCTGCCTTGGGTATCTCTCCCGCCGTAGCGGCAGCATCTGAACTGGAAGAGGCCGATGTAAAGACTGTGGCAGAAGAATACCTTTCTTCTCGGATGCGGAAGATCTACCTGTATGAAGATTCCGGCTTGTCGAACGAACCCCAGACGCTTCTTGAGGTTACGCAGGCTCCTCATCTCGTAGCAGCTGATGGGCAGATCAGTGAAGATGTAGCAGTTTTGTCTGTGGCGACTCAGCGAGCGCTGGCCTCTTTTGCCGAGGACAATGAGCCGGAGCTCATGGCCAGCATGGAGCGCCAGAAAGTTTCCCTCAACGACATGATGCGGGACCTCCAGTGCATGGAAGACATGACGGCATATAAGAGCCACGTTTATGAGACCCAGGGGTTTGCTTACTCCTACTTTGATGCCCAGTATCATTTTGGCGATGTGGTTGTCGATGGAGACTATGCGACTGCGGTTGTGTATGAGGAACTGAATTATCAATACGATGATTGCGACGAACCGTCGTTTGAATTGGGCGAGTATAATCTCGTTCTGGTAAAACTGAATGGAAACTGGGTTGTTGCGGACGTAGCTTCGGATGATGTGGCTTTCATGGGATATTATCAGACTGGCTACGATCTATCTGCAGAAATTGCCACGTATGATCGTGCCATGAGTGAAGCGCAAAGGGCCCCTGCTCAAACGGCCGTGACACCCACTCTTGAGGAAGTGCCTGAGGAGAATCTTCTCACTGTTGCCGCCAACGACATTTACTATAACAAGCAATCTGCGGCAAACTATGCTTTGACGTATACTTCTTCAGATGATGATGGGGCTTCAATCCCCTCTTTCAGAAACACGCGGTTTCACTGGTTTGGTGCAGATTGCATGAACTTCTGTAGTCAGGCCGTCTGGGCGGGATTTGGAGGAAGCAATTCTTGGACAGATGTTCCTGCAAAAAACGGAATGGATGCCAGCGGATCGGCAACATGGTGGTGTACCAATACCACTGGAACCGGTTCGTGGGCGAGCTGCTCAGCTTTCCGCACGTACCTCAATAATGTCAGTTCTGATTCCACTGGCATCGTCTGTGCGAGAAATTCTATTTCTGGTGGAACCAACACTCTGCCGTTCACTGCTTCGGAACTGGTTGGCGCCGTCCTTCACGTAGAGGGATATGTCAACAATGTTCCGACGGCAAAGGCCCACGCAGTATTTGTTTCGAATGCATCCGGGAACACCAGAGATACTGTTATGGTATGTTCTTATAATAGGTGCCGGAAAAACGTCAAGCTTTCAAGTGTATGTTCTGTTGGTGGGAGCACGAAAGCTGTTGAGATTATGATTCCCCGGTCCTTTAAGGGCGGCAAGCCGAGCCTGTTTGTTTGCGGCAGCGTGTTAAATGTTATCAATTCACAAGGAACGTCCAGAAGCCTCGCTGGCTACAGCAATGTTACAGCCAGCCTTAGCATGACTCTGCTGAAGCCCGATGGAAGTACGGCGAAAACTTGGCCGGCTACGACTGGGACTTCGATTTCTGGGACATATAACAATTGGAATGCATCTGGCGAATGGATTCTGAAGGTGACTGCGACAACCAGCACTGGCGCTACCAAAACATGGTATGGAACGATTCGGGTGGTCTTGAAATGAAAAAAACAATAGCTTTTCTTCTTATGTTGCTGCTACTCTTTTCCTGCTCTGCATGTGGGAAAGATGATCAGCGTAATGAGGGGTCAGGTGACTCGGAAACAGAGCAACAACAGCCTCAAGATGATGACGTCCAGTCCGAAGACAGCACAGACACCCCGGGGAAAATCGTGTTGGATGGGACGCCCGTCAGATGGGATGAATTCCCCATGCCCACAGCGGAGACGTTTGGGCTTACCGGGGAGGACGCTATCATTTACAATGCGATTGCTCAAGTTTATAACCCAAAGGTTTATGCTGACACATTCAGTCAGTCCCCAGAAGATGTAACGGACCTCAGTCTCCCCGCGTTTGAGATCTATGAGAAGAGCAAAAGCGAAAATGGGAATACGATCTACTACGGGGTTTTTTACGAGTGTGACTATTATAATCTGGGCAGTGACCTTGCGGATTTGAATAACCCTGTTTATTCACTGGTCAAAGGAAAATCGCCAGCGAATCTCACAATCGATGCACAGGGCAATTTCGTTGATTTCGAGCAGACACCTGAAAGCAGCAATGACCCCTATGGAGATATAAGACGGGTTTGCGGCCCTATGACAGAATTGGCGGATTTTCTGTGTGGGGAAACAGAGACTTACTCAAAAGAACCACTTAAGGTCCCTGATTTAAATGCGGAGGCTATGGTCATCCAATATCTCAATTATTATTTCTGCCAAAGCTAATCTGCGAGTAGCCCTCTTTCCCCAGATCAACTCAGGGGAAGAGGGCTACTTCCCTATCTTGCCCCCAGATGGGACCGACTTTTGCTGCAGAAGCAAAATCACCTCAGCAGCAGGATGGTGGGAAATCTGATGGCGCCGGTGGCTCGGTTTCGGAACAAATACAAGAAAGTTCAAAAGCCTGTCCAAATTGTAAGCCGGAAACAATCCTAAGTTGTAGCAGGAGGTGTATACCAAACGGTATATGCAGAAGATACCAGACATGATTGCGGCGCATAAGGAACCGGGGATGCAACAGTGCATCCCCGGTTCCTTATGCTTTATTCTGTTAAGTAATCGCAAAGGTCTTGCTTACCAATAAGAGTAGGTGAAAGTGCCATATCCAGGTGTGCTGTAGGTGCTAGCCCGCGCAGACACGATAGCAGAACTACCGGGAACAGCATCAATTCCGACCGTAAAACCAGCGGGTTTCCTAGTAAAGACACCGACGGACTCGCCAGTTTCTTCATTCTTAAAACCAATATTGCAGGTTTCGCTGATTTCAAGACTGTCAACATGAACGGTGAACGATTCGGCGAAATTATAGGCCACCGCAAACGGAGGGGACATTTCAGTGGCAGAAGGATTCTTCAAGGTAACACGAGTGGTATCGCCACCTTGGTTGTCTCTCATGATGGCTGCCGTATTGGGTTCTTCAATAGGAAGATCCCAATCGGCGGGAAACAGCTCGGAGAAATGCGGGACATTATGTACAGTCCCATTAGGTTCGGTAACGGTTGCCTCATAACCATCAGCGATCCAGGTTTCGTTGAAAATGATTACATTGCGTGCCTCTAAAATTTCAGCTTTCAGCGCGGGGGCCGCAGTCTTGACATCCAGATATGCGATTTCCGCAGCGGCGGCAACCTTTGCGGCCCGCAGACTTTCTGTGTTGGAGTTTGGGGAAAAATCAGCGGCCATTACAGAAGCACTTGCGCAGAACACAGTAGTGATAGCAAGGAAAAATGATGCCATTTTCTTCAGTTTCATTTTGGGGCCTCCTTTTCGAGCATATATTTAAAAAAGAAACGCTGACATAGGTATCTGCTGACTCGTTTGGAAGTATTGGTTGGCTGCTTACTGGTTCTGCATCGGAAACACCTCTTTCTATTTGGAATATGAACTGGGTAATTGGGCTTCTATTAAATTAGACAAAAATATTGAGAAAGCGCAACGCAATAAAAAAGCATGTCAATTGTGAATCGGCTTAAGCTCCAATTCACAATTGACATGAAATGGGGAGAGCCCCCTGGCCTTCAATGTTATAGTTGGTTCAAAAATGCTATTTTTCCATTTCTCTTTTGATCAAAATATATGCTTCTTTCCGTGCTCTTGTCAATGCCATGCGGACACTGTCAGACTTTATTCCGAGTTCGTGTGCAATTTCAGCTGAACTTTTCTCTAGAATATATTTAGCCCTCAAAATGTACTGATTACGAGGAGTAAGGAGAGGCCATATACGAATTAGATAGGATAACGTCTCTTCGTGAAGGATTCGAGACTCTACTTTTGAGAAAATATCAGTCGAATCACCAATGTGATCTGTATCAATGTAGTCTATTGTAGAATGCGTGCTCTGATATTGTAAGATGATATATGCATTATTTTTACATGAAGAAATAATATAGCTGATTAAACGGTTCCGGGTGAGAGATTTTAATAAAGATATCTTGCACATTAATTTCTCCAAAGTGCTTTGCATTATGTCATCTACTAGCCAGGAGTCATTGGTATATTTTCGAATAGTGCTAAACATTAGTTTTTCGTATTGGCAATAGAGCCAGGTCATGTATTCACGATCACTCTCATCTTCTATTGCCAGAATATATACAGGAATCATATCTATTCTCTATTTTTGTAGTTGTTGAGCATCATGCTCGTTTTCATATCATTCACTATGCCAAGAATGATGGATTGGCGATTAGCAGATAGAGCTATAAAATCTTTAAGGAAGCTTCCGATGGTTGTTGTCGTGTCTATTGGTTTTTCAAAAGTATCGGGGTTTAAATTATATGAAGCGCGACCAAGCAAGTAATCAATTGTGACGTTGAAATAGTCGGCCAACATTATGAGCTTTTCAATGTCCGGTAAATATCGGTCATTTTCATAATTAGAAATTGTTCCGGTGGTAACATAGATTACCTCTGACAATTCTTTTTGCGTCATTTTCCGATCCTTGCGTAGTTCTTCGAGAATATTACCAAATGTGGCCAAACATACTCCCCCTATAATTTTTTAGTATTATAGGATTTTTTCAAACAAAAAGCGGAAATATACAGAATTACAATATAATATTGTTGATA
>ENA-UERG01001511-UERG01001511.1-human-gut-metagenome-genome-assembly--contig:-NODE-1511-length-19007-cov-7.617538_pt1 | contig 19007 bp, 27 predicted proteins | sample MGYA00242954_ERZ507954 | MGnify/ENA primary metagenome ERZ507954 (study PRJEB26167, sample SAMN06115478) | human gut metagenome | host: Homo sapiens | place: China:Sichuan | collected 2015-01-21... | reverse complement strand
CACGCTCCACCTCAATACGAATATAGAATATGAAATACAAATTATCATATAGCCCAGCCAAAATGGCCTGGGGCTGATGGGCCTCCGGGCCTAAAGGCCCTCGGCCTCACAGCATCCCAGCCATATTTGTCCGGTCTTGGTTTGGTTCCAATAGGCCTTCGGTCTCAGTAGGTCTCTTCCCAAAAAAAAACTTTGAAAATCTTCGAGAAACTCATTTACAATCGACCGAAGCTCTGATATAATAATAATGTAATAAATCACTACTCAATCTCAACCAACTAACTGGAGGAATACAAAATGACTAAGGAACTCACTGCTATCTGGAACACCCTGCTCACCACTGGCTCCTACACTCCTGCCTGGGAGAAGGGCAACGAAGCTCAATCGCTGAAGGACTGCCTGGACATCGCTCGGTCCCTGGCTGACCTGACTAAAACTGTCTCCTGCTGTGGCTGCTCTGTGGAGTACTACTGGAAGGACAACCTGGAGTTCGGCATCGTTCATACCTACGACTTCCACAAGTTCTCCTCTTCTGAGGACCCCGGCTTCGCTGAAAGCTCTCATTACACCATCCAGCTCCACAAGGGCTTCTCTATCACGAAGCTGACCAAAAAGGAACGCAAAGCTCTGGGCTGGAACTAAGGATGAAGGACAAGAATTTCCCTGGGACTTCAAGAGTCCTGGGGATTTCTTTTTGTGTGGGAGTGTGGTATAATGGAAGTATAGAAAAGGGGGTGAGCCTGTGGTAGATGGTGAGAAGCTCATGAACCTGGCCCGAGAGGTCAAGGACCTTCCCAAGCTGGAAGTCTATGGACCGAACGGGGAGAAGACTACTGTGCTGCGGGTGGACAATGACTGTCTGTCTGAGGAGGGCAAGGAACTCCTGGGAGTTTCGGAAGGGACTGGGGAGACCGAGGGAACTGAGGAAGCTGAGGAGACTATGGCTTCTTCGACTGATGAAGTGACTCAGTGCTTCGCGGAAGCTTCTCAGGCTTTCGGGATAGCTTTGAATAAGGTGGCTGAAGGAATAACTCTATGGTTCCGAAATGTGGCTCTTCCTGCGTTCTCCGACCTGAATGAAAAGCTTCGGGCTTTGAGTGAGGCTCTTGACCCTGTTCTGAGGGAGATGAGGGAGAAGGAAGAGCTGATGGATAAGGGGAGGGCCTATGGGGTCTCTCCAAGGATTATGGCTCTCTGTGGACACCGGAAGGCTCGTGTAGCTAAGAAGAACTGGAGTAGACTGAGAAAGGAAGTGGAATGGTATGAAAGGAAGGAACGGTATCGAGGAGGCCAAGGGCCTGAACAATCCTATGATAGTGGTTCGGGAGATTGCCAACCTAATGAACTTGTATAGGGAGAAGCTGGAGGCCCTGAGTCCAATGGCTGAGGCCTGTGGACCTGGGTGGAACTGCTGGGATGTCCGGAGTAAGGTGCCTGGCTACTATCCTGCCTGTCCTCTCCACCTGTGGGAGGATAAGGAGGTCTATGTGGAGGGTGTGAGTCAAGGAAGGATTGTTGCTGCCTGTCAGGTAGGTGGCTGGTATATTCCTGGTGTGGAGTTTAAGGATGTGGTGCTGGATGGTCATGCCCTGAACTTAAGGACTCATGGCCGGGAGGGTCAAGAGGGTCACTGCCTCTGGGTCTGGCTGGATAAGGTCAAACTCGTACAAGGTACGAAATTACCCCCTGATTTCACCCCCACTGGGGGCCTGGGATAAATATGGGTGCCACGGGGAGCACAGGGCCAGCCTGGGGGCTTTTTAGGGGGTCACTGGTATGTTTATACCCCCCAGGGGGTAAAATGGCCCCAGCGGGCCCCCAGCGGCCTTATACGGGGTGCCCCAGTTATCCACATTTTCCACAAAGTTATCCACATCTTTACAAAATGTAATAATCAAGAGGAATATTGATACAGTTTGTAATAGTCATGAAAATCAAGAATCTTGAAAAAAATCAAGAAAGTGAGGTATCAAGAATATGGATGGAAAGGACAGAACCCGGACCCGTATCTCCAGGGACACCATGTTCACCATGATTTGTCAGGTGGTGGCTCAACGGTCTACCTGCTGGAGGTCTCAGGTTGGGGCTGTGATTGTCAAGGAAGGCCGGGTGGTCTCCATGGGGTACAACGGCCCTGTCTCTGGCATGCCTGCCTGTGAGGACCTGCCTAGTGTGCTGGAATGCCCTACTGAGGGAACCTTCTCTCTGTGGAAGGAGAACCATCCTTTGATGTGCCAAGGGGCTGGCTGTACTCGGAGCCTGCATGCTGAGACCAACGCTATTGCCTTTGCTGCCCGGGCTGGGGTGGCTGTGGAAGGCTGCACCATGTACTGCACAATGTCTCCCTGCATCAACTGTGCTAAGGTGATTGTCAACAGTGGCATCAAGAAGTTGGTCTACATGGAGGAGTACAGGGACACTACCGGACTGGACCTGCTGAAGTCTGCAGGCATTACTGTGGTCCATCTGGATGCTATCGATGGGGAGATTACGAAATGAAGAATCTGAGAAGGCTGGTGTGCAAGGTCACTCCTCAAACTCTGTGGAACTTACATAAGCTGGCCAAGATGACCAAGTGTGGGGACAACCTGGGGAAAGTGATTGACAAACTCGTTCGGGAGAAGATGGTCTCTCTTCGGGAGTGGGAAGATTTGAAAGGAGATTAAGGCGATGACTGGATTTCAGACCAAGAATGAAGTGAAGGATGGTAGGAGGAGCTACAAGATTGAGTTCTACACCGACAACAAGGACTACTATGAGATGGTCCAGAAGTGCTGCAGGGACTGCATCGATGATTCTAACCGAAAGATTGAGGAACTGAGAAGAAAGGCCAAGGAGGTGGCTCTGGGTGAACCGGCAGGAGCGAAGGAAGCTGAAGAAGCAAGGGAAGACGGTCAAGACTGAGCCTGTTCTCCTGATGAAGCCTTCTGAGATTGGCAAAGCTGCCACTCAGGGAGTCGGTCGGGAAGCGATGATGCATGAGATAAATCAGCAGATTCTGGCCAAGGACAAGGAGTACCAGCTGGACATCGATACGATGGTCCTGTGGACACTGCACCAATGCTACGGCTGGGGAGCTGTCCGACTGAAGAAGTTCTATGTGGCTATGATGAAGGAGCATCTTCGGATGCGGGAGTTCTACGAGCTGGATGACCTCTACCCGGAACGCTACAAGCTGAAGGAGAAAGGTGTGGATGTCGAAGCTTGGTATGAGGAGCTCTTCGACGACGAAGGCAACTTCAAAGAAAATCAAGAGACCGCTGACGCTCGTTCGACGGCGTTCGACGAAGAAACATATCAGGCAGATGGTAAGAGTGCTTCAAAGAAAATCACTATAGGAGGAGACCATGGGAAAAGATAAAATCCCCTGCTTCAACCGGGACCAAAAGGGAGTCTGTCTGGCCTACAACAAGGCTGAGTGCTCTCCCCACTGTCCTGCTCGGATAGCAGACATCGACCAAAAGATAACTTTGCTCAAGTGTCTCCTGGGGAAAGCCCAGGCGAAGAAGGACCGGAGAAAGCTGGAGGAGGAACTGGAGGCTGCCCTTAAGGTGCAGGCTGCCATTAAGGAGGGAAAGCTGGAAGGCTGGATGTCCTGCTACCTGGAGGACCTGCACCGGGGAGAGAAGGGTGGAGCCTCTGAGTCTGACTCTAACCGGAAGACAGGGCTCAAACAACTGATGAAGGACAACCGTCCTGTAGGGGTGAAGCCTACTCAGGCCCAGCTAGCTGAGTACAAGGAAGCCCTGCACGAGTTCGAGGAACAGGTTGGGGAGAAGATGGAGAAGCTGGGTAGGACTAGCCTGTCTCACTCCAAGATAAACTCCTACACCGGGGAGCCTATCTGCTTTGTGGATGCTGGGGGATATTGTAGGGGCCAACTCACTGGAGCTGGAAAGCTGGCCAAGGACTGCAAAACCTGTCCTTACTTGAAAGAGGGCTGAAGAGTTTAGGGGGTTTACTCCCCCTTTCTCTTTTGATATAATAGGTTTGGAAAGGAGGCCTGTATATGGCTGCATTAGAAATGATAGTAAAGCTGAGGCCCTGTCTGGTGAAGGGCAAGAAGCACCTGTTCCACTGTTGGGACCATCGTGCCTGGACTGTTGGGGAGAGTGCCTTAAGGGGAGGACCTTCTGGAGGACAGTGCTCCATGGTCCTGGCTGTGGTAGAGGACGAGTATGGCCAGGTACATGAGGTCTACCCCAGAGACGTTCGGTTCTTGGATGGCAAAATCAAGGAGTATGACTTTGGAGGTGAGAATAGTGATTGTAGCCAAGACCTACCTGGAGAAGATACCTGAGAACTGCTGGGAGTGTGAGTATCTGGGCTGTAGCTTGCCCACCAAGGCCAGACAGCCTGAGCAGATGAAGAAGGCCTATAAGACCAAGAGGCATAAGGACTGCCCCCTGAGGGAGGTTGACCCAGATGAGCTTCATAAGGCCTGACCTGGGAAGTAAATCAAGGGTTCTGTGGTTTACAACTGCTGTCTGGTGTGGTATACTATAAGTGTTCAGGGGGTGACTGCCTTTACTGGCCTGGCCAACAGGGTGGGCATACCCAAGGAGTATATCCTGAACAGGTAAGGCCTCCTGAACTGTAGATGCTCAGTTGGTAGAGGGGGAAAGGGCTGCCCAAAAGGGTGGCCTTTTTCCTTGCCACAAAATCAAGAGTTTATATCATGGACAATTTCTTATAGGTGTGGTAGAATTTACGTGTCAGGAAGTAGTGATTTCCTCCTGTAAGCCCCAAAAAGGCCCTGTTCCAGGGGTTTAGGCCCCGGTTCAGGGTCCTTTTTGTGGGTGTTTCTCGACAATTTTTCAAGAAAGGGGGTGAAGGTATGCCCAGACTTGGTGAAACCGTGCCCAACCCTAAAAAGAAAAAGTATGATGATGATGTGAAGAAGTACTCCCCCAAGGAACTCAAGAAACATCATGATGATGCCCTGACCTATTATATTGAGCACGGGGGAGAAGTCAGCACTAAGGTCCTGTCCCGGCACGGCAAGGTCCCTCAGTCCTATATCCGTAAGTGGATGAAGGAGGAGAACTGGGACAAGTACGTGATGGAGGACCAGGGAGACAAGGTCAAGGTCTCTCCCAAGGTGAAGGAGTTCGTGAAGACCAGGGCCGAGGAGCTGGGTCTTACTGACAGGGAGCAGGATTTCTGCTACCACTTCTTCAAGTGCAAGAATGCCACCCAGGCAGCTATCCGGGCTGGCTACAGTCCAGGCTGTGCATATACTGCCGCCTGTACCCTCTTGAAGCAGGACCATATCAAGGCCTTCCTGAAGGAGATGAGGGCTGAGGCCTGTGAGGAGATTTTTGTGGACACCATCGACATCCTCCGTATGTGGGCCAAGATTGCCTTCGCCGATATGAACGACTATGTCAACGTGTCTGCTGCAGGAGTAATGCTCAGAGGGTCCAACCAAACAGATGGCCAGGTCATCACTGAGATTAAGGAAGGCAAGGATGGCATCACTATTAAGATGGCTGACAAGATGAAGGCCCTTGATAGACTGTCTTCCTACCTGCGTATTCTTCCTGAGGACCAGGCCAAGGATGCCAAGCTGCGTATCCTGCAGAAGGCAGCCAGTGATGATTCGGGAGACGAACCTCTGAAGATTGAGATTGTGGGTGTGTGACATGGCCAAGATTACCAAGGAGGTCAATGAACACTTCCGAGAATTCGTAGGGGACTGGAACTCCAAGTTCTATTTCCTTGTGGGAGGCTACGGCTCTTCCAAGTCATACCACATCGCCCTCAAAATCATTCTCAAGTGTATTAAGGAGAAGCGAAAGGTCCTGGTCATTCGTGAGGTTTACGAAACCATCCGGGAGTCCTGCTTCTCCTTATTCGAGGAACTGGCTGAGGAGCTTCACCTGACCGATGACAACCATGGTCAACCGGTGATGCGATTCATTCAGTCCCCCATGAAGATACGCTTCAAGAACGGCTCCCAGATAATCTTCAAGGGCATGGATAAACCTGCCAAGCTGAAGTCCATCAACGGAGTGACCATCATCTGGATAGAAGAAGCCTCTGAGCTTAAGTACTCCGGTTATAAGGAGCTGCTGGGCAGAGCCCGACATCCTTCCCTGTCCATCCACTTCATTCTCTCGGAGAACCCTGTGGACAAAAGCAACTGGACTTACAAGCAGTTCTTCAAGGACGAAGATAAGGGTCGCTTCATTCTGGATGATGAGGAACTCTATAAGAAGCGAATCATCAGAACCAAGGACACCTATTATCACCACTCAACTGTGGACGATAATCACTTCCTGCCAGCTTCCTATATCGAACAGCTTGATGAGATAAACTCTTATGACCCTGACCTGTACCGAATCGCTCGTCTCGGTCACTTCGGTATCAATGGCACTAAGGTCCTGCCTCAGTTCGAAGTGGCCAAGTCCCATTTGGATGTGGTTGCCAAGGTGGCTGGTATTCCTGATAAGTTCAAATTCAACGGTATGGACTTCGGCTTTGAGACTTCGTACAATGCTCTGGTCCGTATGGCTGTGGATGATGAGAAGAAGATTCTCTATATCTACTGGGAGTACTACAAAAACCACATGACCGATGACAAGACAGCTAAGGAGCTGGCTGACCTCGGTATGGACCAGGTACAAATTATAGCCGATGCTGCTGAGCCAAAGGCCATTACCTTCTACCAGCAGTCCGGCTTCCGAATGAGAAAGTGTAGGAAGTGGGCAGGCTCCAGACTGGAGAACACAAGGAAGGTCAAACGCTTCCATAAAATCGTGTGCTCTCCTGAGTGTAGAAACTGCATCAAGGAGCTGAAGAACCTCACCTATGCTGTGGATAAGAATGGAGAGCTCATCTACGACGAGTTCAACATCGACCCACATACTTTCTCTGCTATCTGGTATGGCCTGGACAACTACACTGTGGCTGATGTGAAGAGGGTGCCTCGCAACAGTCGAAAGGGCGGTGAGGCTGCTGCATGAAGCCCCCCTGTAAAGACTGCCCTGACAGACACATAAGCTGTCACAGTGAGTGCACCAGATACCTTCGTTGGAAGGAGCACCTGGCTGCACTTAAGGCTGCTGAGAAGGCAGAGAAGGACAAAGAGTCCATGTTCCATCAAAGACGCCTGAAGCTGAGGCGAATATACAGTCGAAAGGAGTGATTTCCAATGGCCGAGAACGTTGATATTGTGGCAAATGCTCTGCGTGTACCTTTTAGCCTCATCTCGATGGAGCTTGAGGGCCTGTATGGCTCCCAGCTTCTGGCTGAGATGCAGGAGATTATCGGTTACTACCGGGTTTATGAGAGGGGCGCAGACTTCAAAACTGAAGGCTCCAAGGGGGACTACATTCCTTCCGACCTTCATTTCAAGCAGGCCTCCACTCTGGTCAACAAGGAAGCCCGCTTCCTCTTCTCCCGCTCTCCCGATTTGTGGGTAGATGTGTCTATGAATGGAGATGATGAGGCTGCCAAAGAGGCCAACACCATTCTCCAGAACCTGGTCGACCGGGTCATGGAGAAGAACCACTTCAAGTCTAAGCTGCTGAAGGCGGCTAAGGACTGCTTCATCGGTAAGAGAGTGGCTTACTTCGTGAACTTCAACGAGGAGAAGCAGACCATTAAGGTCGACTTCATCCCCTCCCTGGAGTTCGTATACGAGACCGATGAGGATGACACTGACACCATCACTAAGATTGTGGCTTTCTACACTGTGGTAGACAACCAGACCAAGGCCGACCAGCGTATCTACAAGAAGAAGTACTGGATGGAGAATGGTTACTGCCACATTGAGGAGGCCATCTACGACGGTCATGGTACTCTGGTGGAGGAAATTACTCCGGCCAGGGCTACCAAATTTACCTACATTCCTGCTGGGGTGATTGTGAACGATGGTCTGACTGGTGACCTTCTGGGCGAGTCCGAGATTGCCTCCTTGGAAAGTTTCGAAGGTTGGTTCTCTCGCCTGTCCAATGCGGACATGGATGCTGAGAGACAGGGCATGAACCCAGTACGCTGGGCTCGTGACATGAACCCTGAGTCCACCAAGAACCTGTCCATTGCTGCTGGCTCCTTCTGGGACCTGCAGACAGACCAGAACTCTGCTGATGGTGTGACTGGTGAGGTCGGTGTTCTGGAGACCTCCATGAACTACACCTCTGCCATCACCTCCACACTGAACCGTATCAAGTCCAGTATGTACGACAGTATCGACATGCCGGATGTCTCTCCTGAGGCCCTTAAGGGTGTGGTCTCCAGTGGTAAGACCCTGAAGGCTATCTACTGGGGCCTCATCGTTCGCTGTGATGAGAAGATGCTGGCCTGGAGGCCTGCCATCGAGAACATCATGCGAATCATCATCGAGGGGTCCAAGCTGTACCCTGGCTCTGCTGTTCGCTATGTGCAGGGGCCTGTTCCTGATGTGGAGTTCGATGTCAGGGTAGAAAACCAATACCCCCTGCCTGAGGATGAGACTGAGGAGAAGACCATTGACCTGGCCGAAGTGGCTGGGCAGACCATGTCCCGTAAGGCCTACATGAAGAAGTGGCGTAACCTCAACGATGAGGAAGCCGATGCTGAGCTGGAACAGATTGCTCGGGAGAGGGAGCTTCTGGAGGATAGCTTCTCCACTGCTCCTCCGACTGGACAGTTCGGCCAGCAGGATGAAGGCCAGGAGGACGGGGGAGATGAAGGGGATGAAGGAGGTGAGGAAGGTGGAGACACTGGGGAAGAAACCTGAAGCGGTTGACTTCACCATCCACTACTCCGATGGCACCAGAGAAACCATCAGAAAGGGCCTGGTGGCCATTAGAACGCCCGCTGGAGCCGTAGAAGCGGTTCTCCTGGGTATGACTGTGGAGGACTTCCTCACGGTCCTGGCGGCCCTGGAAGGCTCCACTAAGGACATCGTGGCAAATGCTCAGTGACAGGGGGTGATGGAGTATGGCCAGTATCAATCTGCAAGATGGTGAGCAGGCCAGACTGACCATCACCAAAGAGCAGGAGGTAGAGATTTCGAAACTCTACCGCCAAGTATATCTGGACCTCAAGAAACAGATGGAGTCTCTCCCCCCCCAGGGGGAAGGCACCACATCTCAGTCTCTGAAGAAGACCTACCTCAACAAGCTGGTCAAACAGCTCAAGGAGGAGTACAAGTCTCTTGGTGAGGGACTGGAGAAGCAAATCAAGAAGGGCATGCAGAGCACTGCCTCCACTGTGGTCCAAGCGAATGAGGACTGGCTGAAGAAGGTCGGTCTGAAAATCGAAGGGGCCTACAGCTTTGTTCCCAAGGACATAGTGGCTTTGCTCTCCACAGGAAAACTGTATGGAGGAGGCTGGACACTCAGCAAGGCCATCTGGGGAGAGTCCCAGAAGCACGCTCATGACATTGATAAGATTGTGGCTGCAGGTGTGGCTGCAAACAAGTCTGCCTACGAGATTGCCAAGGACCTGGAGAAGTATGTCAATCCCTCCGCCAGGAAGGAGTGGAACTGGTCCAAGGTCTATCCGGGTACTTCGAAGAAGGTGGACTACAATGCTCAGAGACTGGCAAGGACAATGGTCTCCCATGCCTATCAGCAGTCCCTGCTGGCCTCCACTAAGTTCAATCCTTTCGTAAAGGGCTACAGGTGGAGGTCGGCCCATACCCATCGTACGTGTGAGATTTGCAATGAACGTGATGGTCAGCTGTACTCAGCCAATGACCTTCCCCTGGACCATCCGAATGGAATGTGTACGTTCATCGCTGAGCTCACTGGTAACATGAACTCTGTGGCCGAACGCCTGGGTGACTGGGCCAACGGTGCAGAAGACCCTGAGCTGGATGCCTGGTATGGCTCCATGATAGGGGGCAAACAGGAACTCAAGCCAGTGTTCAATGACCTGCAGACCAAGTGGCTGGGTGGTACTGGCTTCTCTCCTGAAAAGCCTCCGGAGTCCTTCACTGAGTGGTCTCACTCTCTGAGCTCTGCCCAGAAGAAGGAACTCTTCGACCAGCTGAACCTGCACGGGAAGGAACACCCCTTCCAACTCATGCAGTCCTGGTACGAAGCTAACCTGGCTACCATCGAGAAGCAGATGGTGTGGAATATCCCCAAGCCGACTTCCAACCTGAAGCGAGACATGATGACTGGGGCCTATTCTCAGGAACGAAAGGACAAGGCTCTATGGGCCAAGTCTTCCAAAGCTGCTGATGACAAGATTCGTGAGCAGTGTGGTCGGGTCTGGAGAGAGGCCACAGAGGAGCAGAGGGAAGGGGCCTACCACTACACTTGGGGCTCTGGTCCTTTCAATGGCCCTCTGCGTACTGGTGGAAGCTGGAACACTCGAGGAGACTACAGGGGTAAGCTTCAGGGTCTGACTGAACTCATCTCCAAGTCCACATACGACTTTGACATGTGGTTGCAGAGAGGTGTGGATAACACCGGCTCTACTGCTTTCCTGGGACTGTCCAGGGACCTGTCCTCCTACAGTGAGGCTGAGCTCAGGAAGGAAATCCTGGGCAAGGTCTTTACTGATGATGCCTTCACCTCCACAGCTACGGCTAAGGGTAAAGGCTTCGGGGGAAACGTGTTCAACGTGTATGCTCCTGCTGGCACTCAGATGCTTTATGCTGAACCTTTCTCCCATTATGGTAGTGGAGCCAAGAGGAACTGGGATGGTATTTCCAAACCGTCTTCCTTCGGCAGTGAGTCTGAGATGATTATCCAACGAGGCACCTCCTACCGCATTACCAAAGTGGAGAAGTCTGGAAGTCAGTGGTACTTCGACATGGAGGTAGTTGGCCAGGACCCCCTCCCCGAAGGAAAAACTCACAAAGGCAAGTAGTACCTATTTACAAATCTTTCCCCCTGTGGTATAATGTAAGTACAAACTGAATAGGAGGTGCTGAAGATGGCAGAGGGTAACCTGGCAAACAACTCTGACTGGAAGGCCATCTCCCCTGGAGAAGACATAGTCTGCAAAGACTGTATCTACCGGGACGACGGGACTATCTACTCCAATCCCTATACCAAGGGAAGCTGTCAAAAGTTCCCGTATCCCCGAATGAAACCTCTGGGAGTTATGACCAAGGGAGAAAGCTGTCCACAGTACAAGAAGGAGGACTGACCTGCAAAGGTCGGTTCTTCTTTTGTATGTCTTTTTACCTGTTGCAGACGCTATAAAGAACAACAAGGGTATTACAGACCAGGGCTGTCTCCCTGGGGAAAGGAGCTCATTATGCTGAGCAACGAAGAGAAGAACACCCTCAAGAACATTGGCCTGCAGTTCTTTGCTGAAGGGGGAGCTGGTGAAGGCTCTGGTGAAGGCTCTGGTACCGGAGGCTCGGAAGGCGGCTCCGAAGGCGGAGAAGGCGGCAGTGGTGAGGGTACCGGTGGCAAGTCCGGGAAGACCTTTACTCAGGAGGAAGTCAACCGCCTGATGAAGGCAGAGAAGGAGTCGGCCAAGAAGGCCCTGCTCAAGGAGCTTGGTGTGGAAGATGCCAAGTCTGCCAAGGAGGGCCTGGCGAAGTACAAGGAAATTCTGGACAAGGACAAGTCTGCTGCTGAGAAAGCCGGGGAAGCCCTGGCTACTGAGCAGAAGGCCAAAGCCGAAGCTGAGAAACGTGCTCTGCTGGCTGAGGCCAAGGTGGAGGTCCTGTCTGCTGGCTGCAAGCCGGAGTATCTGGATGATGTCATTACTCTGGCTATGACCAAGGTCTCCGATGACAAGGACCTGGCTGCTGTGGTCAAGGAGATGAAGGAAGACACCAAGTACTCCGCTTTTTTCGGGGAAGGTGGTTCCGGTTCTGGTGACAAGGGCACCGGAGGTGGGTCCGGCTTCAAGCGAAAGGGCGACCCCGACAAGAAGGGTAGCCTGGGAGCTCGACTGGGCGCTCAGACTGCCAAGAGCACTTCCAAGAATCCCTACTTTGAAAACTAAGAAGGAGGACAACAATTATGTTCAATCGTCCCGGTATCAAGAAGGAGACCCTGGCGGCTCCTCAGCAGATTCTGTTCAATGTGCAGAATCAGATGTCCGTCCCCATCCTGGTGGACAAGTCCATGGCCTCTGTCACTGTGGATGGCCGCAAGGTGGTCAAGGCCGGCACCCCTCTGAACGGTGACCTGACTGCTCGTGGCACTGCCTTCAAGGCTGCTGCTGACTCCACTGCTCCGGCTGTGGGTGTTCTGCTGCATGATGTGGACATCACCGACAACAACGCCAACGGCACCCTGCTCATCTGGGGCTTTGTCAATCTGGACCGCCTGGACTCTGCCACTGCGGCCCTGATTACGGCCAACCGTAAGACTGAGCTGGCTGGCCGGATTTGGTTCCTGAAGGACAACTAAGTCCCACACCACAAGAATAACTAAGGAGGAACGAATATGCCTACCATTTTCGACTTTGTCAACGCTACGGAGATGGTCTCTTACTGGGAGACCCTGACCAAGGACCGTCCGCCCTACCTGGGTGAGACCCTGTTCCCTTCTCAGAAGAAGCTGGGTCTTGACCTGAAGTGGATTAAGGGCTCCGCTGGTCTGCCTGTGGTCCTGAAGCCCTCTGCCTTCGACGCTGGTGCTGTTCCCCGTGCTCGCATCGGCTTCGACCGGCTGTCTGCTGAGATGCCCTTCTTCAAGGAGTCTCTGTACATCGATGAGGAGCTGCGCCAGCAGCTGAACATGGTCCTGGAGACCGGCAACACTGCATACATCGACGCTGTGCTCAACCGTATCTTCAACGACAACACTGTTCTGCTGGAGGGTGCTGCTGCCCGTCGTGAGCAGATGCGCATGATGGCTCTGACCACCGGCGCTATCTCCATCACTGCCAACGGCCAGGACTTCGACTTCGACTATGGTCTGCCGGCCACTCACAAGGTGACTGTCACCACTGCCTGGAGCAACGCGGATGCTGACATCGGTGCTGACATCCTGGCCGGTCTGGACCTCATCGAGGACGACACTGGCGTCCGTCCCACCCGGGCCCTGTGTGACCGCAAGACCTGGAACAACATGCTGAAGAACAACGGCTTCAAGAAGTCCATCTATGTCATTGCCAACGGCCAGGCGACCATCAACGACCGCCAGCTGAAGCAGTACCTGATGGACCAGTATGGCATCGAGGTTGTGGTGTACTCCAAGCGCTACAACAACGACTCCAAGACTGCTACTCCCTTCGTGCCTGCTGACACCTTCGTTCTGTTCCCCTCCGGCGCCCTGGGCAACACCTGGTTCGGCACCACTCCTGAGGAGTCTGACCTGCTGGGCGGTTCTGCCGCCAATGTGGCTATCACCGATGTGGGCGTGGCCGTGACTTCCATTCAGAAGGCCGACCCCGTGAACGTGGAGACCAAGGTCACCATGATTTCCCTGCCCTCCTTCCCTGTGGCCGACCAGGTCTACATCCTCGACGTAAACCCTTAAACAACGTCGTGCTGCAGGAGGCTCCTGAGCAGGACCTTCTCGGGAAGCAGACCAGCGACCTCCAGACTGGTGTAGGGGTGTCTGGTGAGACTATCACCGGCACCCTGCACCCTCAGGAGAACTATACCGGCTTTAGCTCTATCACTGAGGAGCAGGAGGGCTACTACTTCGCTATGCAGGTAGTCCCCCCGGTCGGTGCTGACCTGGCCCATTCCACACTCGAAGTGTGGGGGAAGGAACTCAACCCCCAGGATGATGGTGGCAAGCCCATCCTCATCAAGCGACTGAAGGATGCCACAGGCTCTAAGGCCTCTGGTACTTTCGATGTAGTAGCTGACTGGGGCTCGGGAGTAGTACGGCGTACTTACTCCTATGACTTTGCCCTGGAAGGAGGTACACCACGATTAAGATTTCCAAGGGCGGCCTGGTTCTGGAGGTAACCTCTGGGGCATATAAGGCCATCTACAAAGCTGCTGGCTGGTCTCCTGTGGAGGAAACCCCCGCAGCAGCCCCTCAGGAGCCCGCTGTGGACGTTTCTGAGGAGGGGGGTAGTAACTCCACCCCCGAAGGCCACGAGGCCTCTGCGGAGCGCCAGGAGGCCAATATGGGGGAGGAAGAGACCCTCAACAAAATGTCTGATGATGAGCTGAAGCAGTATGCTTCCCTGCTGGGCATTCAGACCAAGGACCTGAATGGCCGGAAGAAGCTCATGGAGGCTATTAAGGCTCGCCAGAAGTAAGGAGGGATGACTGTGGATGCACTGGCAACTCTGAAGATGATTCTTCGAGAGGATGACATTCCCTTCTTTACGGATGACCAGCTGAACTTCTACCTGAGTGAAAACTCGGGTGAGGTCCGGGGGGCAGCCTATCAGTGCTTGCTGATTAAGGCTGAGGACACTACTCTCTCCATCAGTGGTCTCAACACCTCGGACACCAGCAAGTACTTCCGGAGACTGGCCTCCCAGTACAGGCCCTTCCATTCGGGGGTCCTGGGGGGTGGAGACTGATGGACCACTCTGCTCGACTGGAGATTTACAAAATCAACCAGTTCATCAAGAGGTGGGGTAAGGTCTACACCTTCACCAAGCCGGGAGAGAACAAGTTCGGAGAACCCACAGGCGAAGTTGAGTCTGTGGACATTCCTGGAGTCTACCACGAGAGTAGCTCCTATATCAGCCAAACAGCTTCCGATGCAGGAACTGTGGTCTCAAAGCTCAATACCTGGATTTTCTGCCGGACCGAAGATGCTCAGAAAGTCAAACATGGCATGTCTGTGATTATCGATGGGAAGGAGTACAAGGTCACTGGAACAAGAGACATGGAGAAGCTGAAGCTGGCTTGTGACATCTCCCTGGAGGTGGTTCTCAAGTGAGCAGTGGCTTCAAGTTGGATGCTTCCTCTCTGGAGAGTGGACTCAATACCCTCATGAACAGGTCTCAGGCAGCCATCAGGATGTACGCTGAGACAGCAGCTCTTAAGCTGCAGAACTACGCAAGAGACAAGGCCCCCTGGACAGACCGAACAGGTCATGCCCGACAGAGGCTCACTGGCACTGCCCTGACTGTGGCCAATGGCTATAAGCTCAGGCTTGCTCATGGTGTGAACTATGGTATCTGGTTGGAGCTGGCACATGAGAAGCGATTCGCCATCATCCAGCCCACTATCCTGGCGAACACAAGTGAGATTATGGAGGGCTTCCAGGGGCTCCTGGAAAGGTTGGGATAGTGTGGCTGAGAATACCCGTATTCAAGACATTTATGTCTTTCTCCAGGATAGGGGCTTCGAGGTCTACTTCCCGGCCCAGAAGGTCGGGGAGTGCACCTCCCCCTATGTGGTGGTGAAGGATGCCACTACCACGAAAGTCACTGGCTTCTCTAGTACAGTGACTTACTACGACATCATGTGCTATGTGCCCAAGGACCACTTCAGCAAGCTCGCTGAGTTTGTGGAGCAGGTCAAGACTTCGATGCGTGGCATGGTCCCTATGATTATGCCCACGTATACGGAGACTCAGTCCTTCTACGACGAGTCGGTCAAGGCCCACATGATAAGCGTCCAATACCGAAACTACCGGAAAATCATATAAGGAGGTAACTCTTATGGCTTTCACTAAGGGTCATGAAATTCCTACCATCGACGTTGCTCTGGTAACCGCTCAGGTCGGCGACGGTGATGAGCTGGCCTTCGACACTGCCAGCCAGATTGCCGTTGAGCCTCAGGTCAACGAGGAGGACCCCGTACAGCTGGTGGTCAAGGGCATTCTGCGTGCTCAGAAGCCTGCTGTGTCCACTCTCACCGGCAACCAGATTACCCTCACCGACAACGTGTTCAACCCCGAGCTGGTCAAAATCCTCCAGGGCGGTGTCATCAAGTACTGGATGGACGACAACCACAGCAACACCTCCGACCAGGATATGGGCCACGGTGTGGCTTCCTACACTCCCCCGGTCGCTGGCTCTGCTGAGAAGGGTACTCCCTTCACTCTGAACGCCTACACCGCCATCTACGATGCTGCTGGCCTCATCACTGGGTACGAGAAGATTTCCTACCCCAACTGCCAGGGCACCCCTGTGGCTCTGAGCTCTGAGGACGGTGCGTTCCGTGCTCCGGAGTACACTATCAACTCCGCCCCCAAGACTGGCGAGGCTCCCTATGTCATCTCCTATGTGGATGAGCTTCCCACCGGCACTCTGGGGTCTCTGACTGTTCAGTCTGTGGCTGGCACCAGTTCCGGCGACACCCGGGTGACTGTCACTCCGACCAAGGGTGGGGAGAACTCCTATGTCTATAAGACTGGCTCCAGTGTTTCTCTGCCCACCTATCAGGAGGTCTGCAACACCGGCTCTGGCTACACTGAGTGGAATGGTACCTCTGACATCACCGCCCCCACCGGCCAGGAGATTGTGGTCGTAGAGGTTGACTCTGCCGACCGGGCTGTCAAGGCTGGCAAGACCACTGTCACTTCCCAGGCCTAAAGGAGGACCTAAATCATGGAACAGAAAATCACTTCCCTTGACCAGCTGAGACAGTACGCAGCCGGTCAGATTATCGAGCTCCCGGCCTTCTCTGAGGACCAGCCTTTTGTGGCCCGTATCAAGCGGCCCTCTATGCTGGCCCTGGCCAAGGCCAACAAAATCCCGAACTCTCTCCTGCTCACTGCGAACAATCTGTTCGCTGGCGCTGGTGTGGACAAGAAGAAGCCTGAGGCTCTCAAGGATGTCTTCTCTGTCCTGGATGTCATCTGCGAGGCTTGCTTCGTAGAGCCGACCTACCAGGAGCTGCGTGAGGCAGGCGTGGAGCTGACTGATGAGCAGTACATGTTCTTGTTCAACTACACGCAGAGAGGAGTTCGGGCCCTGGACAACTTTCGTCCGAAGTCCCCGAATTATCAGCCTGATAAAACTGGCGAAGAGGTTTAACCGCCTCCCGTCGGAGCTCCTAAATTTAGAGGATGAGTACACGGCCTTCTGTTTCGACGAAGCCTGTGGTCTCATTCTGGATAAGCTGGAGAGCGGTGAGGAAATTCGTTTCCAACAAAAGTTCTCCAGCTTCTCCGAGCTCTACGCTAACTACACTTAAGGAGGTGAGGACTTTTGGTTGATGTAGGTACCGCAGTAGGCTACCTAATGCTCGACACCAGTGGCTTTCAATCCGGCTTTAAGTCGGCCCTGGCTGACCTCCAGACCTTTCGAGATGGGTCTGCCACAGCTGCTGACAAGTTCAGTGCTGCAGGTGCGGCAATGTCTGCTGTGGGAGGCTCACTTACGAAGTCCGTAACTCTGCCGTTGGTTGGTGTGGGAGCTGCGGTCATGAAGGTGGGCAGTGACTTCGAGGCTCAGATGTCCAGAGTCCAGGCAATCTCTGGGGCTACAGGCGATGAGCTTAAGGCCCTGACTGACCAAGCCATCGACCTCGGTGCTACCACAGCCTTCTCGGCTGGTGAAGCTGCTGAGGGTATGGAGAACTTGGCAAGTGCTGGTTTTACCACACAAGAGATTATGTCTGCCATGCCTGGTCTTCTGGACCTGGCCGCCTCCTCGGGAGCTGAGTTAGGTACGGCCTCTGAGATTGCTGCTTCGGCAATTCGTGGCTTCGGCCTGGAGGCTTCCGATGCTGGTCATGTGGCCGATGTATTTGCTGAGGCTGCTGCCCGCACCAACGCCCAGACTGAGGATATGGGTGAAGCGATGAAGTACATTGCTCCTGTGGCCAAGGCCATGGGGCAGTCCCTGGAAGAGACCGCTGCTGCTGTCGGCATTATGTCCGATGCTGGTATTAAGGGCTCTCAGGCAGGCACCTCCTTACGTGGTGCTTTGTCCCGACTCGCTAAACCTACCGATGTCATGCTGGCCAAGATGAAGGAACTGGGCCTGTCGTTCTACGACGCCCAGGGCAACATGCTCCCCCTGAATGGCATTATCGAACAGCTGGAGACCAACATGGCTGGACTCACCCAGGAGCAGAGAAACAATGCCCTGGTTACTTTGTTCGGCCAGGAGTCCCTGTCTGGTATGCTGGCCCTCATGGAGCGGGGTCCTGGTGAGTTGAGAGCCCTCACCGAGTCCTTCGAGAACTGTGATGGGGCTGCTGCTGAAATGGCAGAGACCATGCTCGACAACACCAAAGGCTCCGTTGAAGAAATGATGGGCTCTATCGAGACTCTCGCAATCAGACTACAGCAGGTCATGGCTCCGGCCATCACTGCTGTGGTAGGGAAAATCACTGAGTTTGTGAACAAGCTTTCTTCCCTGAGTCCCGAGACCCTCCAGATGATTGTAACAATCGCTGGTGTGGTTGCTGCTCTTGGACCCATGCTGCTCATCCTGGGCAAGGTGTCCTCTGCTATCGGGTCCATCATGGGTATAGTCTCCAAGGCCCAGCTGGCCTTCACGAATTGGTCAGCCTCATTAGCCGCTGCAGGCACTTCTGTGGGGGCTGTCTTAGGACCCATCCTAGCGGTTGTGGGGGTCATAGCGACGCTCGTAGCGGCCTTTAAGACCCTCTGGGATACGAATGAGGAATTTCGGAATGGTATCATTGAGACCTGGAACGGTATCAAGGAGTCCTTCAATAACTTTGCGGATGGCCTCCTGGAGCGTATCAATTCCCTGGGATTTAACTTCGAGAGCCTTACTCAGGTACTTGGTGCTGTCTGGACCGAGTTCTGCAACCTGCTTGGACCACTGTTCCAAGGGGCCTTCGACCAGATAGGCATCATCCTGGAGACTGTCTTCGGGGTCATCACTGGCCTTTTCGACACATTCAAGGGCCTGTTCACTGGAGACTGGGACACCTTCTGGCAAGGGGTTACAGGTATCTTCTCTTCCCTGTGGAATGGTGTCATCTCCACAATTCAGAACGTGCTCAACACCCTGGGCAACCTGGTAAATGTCATTCTCGGCTGGTTCGGTACCAGCTGGCAAGAACTGTGGCAAAGTGTTGTGGACTTCTTCTCCAACGCATGGAACAATATTCTCAACTTCTTTACCACAATGGGCAACAACATTTCCAACGCATTTAGAAGTTTTATTGATGGAGTAGTTTCGTTCTTCTCCAACCTACCGGAGAACATCGGCTTCATCATCGGTCAGGTCCTGGGTCATATCGCAAACTT
>ENA-UERG01001510-UERG01001510.1-human-gut-metagenome-genome-assembly--contig:-NODE-1510-length-19013-cov-9.125739_pt1 | contig 19013 bp, 18 predicted proteins | sample MGYA00242954_ERZ507954 | MGnify/ENA primary metagenome ERZ507954 (study PRJEB26167, sample SAMN06115478) | human gut metagenome | host: Homo sapiens | place: China:Sichuan | collected 2015-01-21... | reverse complement strand
AGGAAAGAAATAAGGAAAGAAAAATGAGAAAGAAAACAAAGAAAGCAATCGTTGATTATCAATCAGATAGAAAAGAAGTTATAGACTTGAAGATACATTGTCAATTGTTAATTGTTCCTTGGCAATTTATCGGGTGTTCATGCAATTTATTAACTTTCTAAACATTATGAATATTATAAATTTTCAACTAAAATAAATGAACGTTTACGTTGTCAAGCCTCAGGCTCGGTAGTAACAATATACATATGGACAAAGACATTATAAACATTCTGGAAAAATTGTTTATCTCTCAGCAATCTTTGACTTCTGAGGAGCAGCGTATTTTCGACGAGTGGATGAAAGAAGCCGGTAACCGGCAGAAACTCTATGAATGGCAACGCCTCGAATCGGCGATCTATGCTCTCGGGACAAGTCGAAAGGCAAACAGTGAAAAAGGCTGGGAAAAAATCAACAAACGAATCAGGCGGCATCGCCTGCGCTTATTGCCTTATGCCGCTGCGGCGATAGTGGTTCTCTGTCTAGGCACAGCGATCCATTTACTTACATCGCAGATAGCGACATCCCCACTCCTTTCCTCAGTTAACAGACAGGAAAATCCGGAGACAAAACAAGTGATGCTGACTTTATCCACAGGCCGGCAAATCCTTTTATCAGACAGTCTGTCTACGATGAGGGAAGCAAACGGTACCGATATTCAAATTAAAGGTAATCAGCTGGTATACAACCCAACAGACACCACTTCCCAACCGGTATACAATACCATAACCATTCCCCGGGGAGGGGAATACAAACTGGTGTTAGCGGATCATACCATTGTTTGGTTAAACTCAGATAGCCAACTGACCTATCCGGTAGCCTTTAATGGGGATACCCGGGAACTTCGATTAAAAGGGGAAGCTTTCTTTGAGGTAACTAAAGACATACATAAACCCTTTATTGTACATACTTCCCAGTTCGATATCCGGGTTACAGGTACTCAATTCAATGTCCGTTCTTATCCGGAAGAAAGAGAAAGTGCCACTTTAGCAGAGGGTAATATCCAATTGGAAATGAATCGTCACATTTATCGAATCGTGCCGGGCCAACAAGCCTACCTTCAAGGCCAAGAAGTAAAAATAAAAGAGGTCGATCTGGAGCATGCTATTGCCTGGCGGCATGATGCTTTTTCCTTTAAAGAAGAACCACTGGGCAATATAATGAATGAATTGAGCCGTTGGTATGATGTCCATATCTTTTACTTGAATCCAGCAGTAAAAAAACTGCATTTCACAGCCTGGTTTCGCCGGAACAGTTCATTAGAGGAAGTCATCGATATACTAAAGAAAACTCAAAAAATAAACGTTGAATTAAAAGGAAAAACAGTAACAGTAAGAGAATTTTAAAACAAAGAGAATGGCCGGAATGTACGCCCATACTTTCCGGCCGGCAAATTTCCCCCAAGGGAACATGTAAAACTATTAACAACAAAGTTATGAATTTTTTATGTAGAAACTTAATCAAACTAATGATTAAAATGAAATTAGCTTGTCTGGTTCTGCTGCTAGGCCTGTCGGGTGTACAAGCCCACGTTTGGTCGCAGACAAGTATGCTCGAACTCAGCGTAAACGACAAAAGTATGGTCGAAGCGATCGAGATACTTCAGAAAAAGACACAATTAAAATTTGTCTTCAATCATGAAGAATTGAACAATTATCGGGTAAATGCTAAAATCCAAGGGAAAACCCTTGAAGAAACACTCGACATTTTATTCAGCGACAAACCGCTGAAGTACGAAATCACAGAAGAACATGTCGTCATCTCCAGAATTTCTGCTGTACAACAACAGCAACCACCCCAAGTGCTAGAAATCACCGGAGTAATCGTCGATGAAAACGGAAATGCGCTTCCCGGAGTAACTGTCATGTTAAAAGGCACCTCTTTAGGCACAGCTTCGGATGTCAATGGTAACTTCAAGTTGCAAGTTCCGGAAAGTAATACACCCAACAGTTTGCTTTGTACCTTTATCGGTATGAAAGCTCAAGAGATCAAATTGGTCCAGGGACAGACCAATTATAAGATCACTTTGGAGGAAGAAACACAAACCTTAAAAGATGTTGTGGTAACCGGTTATTTTCAACGTAAAAAAGTCACTCAAACCGGTTCGGAAGTAGTAGTTGACGGAGACGAACTCCGGAAAGTCGGTTCACTGAATTTATTACAGGCGATCTCTTCTTTCGACCCGGCCGTACGTACTTTGGAAAATAACGAATGGGGTAGTAATCCCAACCGTATGCCGGAAATCACGATACGTGGCGAAAAAGGTTTCGACCTGCGCAGCGAAGCCGATGATTCCCGTACCAACCCCAATGCCCCGCTTTACATCATGGACGGTATAGAAGTATCTGCCGAGACTGTATATGACATGGACATGAACCGGGTTGCTTCATTCTCTATTCTGAAAGATGCTTCCGCCACTTCACTTTACGGTTCACGGGGTGCCAACGGAGTGATCCTGATCACGACCGTGCGTCCTGAAGCAGGAGAAATCAGAGTCACTTTAAATGCCAATTACAACATCTCGGTGCCCGACCTGCGTTCGTATAACCTGATGAACGCCCGGGAAAAACTGGAATTCGAACGTTTAGCCGGTTTGTATACTCATCCCAACAACAACAGAGAGGAACAAACGGTATTGGACATGAAATATAATGAAATATTAGAAGAAATCGAAAGAGGAGTCGACTCTTATTGGTTGTCACAACCATTGCAAACTTCTGTCAACCAACGTTATAGTGCCTATCTTGAAGGTGGAGACGAACATTTCCGTTATGGGATCAACCTCAAGTACGACAAAGACAGAGGGGTCATGAAAAAATCAGGCCGTGATCGTTATGGGATCAACGTTTACTTCAGTTACGATATCGCCGATAAACTGGTTGTTCGCAATGACCTGAGTGTTGAAGACGTAAAAGGATATAACTCTCCTTACGGTTCGTTTTCTCAATATGCAACCATGAATCCTTACGAACGTATCCGGGATGAGGAAGGGGAATTGATCCGGGAATATGTCCGGCATAGTAACAGGATCACCCGTAACCCGTTAATCAACTCTTTATTACCCAATACTTCCTTCGAAAAATACACCCAAATCCGGGATAATCTCCAATTACAATGGCGGACAACCGAACACTTACGCATCAACGGTAGTATCGGTTTGACAAAACAAATCAACCGCGACGAAGCTTTTACTTCGGCTCAATCGACCCGGTTCGACGGTATCACGAACGCTGCCGAAAAGGGTTCTTATGTCATATCCAACGGTTCGAACATGGATATCGAAGGCAACGTCCGGCTAGACTATTCTAATCTTTTCTTCGATCATCTTTCGTTCAGTATGGGTATCGGAAGCGAATTAACTACAACCAAGACACAAGAAGACGGTTACACTGCCACCGGTTTCGTAAATGATAAACTGACCTATCCATCTTATGCCCAGCAATTCCAAAAGAACGGCAAGCCCAGCGGCTACTTCGACAAAGGACGGACCATCGGTTTCTTCGGTAATATCAACATCGGCTGGGACAACCGTTATATCGCCGACTTTTCTTTACGAACGGATGGTTCCAGCCGATTCGGCCGCGATAATCAATTTGCCCCTTTCTGGTCGGTAGGTTTGGCCTGGAACGTCAACCGTGAGAAATTCTGGACGGGTACAGGAAGCATGAAAATCCGGGCTTCAGTCGGTAGCGTAGGTTCTTCCAAGTTCAGTGCAGATCAGGCATTAACCCGTTTTGTATACAATTCTGACGGAGAATACAACGGAATTTACGGAGCTGAACTATTGCAATACGGAAATACAGCTTTAAAATGGCAAAATACATTAAAATACAATCTCGGTTTGGATATGACAGTATGGAAAAACATCATCACCTTAAATTTCGATGCTTATCTGGAACGTACGGAAAACCTATTGATGGATGTCGACGTGGCCCCTTCCACCGGATTTACCTCTTATAAAGAAAACATGGGTTCTCTGGATAATAAAGGTATTGAAGCCCGCCTGCGTCTGAATCTGCTGCGAGGTGACGACAAGGGTTGGAACTGGAACGTCACCTTAAGTGCCTCTCATGAACGGGACAAAATCCGCAAACTGTCCAATGCCATGAAAGCCATGAATGCAGAAGCCATGAAAATAGAAAATAACACCGATAGTACTTCGGTATTTACCATGTACGAAGTGGGACGTTCGCAAAAAGCGTTGATGCTTGTAAAATCATTGGGTATCGACCCTGCAACCGGAAATGAATTGTATTTGAAAAGAGACGGCAGTACTACATTCGATTATGATCCGAACGACCGTGTCGAAGTGGGGAATACTACTCCTAAAATTCAGGGATTCATCAATACGAATCTAAGTTGGAATCACATCGAACTATACATGGCGTTTAACTACGAGTATGGAGCTAAAATATATAACTCTACGCTTGCCCAAAAGGTAGAAGGAGCAAGTCCCTATCAAAATGCCGATAAACGGGTGCTGTACGACCGCTGGAAAAAACCGGGAGACATTGCCATGTTCCGAAGAATCGACGATCAGGGACCAGTCTATCAGAGTTCACGTCTGGTACAAAAAAACAACTATATCCGCATGTCCAGTCTGTCATTGACGTATGACATACCGAGAGAAAAACTGGCCAGAACGTTCATCGAACGTTGCAAGTTCACTTTCTCGATGACGGATGTATTCCGTATTTCGAGCATCAAGCAAGAGAGAGGAACCTCCTATCCTTTTGCCTGGACTTATTCCTTCGGGGTTAATTTAACTTTCTAAAACAGATCATATGAAAACTAAATTATATATTTTCATTATCCTGCTCTTCTCGCTATCGTCCTGTTCGAACTGGCTGGAAGTCGAACTGGATAACAAAGTCGACGACAACAAATTATTCAGCACTCCGGAAGGTTTCAAAGAAGCGTTGGCCGGAGTATATAGCAGGATGTCCAAACAAAACCGGTATGGCGAATATCTCACCATGGAATATCCGGACGTACTGGCCAAATATTACAATGCCAGTACAAATACTTATGAATATTGGAATAATTACAATTATATCTACTCTTCAACCAAAAGTACCATTTCCAATATCTGGAACAATTTATACTCCGACATCGCCCAGGTGAACTGCATTTTAATGTGGGCGGACAAAAATGCCGGGGTTATGGACGAAAACACCCGCAATCAAGTCCGGGGTGAAGCCCTGGCACTTCGGGCCTTCCTTCATTTCGATCTTTACCGGATGTTCTCGCCGGATGTAAAACGTTCGCCTAAAGCAGAGGGTATCCCCTATAACAAAGAGTACGGCGTATCGTTGCCTCCGATGTACTCTGTAGAAGAAGTACTCCAGTTGGTTGTCAACGACTTGAAAGAAGCAGAAGCATGTCTGGCCGACGATCCGATTACGACAGTGGTTCCCTATGCCATCACTTCCACGACAGACGGAGTAGAAGAAGTAAACGCAGCTACCAAGGATGCTGCCGACCAATATGTAGCACGGGTAAACCTATATGCAGTAAAAGCAATGTTGGCCCGGGTATATCAGGCACGTGGCGAATTCACCAAAGCCGTGGAAAAAGCCAAGGAAATCATCCACAGCGGCAAATTCAGACTACTCGAGTTCAGCAGTATCGACCAAGGTGAAAAGACTCTGGATCTCCTGTTTTCGGATGAGCATATCTTTTCGTTACGCAATAACAAAATCATCACCTATAGTCAACGGCTGCACCGGGATAATGCCTCCGGAGGTGCAACCATATTAACTCCTCTGCCGGTGCGTGATGTTGCCACCCTATATGAAAGCAACAACGACGATGCCCGTTATGCCAAATGGTTCAACCTGGGTAAATTAATAAAATTCATGCCCGATACGTTGTCTATTTTTCCTCAGAAAATGCCGTTGATCAAATTGTCGGAAATGTATCTTTTGGTTGCAGAATGTACTGTTACAAGCGAACCGGATACGGCCATGCATTATATCAACATTCTGAGAGATCACCGCATCCGGAACAACACCCATTGGCAAACCATCGGTAAGGAATTCATTTTCCAGGAAATGCAACGTGAATACATAGGAGAGGGTCAATTGTGGTATGCTTATAAACGCAATAATAAAGCCATACCCGGAGACGATGGAGAAATTGCTCCGAGCGACGACATCTTCGTATTTCCTTTCCCCGATGCCGAAATCGAAGACGGACACAGAACGCAGAGATAAAAGGAAAAAGTAAAAGTAAAAAATAAATACTTATGAAAAAATTGATTTATACAATGATTGTAAGCTGCCTGTTCTTCGGACTAGGTAGTTGCGACCAGGAAATCGACTATCCTTACGAAGGGAAAGACCGGATTTATTTCGACTGCTTTACTTTCAATTCTTACACCCGAATCCGAACCTATACGGACTCACTGACCTTTTCATTCGGTTTGATCGCTGATTCCATCCGGATCGATACCGCCAGAATTGTGTTACACTATTCCGGAAATGCTTCGGAACAGGAGCGTATATACCATGTAAAAGTCGTACAGGATTCGACTACAGCCGAAGAAGGGATTCACTACCAACCCATCCAAAAAGAACAGGTTTTCAGGCCGGGCCGATTGACCGATACGCTGAAAATCGTAGTTCTACGTGATCATATGAACTCAAGATTTCTGGATAAGGAACGTTACCGGTTGGAACTCGAACTCGAACCCAGTGAAGATTTCGACCTGGGAATTCGCCAAGGGATCAGAAAAACACTTTGGCTGAATAATTACATGTCGGAACCTGTATGGTGGGAAGGTAATTTTCATGGCCGGTTGGGTTTCTTCCACCCCGAGAAATGGAAAATTCTGATTAATTGGGATAAAGAATTTGCCAACCAAGATAAATGTAAATATGATCAGAATAACCGGGGCCAGGATTACTACAACACCCTGCGAAGTTATATCAATAACGATGCCAATGCCGTTTATGATGAAGATGGGCACAGAGTCTATTTCGATCATGTTGAAGTACCGGAAGAAGAATAAAATTAAGATCAAGAAATAGGAAAGAAAAATAAAAGATATTCCAAGAATAAAAATAATATACTGTGATCTTTCAGATTTCCGAAACTTGTCTAAATATATTGAAGATAGAGATATAGATGCACTATATCATCTTGCATGGGTAGGTAGCGCAGGAGCTTTAAGAGGTGATAGCGATGTTCAAATAAGAAATATTCAGTATACCTGCGATACAATCAAGGCGTGTTTAGAGATAAACTGTAAAAGGTTTATATTTGCGTCAAGCATAATGGAATACGAAATTCAGGCAACTATGGAAACAGATGCTATGCCATCTATAAATACACTGTATTCTAGTGCTAAGGTGGCAGCAGACTATATGGCAAGGACGTTGTCTGGCTCATATGGAATTGATTATATCCGAGCGGTTATTTCAAACATTTATGGACCTGGGGAAACTAGTCCGAGACTTGTTAACACTAGCTTGAGAAAAATGTTAAATAATGAACATTGTGCTTTCTCGGCAGGAAATCAATTGTATGATTTTGTATATATTACAGATGCCGCCCAAATGTTTATTGAGATAGGAAAACACGGAATCGCAAATAGAACATATTATATTGGAAGTCAGAAGCCTAGACCATTAAAAGAATTTTTATGCGAAATGAGAGATCAAGTTGATCCTAAGACAGAAATTGGTTTAGGAGAAATACCATTTAATGGTGTTTCATTATCATATAAGGAATTTGATATAAATGCGGTAAAAAAAGATACAGGGTACATTCCTGAGGTAACATTTGCGCAAGGAATCAAAAACACACTGGAATGGATTAAGGAGATGGGATGATGTCACAGTTCAAATTTAGTAAATTACCGTTAGAGGGAGCCTATCTTATTGATAATTTCTATGTGGGGGATAACAGAGGCGGATTTACAAAGTACTTTGAGAAGGACATTTACGGGAATGCTGGAATTAGATTTTCTGTAAACGAAACATTTGCGTCTATTTCTGCTAAAAATGTTATTAGAGGATTACATTTCCAGACGAATAATCCACAAGCTAAGTTGGTTAGTGTCGTTAGAGGAAAAGTATGGGATGTAATTGTGGATTTGCGTGTTCAAAGCCCCACTTATAAAAAATGGATTAGTGCGGAACTTAGTATTGAGAACCATAGAGCTTTATATGTTCCCAAGGGATTTGCACATGGATTTGTGTCTTTAGAGGATGAAACGATTATGCTTTATCAATGTGAGGGAGCGTATGACAAGGAAACAGACACGGGGGTGTTGTTTAATGATCCAGAAATTGGCATAGAATGGCCGATAGAAGAAAAAGATGCAATTCATTCAGAACGCGATCTACAGTTAATGAGCATTTCAGAATATGAGAAGAATCCTATTAGTATGAGTTAATGTAGATCAAAGATGCTAATATCTTTTCTCATTAGAATGAACTATTCTACAGGCACAGCAACAACCATTTTGAGCTTTTATTCTCCAATGTCTTTTTACAAGGGAATATTTCAGTATCGAAATCACACAAAGTGAATAGTGCAACGTGTTTCAGCAGAATGTTTAAAACAGTGAAAGGCATCATACCTATAAAATAAAAGGAAATGAGCTAATAAAACGGAACAAAGTATAAGAGAAACTGAAGAAAATGCTGTAGGTTTTTCTTACAATTCTATTATAACCATTAGGTAAATAGAGTTGTAATGTAGGAGGACGTAGAAGTGAAGAAAGCACTCATTACAGGTATTACAGGTCAGGATGGTTCTTATTTGGCTGAGTTTTTATTAGAAAAGGGATATGAAGTACATGGAATAACCAGAAGATCCAGCTATTCCAACACACAGAGAATTGATCATATCAAAGATCAGATTACACTGCATGATGGTGATTTGAGCGATTCCAGTTCTTTGGTTCGTATAATTTCTATTGTACAGCCGGATGAAATTTATAATCTGGCAGCACAAAGCCATGTGCAGGTATCTTTTGATGTCCCGGAGTATTCAGGAGATGTGGATGCCCTTGGAGTATTGAGAATCCTGGAAGCATGCAGAATGCTGGGGCTGACACATAAGACCAAGGTATATCAGGCTTCGACGTCCGAACTTTACGGAAAAGTAGAAGAGGTGCCACAGAAAGAGACCACACCATTTCACCCGTATTCCCCCTATGCGGTGGCAAAGCAGTATGGCTTCTGGATTGTAAAGGAATATCGTGAAGCTTACAACATGTTTGCAGTAAATGGTATTTTATTTAACCATGAGTCTGAACGCCGTGGGGAAAATTTTGTGACACGTAAAATCACTTTAGCAGCAGGACGCATTGCAGAAGGATTGCAGGATCATCTGGAATTGGGCAATCTGGACAGTTTACGCGACTGGGGTTACGCTAAGGATTATGTGAAGTGTATGTGGCTGATTCTGCAGCAGGGGAAGCCGGAGGATTTTGTTATTGCTACCGGAGAGCAGCATACGGTGAGAGATTTCACGGAGAAAGCATTTAAAGCCAATGGAATCACCCTTCGTTGGGAAGGCAGTGGCGTTGATGAAAAGGGCTATGATGTAGAGACTGGTAAGATGCTTGTTTGTGTAAACCCGGAATGGTTTCGACCTACAGATGTTGATAATTTATGGGGAGATCCTACAAAGGCTAAGACAGTTCTGGGTTGGAATCCGCAGGAGACAAGTTATCAGGAGTTAGTAGAGATTATGGCAAAACATGATCGAGAACTGGCTAAAAGACAGAAAGCAATGAAGGAAGTGCAGTAATGATGGAGAAAAATGCTAAGATTTATGTTGCTGGCCATAGAGGAATGGTAGGATCAGCGATTGTACGTGAATTGAATCGCCAGGGATATACGAATATTATTACCCGTACACATCAGGAACTGGATCTAACACGTCAGACAGACGTGGAAGAGTTCTTTGCGGCAGAGAAACCGGAATATGTATTTCTGGCAGCTGCCAAAGTAGGTGGAATTATTGCAAACCAGAATGCACTGGCTGATTTTATGTGGTTTAATATGACATTGGAAATGAATGTTATCAACTCAGCATGGAAGAATGGCTGCAAAAAGCTGGAATTCCTTGGTAGCTCCTGTATTTATCCCCGCATGGCACCGCAGCCTATGAAAGAAGATTGCCTGTTGACCTCTGAACTTGAGAAGACAAACGAAGCATATGCGCTGGCTAAGATTTCAGGATTGAAATATTGTGAATTTTTGAATAAACAGTATGGAACCGACTATATCTCTGTTATGCCGACTAACCTGTATGGACCTAATGATAATTATCATCCGACGCATTCTCATGTGTTACCGGCGCTGATCCGCCGTTTCCATGAGGCTAAGGTGGAGGGCAAGACAGAAGTAACCTGTTGGGGAGACGGATCTCCGCTTCGTGAATTCTTATATGTAGACGACCTTGCAAATCTGTGCGTCTTTTTGATGAATAACTACAGCGGTAATGAGACGGTGAATGCCGGTACAGGCAAGGAACTGACTATTAAGGAATTAACAGAGCTGGTTGCAAAAGTTGTGGGTTACACCGGAGAAATCAAATGGGATACCACAAAACCGAACGGAACTCCGAGAAAACTGTTAGATGTCAGCAAAGCAGAGAAATTGGGCTGGCATTATATGACAGAACTGGAGGATGGTATCCGGTTGGCTTATGAAGATTTTTTGAATAATCCTATGAGAGCGGAGAGATAGGAAAAGTACAGGAGAAGCTATGAATATTGTGCTGTTATCCGGCGGATCAGGAAAACGTCTGTGGCCGTTATCTAATGATATTAGAAGCAAGCAGTTTATTAAGATTTTCAAAGAGGAAGATGGATCCTATGAATCCATGGTACAGAGAGTTTATCATCAGATTAAGAAGGTAGATGCCGAGGCAACGGTTACGATTGCTACAAGCAAGACCCAGGTCTCTGCAATTCATAATCAGTTGGGAGAAGATGTAGGAATTTCTGTAGAGCCTTGCAGAAGAGATACGTTCCCGGCGATTGCATTGGCGACGGCTTACCTGGTAGACGTAATGAAAGTGTCTCCGGAGGAATCGGTCGTAGTATGTCCGGTAGATCCTTACGTGGAAGAGGACTATTTTGAGGCCTTGAAGCAGCTGTCGATTCAGGCAGATAAGGGAGAAGCTAATCTGGTATTGATGGGAATCGACCCCACGTATCCCAGTGAAAAATACGGATACATTATTCCGGTATCTTCGGGCCAGACTTCGATGGTAGCTACTTTCAAAGAGAAACCGACAATGGAAGTGGCGAAGGAGTATATTGCACAGGGAGCTTTGTGGAATGGTGGAGTATTTGCATACAAATTGAAGTATGTCATGGAGATCGCTCACAAATTGATTGATTTTACGGATTATCACGACCTGTTTGCTAAATATGCGACATTACCTAAGATTTCTTTTGATTATGCGGTAGTTGAGAAAGAAGATAAGATCCAGGTACAGCGCTTTGCTGGACAGTGGAAGGATCTTGGAACATGGAATACTCTGACAGAAGCAATGAAAGATTCGGTTATCGGAAAGGGAGTATTGAATGATAACTGCTCCAACGTGCACATTGTGAATGAGATGGATGTTCCGGTGCTGGCCATGGGTCTTCATGATGTTGTAATATCTGCATCCCCGGAGGGAATTTTAGTTTCAGATAAAGAACAGAGCTCATATATCAAACCGTTTGTAGATAAGTTCGAACAGCAGATCATGTTTGCTGAGAAGAGCTGGGGAAGCTTCCGGGTGTTGGACGTAGAAGCAGGATCCATGACAATTAAGGTGACCCTTAATGAAGGACACTCTATGAATTACCATAACCACAAGCATCGTGATGAAATGTGGGTAGTAATCTCCGGAGAGGGGAGAACTGTTATTGATGGTGTAGAGCAGCCCGTGAAAGTGGGCGATGTAGTGACAATGCCCGCAGGATGCTGCCATACAGTTATGGCACAGACGGAACTGAAACTGATCGAGGTACAGATTGGAAAAGATATCAGCGTGCTGGATAAAGAAAAGGTTGAGAGGTAAATGTAGGCCCCTACCGAGGAAAACTCGGTAGGGGCTATGGTATTTTGAAAGTAAAAAATCAGTACAACGTAGGGTAAAGTTTTTGTAGGAAAAGTTAATAGAAAAAAGTAAGCGCCAAATAATCCGGCGGCACCTATAAATTTACCCCAACCTATTTTCGGTTGGAGTATTTTGCTGCAAATTCATTCTCACATTTTTAGAGTTTGGAGTTTTTCACTCCAGGGTGCCAACTCTGCAAGCTGTTCATCACTCCAGTTTTCATTCGGCCTTTGTTCCAGAACGTAGCTGAGGTATTGATAAATGTTCAGGTTGTGTGCCTTCGCCATCTCTACCATCGTGTAGGCAATAGCACTGGCTTCTGCACCTTCTACGGAACACTGAACAGCCAGTTCTTACGTCCTACTGTGAAAGGCCGGATGGCATTCTCACTAAGGTTATTGGTGAAGCTACAGCGCCCGTCCTCCAGATAGGTCATGGATGTTTCCCTGCGGTTCTTCACATAGGTCAGTGCTTTATCCAGGCGGGTGTTGCGGACTGGATTCTGGCTGTCAACCCACGCCCAAAAGGCCTCGAGAACCGGTTTTTCCTTCTCGAGACGCATTTGTTTCCTTTTTTCATAATCCGTTCCGCACTTGCCGGAAATGCTGCTTTCCAGTCTTGCCAGGCGGTCGCAGTAATGCACTCCCTGTACTGCCGGCTGGTTGTAATCCAGCTGCTTTCCTTTCGGGATCGCATCTACAAAGTATCGGCGGATATGTGCCCAGCACGAGCACCGTTTGATGCCGGATACCTTGTTATACCCCTGGTAACCATCGGTTTCCAGATATCCCTGAAAGCCGTCCAGAAAGTCTGCTGCATTGTCTCCGCTCCTTGTCGGGGTATATCCGTACAGCAGGATGACCGGAAGGCCATCTTCCCCGGTGCGGTACAGCCACATGAAGGACTGGCTTTCTGCACTGCGTCCGGGTTCTTTCAGGATCTGTACCCGGGTCTCATCCGCCATGAGAAATTTCCTCTGCAGAAGCTGGCGGTGAAAGTAATCATACAGTGGCCGGAAATAATGCTCAGCACTGTAGATGATCCAGTTCGCCAGGGTCGTCCGGCTGACAGCAGCGCCGTATTCCTTCCAGTCCTTTTCCTGACGATAGAGGGGCAGGCCGTTCGCATACTTCTGGTAGATCGTCCATGCAACTGTAGAAGGGGAAGCAGGACCTTTCCCAATGAGTGCCGGTGCTGCTTTGGATTTGATGATCACAGCTTTTTCGGTATCACCTTTTCCATCCTTGCAGTTGGGACAGCCATAGCTTTCCGTATAGTACCCATAGATCTCACATCTGGCAGGTGTGAATACCAGCTCCCTGCGGACGTATTCTTCCCCGATGCGTTCCATTGGTGTACCACATATCGGACAGATCTTATCTTCCTCTGCCAGCGGGATCACCTGTTTGTGTACTGTAAGACCTTTGAAAAGTTCCGCATGGGAAGCCTTTTTCTTTCTGGGGCGTGGCTCTTCACTGCAGTCTTCTTCCGGAAGGAAAGGATCCTGTTCCGCCTCTGCCTCATTGAACAGGTTGAGCTGTCCCGGAATGTCAACAGGTGTCTTTTCACTGGAAGTGCCGAAAAGCTTCTTTGTCAGATAGTCCACCTGTTCCTGCAGCACTGCTTCATGGGCAGTCTTTTCATCAATAACTGTTCTGAGGGAACGGATCAGCTCTGTCTGTTCGGCCATCATTGTCTTCAGTTGTGAAACGGTATCCATCAGCTCTCGCAGCTGAATGTCCTTTGCACTGGAAGCCATGCTTTTTCTCCTTGGTTCTGATACCTTTATTATACCAGAAAAAGCAGTTTTCCTAAAGGATAATCACCCCTAAAAAATGCTGAAAATATGCGGTTTACAGGCATTTTTCTGTGCATGTTTTTATTCCGGTTTCAGAGCCTTTGGCTGGTCGATATCGATACCGGACATGAGCCAGTCAAACTCTCTCCAGGTCAGATTTCTGACTTCGGACTGTTTCCTTGGCCACTGGTATCCTCCATGTACCGTCAGCTTTTTATAGATCAGTACAAAACCGTCAGCATCACGGTACAGGGCTTTGATCCGGTCTCTGCGTCTGCCGCAGAATAGAAACAGAGCACTGGATGCCGGATCCAGTTTCAGCTGATCCTCCACCACGGCACAGAGGCCGTCAATGGATTTGCGCATATCGGTATAGCCACAGACAATGTAGATCCGTTCCAGTCCGGAGATATCGCCTAACATACAACTGCCTTCAGGATCTGCAGCGTTCGGGACAGCAGTTCCGGATCCGTCTTATCAGAGACCCTGATCGTAGCAGAACCAAGAAGAATCTCTAAAGTATGGTAAGTGTCAGGGGATGGATCGTTGTATTGCAGTGGAAAGTGTTCCGGTATGATATCAATGGGAACCACATCCTGTCTGGGACGGGGATGCTCCGAATGGCCATAAGCCGGTTCCGGGATCTGGGCTGATTCCCTGCGAAGCTGTTTTACCCAGTAATAAAAGGTACTGACAGCGATGCCGTGCTCACGACACCAGTCGCTATCTGTCATGCCGCTGGAACGGCATTCATTGATAAGTTTCAGCTGTTCCTCTTTTGAAACACGGGGTTTACGTATGTTTGCCATGATGTTGTCCTCCATAATTGTAGTTGTTGTAGTGAAATAGTCTAACTATAATTATGGATTTAGAGGAGGTTCTTGGCTAGCCGCGGGAATATTTGGCGCTTACGGTGGAAGAATTAAGAAGTTACGTACTGAAATGGGAATGAGCCAAGAGGAATTAGGATTTGCTCTTCACATGGAGGGGAAAAGTGTTATCTATGGGTATGAATCAAATAGAAGAGGAATAAGTGGTGATATTCTTGTTGACCTTGCTAAGTTATTACATTCTACACCAGAATATATCATGAATGGAGAATCTCCAGCTGACGAGGATCCGTATATATCTGCTGTTGTTTCATTGATGAAAGGGATGAAAACGGATAAAAGAAGAAGAATAGCTCTTGAACATATAAAAATCGTTGCTGAAATGGAAGAATAGTCTTGGCGATTGTTCAATCCCATGGTATCTTATATACAGATGAATGAACAATCATCTGTATATAGAAATGGAGGTTGAAATATGAGCTATAGAGTACAGTTCACGATATCTGATGAGCAGAAAATTAAGCTTGAAGAAGATATGAGAAAGGACGGTTATCCTAATATATCAGAGCTATGTAAGGCTAGAGCGTGTGGTGATCGCTCGTATGCATCACTATACAAACAACTAATAGAAAGAATTGAGAAACTAGAACCAGGGACAACCTTTATTATTCGAGATTTGATTGATACACCACCAGCGCTTATTGGGCGTTGGTTGTATCAGAATGTTGATAGTGGTGAAGTAAAAAATGTTATTCATGACGGTAAAGATTCCGTTGGTACCGAAAGATATAAAAAAATCTAGATATAAAATGAGGAAGAAATGATGCGAATTGAAAAAGATGTGGCGTTAATAGATAATCCGTTATTGCGTGCAGCAATATGGGGAGATCAGTCGTGTTTATATAAAAGCGTGAAATTTACTGGATATGTTCAAGCGAGTATAGATAAAATAGGCAAAGCATTTATTGAATATTGCATTGCTAGAGCATTAGGAATATATAGATTACCTAATTGTGGTTATGATTACTATACTGACACAAGTGTGTTGTTTAACTCTCTACCAGAAGAGGATATAAATGCAGCATGTGAAGAAATGGAACAGGTAATTAAACATGTTCAAAAAAAGTTAAACGAGTCAAAATTAGTAAAGAATGGAAAAATATCAGTTGTGCGTTGTTTGTCTCATTATCAATTGGAAGATGCAACAGAACAGCTTTTGGATGAGTCTTGTCGAAGCGTGACATTTCCTGTTAGCATTTTGTCCTCTTATTCCTATGATGGTAATGAAAATGAGATATATCCTTCAGGACGTACAGAAACTGGGCAACATATAAACATAAGGGAAGATGTTTCTGTTAGTGATATAGTTTTGTGGGATCAATATGTAGGTGATGGAGGACGAGAATGCATATACTGTAAGTCTATGTATGATGAAGAAAGAGAGCTATGGGTTGTTGATAGAAGTATTAATGGGATGAAGACATTACCACGAGAATGTTTTCTTTATTCAGATGGTCTTCCGGATACCAATAGGATTTCTAGATTTAGGTCGTTTGGAAAGGACTCGCCATTGTGTAGTGGGTTGTATCAAAAGCGTCCATGTGAATATGAAGATTTTTTGACAAAAATAGTAATGAAGAAAAATAAAGCAAAATTAGAAGCGGAGTATATTGAAACAAAAAGACGTTAATTGATATAAGGTTAATTAAAGGTCAGCCTATGCAAAGAACATAGGCTGATTTTTTTGTATAAATTGCATACCCAAAGTGGTCAGAACGCAGACGAAAATAGAAGTCTTTTTTCTTATCATAATTCTTGTAAAGAGTTACGAAGCAGCGCGCAGCTTAGTGACATAAACACAACAGAATATAGGAGGTGTATATGGCCACTAAGGTTAATTTTTATGAAAACTACGGTGACAAGTCAGCGAGGGAGAGGGCCGAGCTGATCTATTCTAATTACTCTTCCTTCCAGGGAATCATCGAGGATTGCAAGATGAGATTGATCTACGAGATCAAGGCAGAGAAGGAGTAGCAATCACAAAGATGAGCTTGGAGTCCGTATTCAGAATTTGGGTAACTGCAGTAATCCTACAGCGGATGAAGCGGTTCTTGATGTAATGCTTGAGGGAGCTATCAATGGACTGAATTCAGCAGAGGATGCTTTATCAGATCCGGCTCTGGTACAGGAATTCAAGCGAAGAGAGTATGTCATTGTGATGATGGCTGATGAATACGCTTCTTTCAGAAGACACCTGCATGCACTTAGCGTGAAAGAGCAGGAGATTATCATCCCGCTTCTTAAGCAGGAGAAGGACTACTACACACTGGCTGAAGAAGCTGGTGTAACGGTTCCTGTAGTCAGGAGAAAAGCAAGCCGTATTCATTGTGAATTGATTTCCTACATGGAGAATTATTTCATTGAGAAGCTTTAGGAGGGATGGTCATGAAGGAATTAAAAGAGCTTACATTTCCTCCGGAAGCTGAGGAAATGGCTATTAAGTATGCTGCTTTTGACATTATGAAGCAGCTTAACAAAGAAGGAAAGATAACAGACGAAGAACTGCGGTATATCGCGAAAAAGGCTGACTTGAAATTTTAAATTCCAGTGCACAGGTAAATTCCACCGTGTCTTTAAAAATTGCTTGAAATCGAATAATTTTAGAGGAAAAATATTGGATTTCTGTTATAATCATAGTAATTCATGGCGAAATTCTCTGTTTTTCTGTATAGCAAACAAGCCACTGGAAGGTAGTGTGTCAGGCTAAATTCCACCGGCCACATTCAAAAAATGTGAAAAGTTTACTTCCAGTCTGACAGCAGGTTTTTTCAATGAATTATCGGGTAAAGCGTATCAGCTTGGGCGTCAAATTGGCCTCGTCAGGGGCAATGCGCCTGAGCTGAAATGCTTTTAAGGTTTCTTCTCCCAGAGTTTCCAGTGCTACATCGTAAGGGGTTCTGCCCTGAAGGCTTTCTCTCGGGGTGGAATTGATATGGCTTACGATCAGGTTGACATCCCACTGGGTCAGAAACTCAAAGTTTGTCTTTTTGGGCAGGATCATCCGGAGCATGGTATGTGCCTGCTCTAGACCGCCTTTCTGCCCACTGCGCATAGGGTCGCAGTAATAGATACTGGTACGCTGGATCCCTGTAAAACCGGTTTCCAGGGATTCCGGATATCCAAACTCGGATCCCCTGTCAGTGAGAATGTATTCAAACAGTGTCTGAAAATCATAAGTACCAAAGCGCTTTTCCAATCGGTCAAAGATGAGTCTTACAGCACCCTCTGTGTTACAGTTCATCAGGAATGCAAGAAACAGCTTTTCTCTTGTAAAAAAGAAAGTAAGCAGCGTTTTGGAGGAACCGGAGGCAGAATGCACGGTATCCATTTCCACAAAGGAAGACAGTTCCAACTGTTGGAAATCGGCGTAGGTCCGGTTCTGGAAAACACGGCGGTCAGAGATCTGTGTTTTGTGAACCTTTCGTGGTTTGAATTTCACTTTACGCTTCAAATCAATGTTTCTTGCGGTCAGGATCCCCATGTCGAGATAGGTGTAAACGCTACGCACAGACAGCTTCAGTTCCGGATGGTTCGTAATGATCTGGTAAGGAGACTGTCCCTGCTCGATCAGAGGACTGATGATCTTGTCTTTCTGGTGAAGTTCCTGTCTGGTCATGCTGATACCGGAGCGGGACTCCTTAAGGTATTCCCGATATTTGCGGTTAGCAAACCTGGCATTTATTGTAAGCACGAAAAAACCAGAGAATATTGGAAAGGTGTATTAATATTTATAGTAATAGGAATTGCACATATATTGGACCAAAATATTATTATAGGATTGGAAGCAGTGTTGACATTACGCGCGTGTAGTATTATTTTCTACATTTCGACGGAAGGAACGCATGTTTTAACAAATATGAATGCATTAGGAGTTCCTTTTCCTAAAATAATAAAAGACATATTGGACCGTTTGAATGATGAATAAAGATTTGGAAACCTGAATTTATTATACATAAGATAAACCGAGCGTATTAGACTGACCGGTTTAAATGCGCTTTGACTATATAATAGAAAATAATATTTTGACATTATCACGTATTTATTGACGAAGTGTTGTAAAAAGTTGTAAAAAGGGTATAAACGTTGGATCAAAAAATGGCAGAAAGCTTGTAAATAAGCTTTCTGCCATTTTTATTATGGGCTTTAGCCTGTTGAGTGCATCGGAGTTTCTCCAAACGGAGAAATGGAGATGTGCGAAACAATAAACCACC
>ENA-UERG01001508-UERG01001508.1-human-gut-metagenome-genome-assembly--contig:-NODE-1508-length-19035-cov-5.863013_pt1 | contig 19035 bp, 15 predicted proteins | sample MGYA00242954_ERZ507954 | MGnify/ENA primary metagenome ERZ507954 (study PRJEB26167, sample SAMN06115478) | human gut metagenome | host: Homo sapiens | place: China:Sichuan | collected 2015-01-21... | reverse complement strand
ACGACCTGTCCCCTCCTTGTCAAGTGATTTCTTGAAAACTTTTCCATTTGCGACGTTATTATACCACGTTGTTTGTGCCTTGTCAACCCCTTTTTTTCAAAATTTACATTTTTTCTTTTGGAGGGCGTGGAAATTTTCTAAAAGCACCACATCATCAAACCAATTTTGAAAACCGGAGCATAATTCCTGAAAAACGGGGATCTCTCCGACGGAAAGATCCCCACACTGTGATTTACTTCAGCATACCCGCAAGCGCATCGCCTGCCGCCGCGAGCGCTTCTGCGGTCTTGGCAACTTCCTTGCCGCCCGCCATTGCGCTGTCGGGACGTCCGCCGCCCTTGCCGCCGACGGTTGCCGCAATCGCGCCGACCAACTTGCCCGCGTGTGCGCCTGCCGCGACTGCCGCCTTGCCTGCCACCGCCAACAGCTGCACGCCGTCCGCCTTCCGCATGGCAAGCACTGCCACAACGTCCTCCTGCTGCGCTTTGATCTCGTCCCCGAGACTCCGAAGCGCGTCGGGAGCGATTTCGCCGAGGTCTGCGGTCACCAGACGAACCGCGCCGACCTTGGTCGCCTTGGCAAGCAGATCGTCCATTCCGGAGTTTGCAAGCTTTGCGTTCAGCCCGTCGATCTCCTTCTTCGCCGCCGACAGTTCGCCGAGAATCTGCGCAGCGCGCGCGGGAACATCCGCGACCTTCTGCGCCTTGAGTGCCTTTGCCGCGTCGTTCAGCAGCGCGTTCTTCTCGGCAAGCAGTGCGAGGATACCCTCGCCCGTCACCGCCTCGATTCTGCGCACGCCCGCCGCGACCGATGCCTCGGAAACAATCTTGAACATTCCGATTTTCGCCGTGTTGTCGAGGTGCGTACCGCCGCAGAATTCGACGGAGTGTTCGCCCATGCGCACCACGCGGACGGTCTTTCCGTATTTCTCGCCGAACAGCGCCATTGCACCCAGTTTCTTTGCTTCGTCAATCGGCATCTCGGTCATGCTTCCCGGTTGCGCCGCGAAAATATCCGCATTGACCAGTTCTTCAACCCGCGCCAGTTCCTCTGCGGTCAGCGCCGCGAAGTGCGTGAAGTCAAAGCGGCAGACCGTATCCGAAACGTACGAGCCCGCCTGCTCGACATGGTTGCCGAGCACCCGCCGCAGAGCACTCTGAAGCAGATGGCAAGCCGAGTGGTTGCGCATGATCGCCATTCTGCGATGCGCGTCAACCGCCGCCGTGACGGTATCGCCTGTCTTCAGAATGCCGTCCGCGACCGTGCAGAGGTGAATGTACACGCCGTCGCTCTTCTTGGTGTCGGTCACGTTCAGAACCGTCTTGCCGACCGTCAGCGTTCCGGTGTCGCCCACCTGTCCGCCGCCCTCGCCGTAGAACGGCGTGCGGTCGAGAACCACCGAGCATTCCCCTTCGGAAATCTCGTCGGCATTCATGCCGTCCGCGAGTATCGCCAGCACGCGCCCCTCATCGGTCAACTTTTCATAGCCCGTGAACACCGTTTTGTCCAGTCCCTTGATGAGACTGCCCGTAGCGTTCGACCAACCCGAAATATTCGCTCTCGCCTCTCTTGCACGCACCTTCTGTGCCTTCATCAGCTCGTCAAACTTCGCGTCGTCAAGCGACAGACCCGCTTCCTCGGCAATTTCCCGCGTCAGGTCGATCGGGAAACCGAAGGTATCGTACAGTTTGAACACGTCCTCGCCCGAAAGCTGCGTTTTGCCTGCCTTCTTTGCGTCCTCAATCATGCCCGAGAGGATCGACAGACCCGCGTCAATCGTTGCGTCAAAACGCTCTTCCTCCATGGCAATGACCTTGAGGATATAGTCGCGCTTCTCGTCCAGTTCGGGATATGCGCGGTCGGATTCGCCGATCGCAACCTTGCAAAGCTCGGGCAGGAAGGAGTGGTTGATGCCGAGCAGCTTTCCGTGGCGGCAGGCTCTGCGCAGAATGCGGCGCAGGACATAACCTCTGCCCTCGTTGGAGGGAATCACGCCGTCCGAAATCATGAACATTGCCGAGCGGATATGGTCGGTCACCACGCGGATGGAAATATCGGTTGCCGCGTCCTTGCCGTAGGTCTTGCCCGCGACAGCGCAGACCGCATCCAGTACCTTGCGGATGGTGTCGACCTCAAACATATTGTCCACGCCCTGCATCACGCACGCAAGGCGCTCCAGACCCATGCCCGTATCGATGTTCTTCTGCTTCAGTTCAGTATACGTGCCGTCTCCCATGTTGTTGAACTGCGAGAACACGTTGTTCCAGATTTCCATATAGCGGTCGCAGTCGCATCCGGGCTTGCAGTCGGGCGAGCCGCAACCGTACTTTTCGCCGCGGTCAAAGTAAATCTCCGAGCAAGGACCGCAAGGACCTGTCCCGTGCTCCCAGAAGTTATCCTCTTTCCCGAGCCGCACAACGTGCGCGGGGTTCACGCCCACCTTGTCCACCCAGATGTGATAGGCTTCCTCATCCTCCTGATAGATGGAAGGCCAGAGCAGGTCGGACGGAATTTCCAACACGTCGGTCAGGAACTCCCACGCCCACGGAATCGCCTGCTCCTTGAAATAGTCGCCAAACGAGAAATTTCCCAACATTTCAAAGAATGTTCCGTGCCGCGCGGTGTGTCCCACGCGCTCGAGGTCCGGCGTGCGGATGCACTTCTGGCAGGTCGTCACGCGGTGTCTCGGCGGTTCTTCCTCACCTGTGAAGAATTTCTTCATCGGCGCCATACCCGAGTTGATGAGCAGCAGGGATTTATCGTTGATCGGAACTAACGGAAACGAGGGCAAGCGCAGATGCCCCTTGGATTCAAAGAACGAGAGATATTTCTCCCGCAAATCGTTAAGCGACGTCCATTTCATGGGTAAACAGTCCTTTCCTTTTTTCACTACGGAAAAATTACAGATGTCTATAGTATATCACATTCCCCCCCGCTTGTCAACCGTTTCAGGCAAAAAGAAACGGGAAAGGCCTCGGGCTTTGCCCGAACCCACTTAGGGAACTTCTTAGAAGAAGTTCCCTAAGAACCCTCAAGAATTTCACCAAAGGGCGGGATTCCCTACGGAATTCCGCCCTTTGGTGAAAGTTTTTTGGGATTTTTAAGGGACTTTTTTTAAAAAGTCCCTTAAATGGGGCTTGGGGCAACGCCCCAAGGTCTCCCCCGTGTTTATTTTTTCTTAAAGATGCGGGCGACGGTGACATCGGCGGCAGCTACGATTGCAGCCGTGATTGCCATTGCGCGGAGGGAAGCACCGGAAGTCTTTTGGAATTCAAAGACATCCACAGGCTCGGTGTCCTTCTTGTTGCGCAAAATTTCGTAACGGTAGGTCGTCGTAGCGCGAATGTAGGGGTTTCCGTTTGTCGCCCGCATATCATCCGCAATGCGCTCGGAAAGCGCGCGGCAGTTCTCACGCAGAGCGTTCAGACGGTCGCGCAGACCCACAGCCATACCCGCATCCTCCGGCGCAGAGCCGTCGGAGTCCACGGAGAAATCCAAGTCGAAGCCATCTCCGTCATCCATGCGGCAGGCTTCGGCTTCCGCGGCATTTTCTTCCGCGGCACGCGCGTCTGCCTGCGCGTTCAGATCCGCTTCGGTCGCCTCGTCCGGTTCATCGGCGAAGAACCGGATCTCATCCTGCATTTCGGCAGGCTCTTCGGCTGCGGAATAGTCGGGAGCAGTGTTTACATTCTTCTCGTCATTGTATTCCATCTTTTCTTCCTCCGTTTCTCATCGTATCGGAATCGGTCTTTCCTTATATCTTATGCAATCGGCTTGCTCAGATTCACCGTTACGATGAAGCCTTTCATGTTGTCACCCGAAATGGTGTACCGATAGTTCTTCGGCACAGGCACTGACATCGTGCCATCGGCGGTCGCTTCCACGTAGTAAACCTCGTAAACCGCGTCCTTCGCCTTGACCGCCTCGCCCTCCGCATTCAGGAGCAGATGCGACTTGGAGTAGGTGTAATCCGACTGCAACAGGCTCAGATAAGCCTCCAGCGTAATTCCCTGACTTGTGATATATCCCGCGTGCGGAACACCGACATAGCGGAACACATTCGTGCACCCGCTTGCGCCGGTTTCGGAAGCTTTCCCGTTCGGGAAGCGCTGGATGAAGCCGAATTTCACACCCTCGGAAATCAGCTTCTGGCAAGTATCCGACTTCAGCGAAACGTCCATATCGTTGTCAATGCTTGCGGAAAGACCGACCTGTTGGTCGTAATTCCCGTTGTTGACCGAGGATTCCTGCTGGTATCCTGCCCGAACAAGCAACTGCTCCTCCGTCTGGTTGTAGTGGTAGGTCAGCAAATCGCCCATCGCCTTCGCCGCTTCGGGAATCATATAGAAATTCTTGCTGTTGGGAAGCACATAGTAAGGAAAGGTATTTCCCACCATCACGCGGTACGTCATCAGCGAGTACGCGTTCTTCTCATTCTCGCTCATATCCTCGATGCGGGTTTCCGGATAGTGATAGGAATGCGTCTCGTTGACAAGGATCAGATTCCCGCGGTAAACGCTGATATCCGCGCCCTCGTCCCACGGCAGGACTTCCAGCGAGCCGTATTTCACCTTGCCGGAATTTCCGCCGCCACCGCCGGTTGACACATTGTGTCCGATCTGGCAGAACAGGAACACAAGCCCCGTCAGCGCAAGCACGAGAATGAGCGCACAGATCGTAAGCAGGAGAATGCGCGCTTCCTGCAACCGCTTGAGCCTTGCGGAGCGGTTGGAGCGTTGAAGCGTATTGAAGCTGCGCGGACCTGCGGAACGGTTGTTCATGCTTTCGGTTCTCCTTTCATCCGCGTTGTGTTACGCGCGTTTTTTCAGTCGTCCAGAGCGTCCTTAATGGAGAAGTCCATTCTGCCCTTCTTGTCAAGACCAATATACTTCACCCTTACCACGTCGCCGAGTTTGAGGACATCCTCAACCTTGTCGATGCGGCGGGGCGCAATCTTGGAAATGTGCACCATTCCCTCTTTGCCCGGCGCGTACTCCACGAAGCAACCGAACTCCTTGATGCCCGTAACCGTTCCGGTGTAAACCGCACCGACTTCCGGCTCAAAGACGATTGCGTCGATGCACGCCTTGGCAGCCTTTGCCTGCGCGTCGTTGATCGCCGCGATGTGGATGGTTCCGTCGTCGTCGATGTCGATCTTCGCGCCCGTGTCCGCCACGATCTTCTGAATCACAGCGCCGCCCTTGCCGATGACCTCGCGGATCTTGTCGGGGTCAATCTTCATGGTGGTCATCTTCGGCGCGTACTTCGACACCTCCGCCCGCGGTGCGGGAATTGCTTTGAGAAGCACTTCGTCGATGATATAATCACGACCGATATGGGTCATTTCGAGCGCCTTTTTGATGATTTCGGGAGTCAGGCCGTCGATCTTGAGATCCATCTGAATCGAGGTGATGCCCGCATGCGTACCCGCGACCTTGAAGTCCATATCACCGTAGAAGTCCTCAAGTCCCTGAATGTCAAGCATGGTATCCCACGAGCCGTCCTCTGCGGTAATCAGACCGCAGGAGATACCCGCAACGGGAGCTTTGATCGGCACGCCCGCGTCCATGAGCGCGAGGGTCGAGCCGCAGACCGAACCCTGCGAGGTCGAGCCGTTGGAGGACACGACGTCGGACACCAGACGGATGGCATACGGGAACTCCTCCTCGGAAGGAAGCACGGGAATGAGCGAACGCTCCGCCAGTGCGCCGTGACCGATCTCGCGACGTCCGGGGCTTCTTACGGGCTTTGCTTCACCGGTCGAAAAACCGGGCATATTGTAGTGGTGCATATAGCGTTTGGAAGTCTCGCTGTCGATGCCGTCGAGCATCTGCGCCTCGGAAAGCGTACCGAGCGTTGCGGCGGTCATGACCTGCGTCTGACCTCTGGTGAACAGACCCGAACCGTGTACGCGCGGAAGCAGACCGACCTCTGCCGCCAGCGGGCGGATCTGATCCATTCTTCTGCCGTCAACGCGCTTCTTGTCCACCAACAGCCAACGGCGGACGATCTTCTTCTGGATCTTATAGACCAGTTCGTCCATCATGCCGGGCAGGTCGGGATACTTCTCTGTAAACTTTTCAAGGATCGCATCCTTGATCGGCACCATCTTGGTGTCGCGGACGTTCTTGTCGTCGGTATCGAGCGCTTCCATCACGTCCTTTTCGCAGAACGCGAAGATTTCGTCGAACATATCGTGGTCGAGTTCGCAGGACGGGTACGCAAACTTCGGCTTGCCGATTTCGTCAATGATGCCGTTGATAAAGACCAGCAGATCCTTGATTTCTTCGTGCGCCTTCATGATGGCTTCGTACATCGTCTCGTCGCTGACCTGATTTGCGCCCGCTTCGATCATCACAACCTTCTTCATGGTTGCGGCAACGGTCAACTGCAGGTCGCTCTTCTTCTGCTCCTCGGCATTGGGATTGACCACAAGCTTGCCGTCAACCAGACCCATGAACACGCCGCCGATCGGTCCGTTCCACGGAATATCCGAGATGGACAGCGCGATGGACGCGCCGATCATTGCGGTGATTTCGGGCGAGCAGTCGGGATCAACCGACATCACGGTCAGCGTCAGCGCCACATCGTTGCGCAGATCCTTCGGAAACAACGGACGGATGGGACGGTCGATTACGCGGGAGGTCAGAACCGCCTTTTCGGACGGCTTTCCTTCTCTCTTCAGGTAGCCGCCGGGAATCTTCCCCGCGGCATACATTCTTTCGTCAAAATCAACCGACAGCGGCAGAAAATCGATTCCGTCGCGCGGCTTCTCGGAAGCGGTTGCACAGCAGAGCACTACGGTGTCGCCGTAGCGGCAGAGAACCGAGCCGTTTGCCAGTTCCGCCATTTTGCCGGACTCGATCACAAGCGGTCTGCCTGCGAACGTATAGCGGAACACCTTATAGTTTTTGAACTCCATGGGTGTGCTGATAGGGTTGGACATGTTTTTTTCCTCCATAAAATATAGGTTTCGTCCCACGGAGGTTTAGCACTTAACGGCGCGCACAAACGGCTTGTCCGCTTCTGCCCGCGGTTAACTGCTAATCGACCGTAAGACGATGGATTCCGGAATGAAACAGCAGGGAGCAGGAGCAGTAGCTTCTGCCGCTGCTCTCTGCTCCTCGGTGATTATCTTCTCAGACCCAGCTTGCTGACAATGGCACGGTAGCGCTCAATATCGTTGTTCTGGAGATAGTTGAGCAGATTCCGTCTGTGTCCGATCATCTTCTGCAGTCCGCGACGGCTGTGGAAGTCCTTCTTGTTCTGCTTGAGGTGCTCGGTCAGGGTGTTGATGCGGGAGGTCAGAACTGCGATCTGAACCTCGGGCGAACCGGTGTCACCCTCGTGCGTTGCGTACTGGCTGATAATTGCCTGCTTTTCGTCTTTGGTCATCATGGTAAGGTTCCTTCACCTTTCAAAAATTTTTTTTGATGCGCAAGGCTCAGCAACCGGCGGGTGAAGGACTGCGGCGGCAAGCGCGCACAGCCTGTATCCGGAAACCGGGCAAGCGTCATACGAAAGTATTATAACACACTTTCCCTCTTTTGTAAATAGCTTTTCCGAAAAAAACCGAAATTTTTCACGTCAGTCCTTCACAAACTCCCGATAAATCGCCCGAAGCGCCCGTTCAAAATCCTTTTCCTCGACTCCGACGATGATATTCAGCTCGCTTGACCCCTGATCGATCATGCGGATATTGACCCCCGCGCCGGAGATGGCATCAAAGACCCGCGCCGCCGTTCCTCTCGCCTTGACCATGCCCCGCCCCACCACAGCAAGCAGAGCAAGCCCGTCCTCGCAGACGATGCTGTCGGGGCGGCAGGCGCGGTTGATGGAAGCGATCAGCTTCTCTCGCCTGCCTTCCAGTTCGCCGCTCGCCACAATCACGCTCATGGTATCCACGCCGGACGGCAGATGCTCGAAGGAAATCCCGTTGTCCTCCAGCACATCCAGCATCTTGCGCGCGAAGCCGATTTCGGAGTTCATCAAATCCTTTTCCACAGAGATGACCGAAAAGCCCTTCTTTCCCGCAATGCCCGTGATAACGGTCTTTGCGTCGTATTCGCTCGTTCCCGCAACGATCATCGTCCCCGGGGCGTCCGCGTCGTTGGTATTCCGGATATTGATAGGGATTCCCGCCGCGCGCACAGGGAAAATCGCCTCCTCATGCAGAACCGACGCACCCATATACGAAAGCTCCCGCAATTCGCGGTATGTCACCGTGCGGATCGGGCGCGGATTTTCCACAATGCGCGGATCTGCCATCAGACACCCCGAAACGTCGGTCCAGTTCTCGTAAAGTTCCGCTTCCGCCGCCTCGGCAACGATCGATCCCGTAATGTCCGACCCGCCGCGCGAAAAGGTGCGGATCGTTCCGTTCGGCATCACGCCGTAGAAGCCCGGGATAACCGCGCGTTCATGCTTTTTCAGCTCTTTCCGCAGCTCTTCCCGCGTCTTTTCGGCGTCGAAACTGCCGTTTTCCTGAAAGAAAATGACCGACTCCGCATCGATGAAATCATATTTCAGATACTTTGCCAGAATCAGCGACGACAGATACTCCCCGCGGCTTGCGGCAAAATCCCGCCCCGTGTGATGATTGATCCCATCGCAGATATACGCCAGTTCGCCCGCTATATCATAATTCAGACCGAGGTCGCGGATAATCGCGTTGTAACGCTCGGCAATCTTTGCAAAGTAATCGGTGATATCCTCCCGCGCACGCGCCATTTCGTAGCAACGGTAGAGCATATCGGTTACCTTGGTATCGTCGGGGGTTCGCTTTCCGGGCGCGGACGCGATCACATATCTGCGCGCGGAATCCGCACGCACGATTTCGCCAACTCTGCGGAACTGCGCGGCATCCGCCAGAGACGAACCGCCGAACTTCACCGTTTTGATTCCCATAGTACTCCTCTTTTCGTGTTGTTTCTACCTATATTTCTATTATATGTGTCTTTCGCCGTTTTGTCAAGATTATTTTTCTTCGTTTGAAGGGGTTTGCGCATTTTTTGTCGGAGTAAACGAAGAAAAAGCATAAGAAGGTGAAAAAAATAAATCGGTTTTCCATTGCAAAAAGCGAAAAAATGTGCTATACTATCACCGAAATCAGAAAAAGGAGCACCGTTATGAAAATCTCCACCAACACAGGTTTTTCACCCGATCTGACAACCCTTGCGGAGGCAATTCCGCTGATCCGTAATGCAGGCTTTGACTGCTTCGATCTTTCCCTGTTCGGTATGAAATCCGACGACGACGAATTCAACCGTTCCGACTATGTTGCAAAGGCGAAGGAGTTGCGGAAGATTGCCGACGACTGCGGCATTTCCTGCAACCAGTCGCACGCACCCTTTCCGACCTCCTACAATGACGACACACCCGAGCACATCGAAGCCAACGGAAAGCTGCCAGACAAGCTCCGCCGCTCGTTGGAAGTTGCGGCGATTGTGGGTGCAAAAACGATTGTGGTACATCCGAAGCATCACCTGCACTGGACGACGCACAGCGAGGAACTGAAGGAGCTGAACCGCGCGTTTTACACCTCGCTTCTCCCCTCCTGCCGCGAGTACGGCATTCGCGTGGCGGTGGAGAATATGTGGCAGCAGAACCGCTACGGCAAAGGCATTATCGATTCGGCCTGCTCCCGCCCCGACGAGTTCGCCGCCTACATGGAAATGCTCGATCCCGAGTGGTTTGTCGCCTGCCTTGACATCGGTCACTGCACGCTGACCGACCATGCGCCCACCGACATGATCCGCGCATTGGGACATAAGCATCTGCACGCGCTCCACGTGCATGACAACGACGGCGTCGGAGACCTGCATACCCTGCCGTTCCAACCCAAGCACGCGAAAGTGGATTGGGTCGGCGTGACCGACGCGTTGGCGGAAATTGACTACGACGGCGAGCTGACGTTGGAAGCCGACTACTTCCACACGAACATTCCGCGCGAGTTGCTCCCCGCAACGCTCCGCTACATGGCAGAGGTCGCGCGCTACCTCGCAAACGAGATTGACCGCAAAAAAGCGGCGAAATAAGAGAAAACCTTGAACGTGTGCCGAGATTCCGTCGGCAGGCGGAATCTCGGCACTCGTGTAAGGTATCTTTTAACGCTAACGCTCTAAAGTCAGTATTGATGGAACTTGTCACCCCTCGATCTTCCACGCATGGGTTTCCAGATCGACGGTCACGCGCGCCTGTCTGCCGTCCAGTTCGCGGGCAAAAGTCAGCGCGCGGTTTCCCTGCGCAAGGTTGCGGTAGCCGCCGTGACTCCAGATGCGATCCGATTTCCGCATCTGGATCAGCGATGCAATCTGCTCGGTCAGCGCGTTCCATTCGGGCGCTTCGGGACAGGGGCGCAGGGCGGAATCTCCGTCCTCTTTTCGTCCCGTCATCCCCCATTCGCTCCCGTAATAGATTGTGGGAACGCCCGGTTCGGTCAGGAGCAGAACCCACGCAAGCGGCAGGCAGTCGGCGTCCTTCAGAATGCTTGCAATCCGCGTTACGTCATGGTTGTCGAGAAACGTCAGCAGATGCTTGCCGCGATAGATGCACCACTGCTCAGGTCCGAACTGGCGGTTGAGCGAATAGGAAAGCTCCCAGAGGTTCTCCGAATTGATTGCCGAATACAGGCTTTTGTAGTTTTCATAGTTGGTGCAGCTGTGGAGCATCCGATCGTTGACCAACAGATTATAATCCCCGAACAGCACCTCTCCGATGAGCGGAAAATCAGGCTTCAGACCGTCGCAGAACGCGCGCAGGGCGGCAAGGAAATCGCGGTCGAGTGAGTACGCCACGTCAAGTCGCAGACCGTCGATTCCGAATTCCTCCACCCAGAACCGCACCGCGCCGAACAGATAGTCGCGCACTGCGGGGTTGCGCAGGTTGAGCTTGACCAGTTCGAAGTGTCCCTCCCACCCCTCATACCACAGCCCGTCTCCATAGGCATTGTTACCGCCGAAATTGACGAAAAACCAATCGCGGTAGGGCGACGTCTCCCGCTTTTCAAGAACATCCCGGAACTGCGGGAATCCGCGCCCGACGTGGTTGAACACGCCGTCAAAGATCACGCGGATGCCGTTTTCATGCAGATCGCGGCAGAGGGATTTCAGATCGCCGTTATTCCCGAGTCGCGTATCCACGCGGAAAAAGTCGCGTGTGTCGTAGCCGTGACGGTCGGATTCAAAGAGCGGCGAAAAATACACGCCATCCACCCCGAGCCGCTTCAGATGCGGAATCCAGTCCCGCACTTTGTCCAGCCGATGCGCGGGAATTCCGTCGTTCTCCCCGGGCGCGCCGCAAAATCCGAGCGGATAAATCTGGTACAGAACCGCTTCGTCAATCCACATCATCTGTAATCTCCTTTCCGAACGGAGCTTCCGACGTAAGTTGAACGGGCGGATGCTCCCGATAGGCGGGCAATGTAACCGAGCGACACCAGAGCGAGAGATCCCGCCCTGCCGGGTTCGCCTCGCCTCCATAGCGGCGGTCGCCGAAGAGAGGCAGACCGCGCGAGGCAAACTGTACGCGGATCTGGTGCGTTCTGCCGGTTTGCAGGCGGACCGCAATCATCGTGCGCGGGCGACCGTTCTCCGCGTCGATCCATGTTCCGAGCGTGCGGTAGGTCAGAATTGCCTCCTTCACGCCGCCGCGCGCCTTCTTTACCACATAGGATTTGTTTTTTGCGCGGTCATAATACAAAAGGTCGCGCAATTCTCCCGCGTCATTCGCAGGCTTGCCGCACAGGATCGCCACATATTCCTTTTCCAGTGCGTGCTCCCGCACAAGCGCCGAAAAGAACGCCGCCGCTTCGGTTGTGCGCGCATAGAGCATTACGCCGCCCACGCCGCGATCCAAACGGTACACGGGCGCGAGAAACCCCTCGTTTTCCGCTTTCAGCAGATTGCAGAAGCCGCTCCCGTCCGCCGTTTCCTCGCTGCACAGCGCGGGCGGCTTGACTGCGGCAATGTAATCCGCGTTCCGAATCAGATATTCCGTCATTCCGTCTCCTTCTGAAAGGTATCAGGTATATTGATATGTTGCCAAACGATCCGCTCACGCGGGAACTTCTTTGCGCCGCGCTCGGGAAATCCGCGCCGCAATCGGTCATTTTCAGTGAGGTCATGTCCTCCACCAACGACGAAGCCAAACGCGCCTTTGCCGACGGGCTGAACACGCCCGCCCTGTTTGCCGCCGCCGAGCAGACTGCGGGCAGGGGGCGCATGGGGCGGCGCTTTCTCTCCCCTGCCGGTTCGGGAGTCTATTTCTCCCTCTTTGTTCCGCTGACCGAGCCGCCGCGTTCGGTGCTTTACGCCACCTGCGCCGCGGGCGTTGCGGTGCGGCGCGGGATTCTTGCCGCCACAGGTTGCGATACGCGCATCAAATGGGTCAACGACCTGCGCTTCCGTGACCGCAAGGTCTGCGGCATTCTTGCCGAAGCCCCTGTCATGGGCGACCGCTACGGGCTGATCATCGGCGTGGGCATCAATCTGCGCCCCATCGCCTTTCCGCCCGAACTCGCCGAAGTCGCGGGAAGTCTTGAGAACACCGACTGCCCGCGCGCCTCGCTGATTGCCGCCTGCGTGCGGGAGCTTTCGGAGATTCTCTCCGCCCCTGCCGACGCGTGGTTTGAAGAATACCGCGCCAACTGCTGCACGCTCGGGCAATCGGTGCGCCTGTTGCGGAACGGAGAAGAATTCGCGCGGGGCGTTGCGGAAGATATCCGTGCGGACGGCGCGCTTCTCCTGCGCACGGCAGACGGCGGGCTGTTGCCGGTCACCTCGGGCGAGGTCTCGGTCCGATAACAAAGCCGCGGAGGTTGCGGGGTTTCCCCTCTGCCTCCGCGGTTCTTTTTTTCTGTACGGTCAGGTTACAAACTATTGATAAATTATTAACAATAGAGTCGGAAGAAAAACAAGCTGTCAGTCAAGCGCTTTGATTTTCGCAAGGCACTCGGGGCAGATGCGCTTCTGGTTGAAGTAGACCAGATTGTCCGCATTGGTGCAGAAAATGCACGCAGGATGGTATTTTTGCAGAATGATGCGGTCTCCATCGGTATAGATTTCCAGCGAGTCACGGGTCTCGATGTCCATGTTCTGTCTGATCTCTGCGGGAAGCACGATTCTTCCCAATTCGTCAACCTTTCTCACCATTCCTGTTGATTTCATAGCATTCCTCTCCTTAAGATCCTTAAGAATTCTGTTATTCGGCAGGAGTTCCGCCGACGCCTCCATTATACCCTTTATTTTCCTGTTTGTCAAGCACAATTTTGGCGAATTCTGGAATATTTGCAAAAAATATATAAGTTTTTCTTATTTGCGGATTTTTGTTCACAGATGAAAAACATTCGGACTGTCTGAAACGAACGAACCTTGGCAAACACTCCCCCGAAAGCGAGGGATGTAACATGATAAAGGGTGCACAGAAACAGATGATTGTGGTGCGAACGGGAAACAGTCCGTATTTCGACGAGGCATATTTCGTCCTGCGCAGGGACATCCGCCCGGAGAAGCAGGAACGCCCCGATATTCTTTCGGAGGCAAATCGCATTCTCCATGAGAGCGGCGGCGGAAACGGACGGCGCTCCGCGCGGAGGAAGCGGGATGTTCTTTGGGCGCTTTTTGCCTTTCTGGTCGGGGTCGCGGTCGGAATCGCGGTGCACGTTCTGCTGTAAAATCCCGCGAAAATCCCGCACGGGAGGAGAAAATCGGAAAACCCCTTGACTTTTTCCCGAAAACGGAGTATAATAAAGAGACGATATGTGACCGTTTACCGGGAACGCGCGGGACGAGCGCGCGGTTTTCCTGTTTTGCGAACCTCATAGAGTACGACCCTGCGGCGATGTGCGTGGTCAGCCGCAGGCGAAAAACTGACCCGGGAAATACCGTGCTGTCCGAACGGCGCCTGCGCGCCGCTGCGGATCGTGCGGTGTTTCCCTATGCCAATCCAAAACAAAGACAAGTACAGAAAGAAAGGAAACAGAATGGCAAGAAGACCCAAAAAGGAGAAAGAAAAGCCGTCGGGAAAGATTCGGATCATTCCGCTCGGCGGACTCGGGGAAATCGGCAAGAACATGACGGTTGTGGAATACGACAACGACATGGTAGTCATCGATTGCGGACTCGGCTTTCCCGATGACGATATGCCGGGCATCGATCTGGTCATCCCCGACATCACCTATCTCGAAGCGAACAAAGACCGCATCCGCGGAATCCTGCTGACGCACGGACACGAGGATCACATCGGCGCAGTTCCGTATGTTCTGCGAACGATCAACCCGCCCATTTACGGAACACCTCTGACGCTCGGGATCATCAAAAACAAACTGGAGGAGCACTCGCTGCCGTGGAAACCCGATCTGCGGACGGTCAAAGCAGGCTCTCGCGTCAGACTCGGCGCAATTGAGGCGGAGTTCATTCATGTGAACCACTCCATTGCCGACGCCTGCGCGATTGCGTTGCACACGCCGCTCGGAACGCTGATTCATACGGGCGACTTCAAGCTCGACACCACCCCGATCGACGGCGACATGATGGACATCGTCCGCCTCGGCGAACTGGGGCGCGAGGGCGTGCTGATGCTGATGTGCGAATCCACCAACGCGGAACGTCCCGGACACACGCCGTCGGAAAAGAAAGTCGGCGCGTCGCTCGAATATATTTTCTCAACGCACGAAAAGAAACGCATCATTATTGCCACGTTCTCGTCCAACGTGCATCGCGTTCAGCAGATCATCGATACCAGTGCGCGGCATAAGCGCAAAGTTGCGATTACGGGGCGCAGTATGCTGAACATCGTCAGCGCCGCCATCGAACTGGGGTACATGAAAGTGCCCGCAGGCGTATTGGTCGACATCAACGAAATCAAGCGGTACAAGCCGAGCGAACTGACCCTCATCACAACGGGCAGTCAGGGCGAATCCATGTCGGCGCTCTACCGCATGGCGTTCTCCGACCATGCGCAGGTCTCGCTCGACTCCAACGATCTGGTGGTTCTCTCCGCCAGCGCGATTCCGGGAAACGAGAAGGACGTGGGGCGCATCATCAACGAGCTGTCCGCCAAGGAAGTGGAGGTTCTGCACGACGCGGTGGTGGAAGTCCACGTTTCGGGACATGCCTGCCAGGAGGAACTGAAGCTGATGCAGGCGCTGACCAAGCCGAAGTATTTCATGCCGATTCACGGCGAGGCACGGCATCTGGTGGCAAACCGCGATCTGGCGCGCTATATGGGCATGAGCGACCGCAACATTTTCCTCTCGGAAATCGGCAAGGTATTGGAGATTGACGCAAACGGTCCGCACTGGGCGGGAACAGTTCCCTCTGGGCGGGTTTTGGTTGACGGCTACGGCGTGGGCGATGTCGGAAACATCGTGCTCCGCGACCGCAGACATCTGGCACAGGACGGTCTGATCGTCGTCGTTGCAACCGTCGACTTCTACAACCGTCAGCTGATCTCGGGTCCCGACATTGTATCGCGCGGATTCGTGTATGTACGGGAATCCGAAGAGCTGATGGAAGAAGCCAAGCAGATCGCTCTGGAGGCGGTCACCGACGCTCTGGACGATTGGGAAAATTCCGACCGGATGCTGCTGAAAAAGCGCGTCAAGGACGATCTGACCCGCTTCCTCTATAATAAGACCAAGAGAAAACCGATGATTTTGCCGGTTATCATGAATGTTTGACCCATTTTCATATGATTTACACGCTTTCTTCACACGGTGAAGGTATAATAGCGGTAATATAAACTCTTAAAAAGGAGAATCCATCATGGGAAAAGGAAACAGAAACAGACTTGACCGCGCCGAAGCGGCAACCGAACCGAAAAAGGCGTCCGCCAAGGTCAAAAAAGCGCGCAAGCCGATGAGCAAGACGCTCAAGGTCACCATCGCGTGTGCGTTGGCGGTTCTGATCGTTTGCGGCGTTGTGGTAAGTGCGCTTTGGAGCAACGGCGTGTTCCGTTCGCGGACGCCGCTTGTCAAGAGCACCACGGGCGACTACAACCTGACCAAAGCAAGCGCAACTTATCTGCTTTGGGAATCGCAGATCAACTATATGATCAGCCTTTACACGCAGTGGGGCATCATCAATTCCTCCAATGCGTCAAGCTACTACGGAAACATCCTTTCCAACTACCGCAATTCCTTTGCAACCGAAGACGCGGTTGTCAAGGCGCTGAATCAGAGCAAGGATTCGCTGACCGGTTATGTGGCGGTCTGCGACATTGCGGACACGCTGGACGTCTCGCTGACCCGCGAAGAGATCAAGAAAGCCAAAGACAACGCGATCACTGCCCTCAACACATGGGTGAGCATCGCGGAGCAGACGGCTCTGGCGAACCTGCAGTCCGGCAGCAAGGGCAGCGGCGACAAAAAGGTTGCCTACACCCAGAAGGACTACCGCAAGGATTCCTGCTCTTCCGTTAACGAATTTCTGAAGAAGTACGTCAGCCCCGGGATCACGAAGCAGGACGTTATGGACGCTGCTGTGATTGCCGCGCTTTACAACAAGGCGCTGACCGAAAAGAACGAGCGGATCGAAGCCTCCCTCATTGAGAACGGCGTGATGACCGTCGAGGCGCTGGAAAAATACCGCGATAACAACAAGGCGGACTTCTTCTCCACCGATTACCTGCAGTATGTGACCAAGGACGCCGCGCTGATCGAGGCGCTGAAGAACATCACGGCGGATACCGAGGACGGGAAGATCAAGGAAATCAAAAAAACAATCGCGACTGCGGTTGCGGAAAAGGTTTACCCTGCCCTCTTCAACAAGTATGCAACGGGTGCGAATGCAGAAGCGACCGAGCTTTACAACAAAATCCGGGACGGCGGCTTGTTCACCGAAGAGGCGCTCACCGGCTACGGTCTGACCTACTGCAAGGATACGCTTGCCGATGACATCAGCGTGGAAAAGGTGAAGTCGTGGCTGACCGATTCCTCCAGAAAGGCGGACAACTATGATACCGTCGCGGTTGCAGAGGACGGCATTTACGTGGTGGTATTCCTCTCCAAGGAAACAAAGGACAGCAAAGATTACTACACCTACGCGCTCAAGAAGTGCGATCTGACCGAAGCGCCCGATACCTATCGCGAAACGGAATTCAAGAAGGATCTGATTCAGTCGGTTCTGGTGAAACTGGAGCTTGCGGAAGGCGAGGAAATCTATAAGTCCGGAGACAAGCCCGCCGATAACGAGGCGAGCGAGGACAAGAAGGAGCTGATTACGGCAGGTGCCGCAATTGTCGGTGACATGAACGCCGAGGTCAGCACCGCGCTGTCTGTAAAGAACGACAAGTACAAGGCAGAGAGCCTCAAGGACGGCAAGGACGAGCGCGACGACTACCTGCAATGGATGTTCGGCACGGTGGAAGGCGACAACAAGGCAGATCCTGCGGCAACCGGTGACACGAAGGTCATCGAAAAGACCGAAGGCTCGGACGACGATAAAAAGACGACCTACACCTTCTATGTTCTGGTGGACGCGATGAAGCTGGACGACGACACGGCAATCTGGGGCGGTTACCTGAAGTTCAAGGGCGACGAAGAGGCCCGCAAGAAGTCGGCTGAAGAAGCGATGCAGAAGCTTTACAAAGACGGGGTACAACTGACGGGCGTTGAGTTATGGCGCGCGTTGCAGGAGCTGGGCGCAACCGTAAATTACGGGTTTAAGTCCTCCGACCTCACCTCTATGACTGCACTTTCGGACTGGCTGTTTGCCGACGGTCGCTCGAACAGCACGATGGCAATTGTTTCGGGCAAGGAAAAGCAGAACAGTTCTTCCTCTTCCGCTTCCTCTACGACAACCGAAATCGACGTGACCTACCTCGCGGTTCTGATTGAGCAGACCGAATGTTGGAAGGCAACGGCGTTCTCCGGATGCATTACCGAGCAGCGCAACGACTGGTTGGAAGCGTGCAGAAAGGGCTACGATCTGAACTACGATCTGATCGAGAAGATCACCGAGACCGACGCAAAAAGCTGATTAGCCGATTCGCAGGCAGGCTGATTGCTATGACACAACACAGGATGGCACGGAGTTGTTCCGTGCCATTTTGTGAGAGTGGGAATATACTGAAAATGAATACTCAGACAGGAGCACGGGATGACATGATACTGAATGCCAAGCAAACAACCGTTGCCTACCGTTGCCCGCATTGCGGCGCGGGGGTTCTTTCCGCCGTCGGGCTGTTCTCGCTGAACGCCGACATGATTAAACTCAAGTGCGATTGCGGCAAGAGTGAAATGACGGTTACAAGCCGTCACGACGGGAAATTCGATCTGACTGTTCCCTGTATGTTTTGCCCTACGCCCCATCGCTTCACGGTCACGCCCACGCTCTTTTTCGACAAGGATTTATTCTGTCTCCCCTGCCCTTACACGGGATTCAACATTGCGCTGACGGGAGAAGTGAACCACGTCAAAGCAGAGTTGGCGCGAACCGAGTTGGAACTGATGGATCTGATGGAAAAGAGCGGGATGGAGAATTTCGACCGCTTTCACGATGACGAAGAGGCGCTCTCCGACCCGCAGATACAGGACATTGTAATGTTTGTTATCAACGACATGGACGCGGAGGGAAAGATTTACTGTCGCTGTCCGCGCGATTCCGCGGACCGTCACTATGACGCGGAGATCACGCCGGACGGAATTCTGGTAACCTGTCGGGGCTGCGGTGCGAAGCGACTGATTCCGACCGACTCCCGTCTCGGCGCGCACGCTTTCCTGACGGCAGACTCGTTACATTTGGAGTAGGTTGTGGGAAGGAAGGAAGGAAGGAAGGAAGGAAGGAAAGAAGGAAAGAAGACCTTGGAGGGGGAGGGATGCCTCTTGAAAGAGGCATCCCTCCCCCTCCAAACCTCCCCTACCCTCCGAGAACTTCCCCCAAGAGCACCCGCCCTTGCAGAGCGAAGATTTGATTCGCTTTGTTCAGGGCGGGTGCTCTTGGGGGAAGTTCTTGTTGGTTTGGGAGGTGGAAAGTTGTTACAGAGTGTGGCTGTCGCGCTTGTTTTGCGGGAGGAGGCGATTTGTTGGAATGCCTT
>ENA-UERG01001491-UERG01001491.1-human-gut-metagenome-genome-assembly--contig:-NODE-1491-length-19192-cov-22.033848_pt1 | contig 19192 bp, 16 predicted proteins | sample MGYA00242954_ERZ507954 | MGnify/ENA primary metagenome ERZ507954 (study PRJEB26167, sample SAMN06115478) | human gut metagenome | host: Homo sapiens | place: China:Sichuan | collected 2015-01-21... | reverse complement strand
AACGAGTTGAAAAACTCGTTTTTTTCTTGCCCGTTTTCATACTTTTTACGGGCAAAATAGGTTAAAAACGCTTTTACTTTGTCCACTTCGAGCGGTTTTATCTGCCGAGCCTTTTCAAGCGAAATTTTGCTTTCTAATTCCTCTTTTTGCGTTTCGAGAGAAATCAGTCGTTCTTTGGTGGATTTAGTCACTATGCCTTGTTCTATGGCGGCAAGCAGTGCATTTATCGCTTTTTCTTTGGCTTTCAACTCGTTTTCGAGATTTTCAAACGTTGCGGTCTTTGTTATCTCCGAATTGAATTTTGAAACGACCTGTTCGGCAACGGTTTGAATTACGTCGGGTTGCAGAACGTATTTAACCGTCGTGCCGAATACCAGATCTTCAAGGTCTTGCTGTCTGTAATTTGCCTTTTTACAACTGTGTTTGTTGCGTTTTCTTCCGAAACACTTGTAATAGTGATGAAGTTTACCGGTATGGCTTGTTCCCGTTTCGGCGGTCATCAGACTACCGCAAAATCCGCAAAACAATTTTCCGCTTAAAATATATGGCTGTTCGCTCTTGCTGTCGCGCGGTTTATGTTTATGCTTGTCCATAATGACGTTGCATTCATAAAAAAGTTTTTCGTCCACGATAGGCGGTATGACGTTAGTGTAAACCGTGCCGTGTGAAGTTACTTTCCCGATGTATTTTTCGTTACGGATTATCCTTGCAAGACTGTTCATATTGAACGACGAACAGGCTTTCGTCTTAATGCCTTGTCCGTTCAGCCTTGCAATAATTTCTTTCGCCTTTTCGCCGTTTTTGTATCTTGTAAAAATATCTCTGACAATATCCGCTTCGTAACTGTTTATCGCCCATTTTTTGTCCACGATGTCATAGCCGAATAGTCCGTATCCGCCGATAAAGTAACCTTTCTCGTAGCTTTCCCGTATTCCGCGTTTTACCTTTTGTGAAAGTTCGGCGGAATAATATTCCGCCATACTTTCCAGCACGCCCTCGATTAAAATTCCGCTTGCGTCTTCCGTTATGTTTTTCTTTGCAGATAGAACACGCACGCCGTTTTTCTTTAACTTTGCTTTGTAATTCGCGCTGTCGTAACGGTTACGGGCAAAGCGATCAAGTTGGTAAACAATAACATAGTCAAAAGTCTTTTTCTTACTGTCCTCAATCATTCTTAAAAATTCGGGGCGTTTGTCCGTAGTACCCGTAATCGCACGGTCTATGTATTCGGCTACAACGAGAAGGTCTTGTCTTTTTGCATACTCGTAGCATTCCCGAAGTTGTCCTTCGATAGACTGTTCCGTCTGACTGTGAGAACTGAATCTTGCATATATCACTACTCGCTTTTTCATTGCTTCCTCCTGCCGAATACGCTCTCGGGCGTTAAATCGTCCATATTACCGCCGTTTCTCGCATAATCGAGTAAAATATCGGCTAAAATCTTTACGCTTGTTTGTATTCTTTCTTTCGGCAGATTTAATCTGCCTTTTTCTTTGTGTCCCGTTGACAGATTAACTTCAACGGTGTTTTCTTGTATCCGCTTCAACGTTCATACTTATTGCGCGGATACTATGTTCTCTTTCCTGATGGCTGTAATGTTCTCTCACCATTACCGCAAAATCCTCCTTATCTCAGATTTCCGCAAGGCGAGAGGATCTCGTCTTTCGGATTATGTTTTGTTTTTGTTTCTTTCTTCTGCGAATTTCGTAAGTTCGCTCTCGAAAAAATCGTCGTAGCCGTCCTTTAATTTTGCAAAGGCGGTATTGTGTCGGGCTAACAGTTCTTCGTAGCCCGCCTGTATAAGTTCTACCTTCGTATAGCCGCACTTTTTCAGAAACTCGTTTATTTCTTCCGCCGTCTTTCTCGGAACGCTCGTTCCCCATATAATGTTTTTGGCTTTGCGTTCTTCCTTGTGCCGTTCTTCGTATCTTTTGTCTTTTTCCTTTCTTGACTTTGCCATCTTTTCATTCCTCCGTGAATATATAATCGTATCTATACGACGATTATATTTTACACGCTTTGTGTGCGTAAGTCAAGTGCTTTTGCGTTAGTCCGCCGATATTTTTAGTAAGAGCAGGGCGATTTCTTCTTGTGGATACGAGCAAATGTTGCGCTTTCCGAAAAGTCGGTTTCCGACTTGTTTCGAGTCCCGTTTTTGAAATAGATTGCAAAAACCTTATCCTGCTTGTAAAAAGTACTCGTTTTCCAATTTATTTGTCGGGCTTTTGCTTTCCGTTTTCTGCCTGCTAAGGCGGGTACACTTGTTTGTAACTCATGATCTGTTATCTCCTTTTCCGTTCACTATATATGGACATTTGCTTGCCTGTTTGTGGGGGTGTTTTTCGTAAGTTTTTGAAAATATCCTCTACTTATATTGGAAAGTTTTCATCTTTGCGGGGGGGGCACCGAACTTTTTCAAAATACCTTCCTACTATAATTGGACACTTACCATACCTTTTGGCGGGGTGTTTTAAGAAATTCACGGTAATTTATTATCCCTCTACTACTATTGGACACTTCCGGTACAAAAGTTAATGGTTTACGGGAAACTTTTTCATTAAAACAAAGAGCCCCTCACTAAATACGGACAACAGAGAGTAAGAACTTCGTACTTTTCTGAAAAATATCCCTCTACTATAATTGGAAACTTCCGGCACGAAAGTAAATGGTTTGCACGAAACTTTTTCATTAAGACAAAGATTTTCTCACTTTATATGGACAATAGAGGACAAAAACTTCGTATTTTTTGAAAAAATACCCCTCTACTATAATTGGAAACTTTCGGTACGAAAGTTGACGGTCTGCACGAAACTTTTTTCATTAAGGCGAAGATTCTCTAACTATATATGAATAATAGAGGGCAAAAACTTTTACGTTCACATTACATATCCTCAATATTATTGGAAAGTTTCAATTGCTTTGCGGGGGTGTTTAGAAAAATTTTTTATACCCCCTCACTATTATTGGAAAGTTTTAAGCCGTTTGTTGGGGTGTTTTTGAAAAAAATTCATAAAGTTTTCACATATAATGGTATCTCGCTTTTTTCAATCACCCTCAATTTATGTTAGAAAACTCAGCCTTCACCTTTGTTTTTTGACGATTTTTCTATCATATAATTGCTATTATGAGAAGTATTCGGACGGAAGCGTAAAAAACATACAAGACGAGATACCTTTTGACCTGCCCGTCGGTTGGGCTTGGAGTCGATTAAAAACTCTTAGTGCATCCATTCAATATGGCGTTAATGATTCCGCAAAAACAAGCGGTTCTCACCGTTTATTACGTATAACCGATATTCAAAACGGGAGCGTTAATTGGAATACTGTTCCTTACACGACTGTAAACGATACCAAGTATAGTTTATCAATAAATGATATTGTTTTTGCGCGAACAGGAGCGACTGTCGGAAAATCTTTTTTGATTAAAGAAGTCCCAGCATTAGCCGTATATGCTTCATACTTGATTAGAATTAGGTTAGTCGAGCCACGGTGTGCAAATTATATATATAAATTTTTTAATAGTAGCAACTACTGGGCGCAAATAACAGATAAATCTATTGGCGTTGGACAACCGAATTGTAACGGAACATCGCTAAGCCAACTTTTTATTCCAGTACCACCATTGAATGAGCAAGTAAGCATTTTGACAATTGTCGAAAATATATTATCCTTAATTGAACACATAGATGTCAGTAAATGCGAAATTGAGGAATGCTCACGTCAAATTAAATCTAAAATTCTTGAACTTGCTATACAAGGAAAGCTTGTTCCGCAGGATGAAAACGATGAGCCTGCAAGCGTATTATTAGAACGCATCCGTGCCGAACGCAAAGCCAAATTAGGTAAAAAATACGTCGAAAGTTACATCTATAAGGGAGATGATAACTGTTATTATGAGAAGATTGAAAAAATCAATAAAAAATATCTGACACAATGCCTTTCGATTTACCATTTAATTGGTGCTGGATTACACTAAAAGAGATAGCAATAATCACGTCTGGAAAAACCTCGAAAACAGATGCCGATTTTGGAGAAATTCCATACTTTAAAGTGGAAGATATGAATTTGCCAGGTAATGAGATTTTTATGGAAGTAGCGCAAAATTATGTTAATGATTATTATACAGGCATTACTTCCCCTAAAAACTCTTTTATCTTTCCCAAAAATGGCGGCGCTTTGCTAACAAATAAAAAAAGAATTTTGAATCAAGAATCGTTGGTTGATTTGAATACAGGTGTTTTAATTCTGTCTGAACTACTGAATAACAAATTCATGTATTATCTATTCTCCACGGTAGATTTTTCAAAAAAATTAAAACTTTTTCTTGCCTTGCTACTTGGTAGATGAAAAAGTTAGAAAAAGGGCAAAAAGAAAAAGCCTCCGCCGATAGTGGTAGAGACTCGCCCTCCAAAACTTGAAACTTTTTCATGAATTATATAGTAAAGGGGTAGAGTTTTTCAGACAAAAGTGATATAATATGATTAGTTATAAAAGTTATGATTAAAGGAGTGCTTATGGAATTTAAGGACGCTGTGGTTTATATAAGAGCCAAACTAGATTTAACCCAGACCGAACTTGCCGAAAAATTAAAACTATCTTTCCCGACTATCTCTCGATGGGAGAACGGCAGAACAAAGCCGACAAAAAAAGAAATGGTTGTATTCAAAGAATTTTGCAAAGAAAATAATCTTAAGTTGGAGGACGTTGAATTATGATTAAAGACGTAATGGAAGAAAACGAAAATCTTTTGCCTAATGAAAAGGAAATGCAAGTGTTAAAAGAGAATTTTCCTGCTTGCTTTAAAAATGACGGCACTTTTGATATAGAGAGATTCAAAGAATATTTAAGCGATAGAATCAATGTTACCAACGAGGGATATGAATTAAAGTTCCTTGGCAAAAACTATGCCCGTTTGCTTGCCTCTATGGATACCACAACCGTAATTACGCCCGATGAAGAACATAACAATAAACCGGAAAATAAAAACAGCGAAAATATTTATATCAGTGGCGATAATCTTGACGGCTTGAAGCATTTATTAAAATCTTATGCAGGGCAAATAAAATGCATCTATATAGATCCGCCTTATAATACCGGCTCTGACGGGTTCGTTTATAACGATTCTTTTGATTTTACGGTAGAAGAATTGTCTACAAAACTTAGCATTGACTTTGAACATGCAAAAAGAATCCTTGACTTAACCAAGCGTGGCTCGGCTTCTCATTCCGCTTGGCTTATGTTTATGTATCCGAGACTTTTGCTTGCAAGAGATTTATTAAAAGAAGACGGCGTGATTTTTATTTCCATCGATGATAATGAGCAAGCAAACTTAAAATTACTTTGTGATGATGTTTTTGGCGAAGAAAATTTCGTCGGTATTTTCACTATAAATTCAACACCAAATGCAAGGGATTATGGTCACATGGGAAAAATGCATGACTATGTGATTTTTTACACAAATAAACCTGATAAAGCGGAAACCTATTTAATACCAGAATTAGACAAAAAATTTAAATTTAGTGATGAGAAATCTGGGTTTAATGTTCATCCGCTTTATAATAGTAACGAGGCATTTACCAACGAAAATCGTCCTAATTTATATTATCCTTTCTATTTATATCCTGAAACCAAAAAGGGATGTTTTTATGATATAGGCTTAGAAAAAAAAGAGGGCTCTATTGAAATATACCCCCCTAAATCCCAAAAAAATAATGTGCAGTTTGTTTGGCGATGGGGAAAAGAAAAAGCGGCAAAATACATGAACACCGAGATAATTGGATATCTAACTGAAGAAAATGAGTATAGAGTAGTTCAGAAAATGCGACATTCTGCAAAACTTATTAGATCAATTCTTGTTGATAAAAATTTTACATCAAGAAAAGGAACTGCGGAAGTTGAAGAGTTATTAGGTGAAAAAATATTTTCATTTCCTAAGCCTGTTTCTTTAATTAAAACTTTGTATGATGCAGGAATAACGGATGACGGAATTGTATTGGATTTTTTCTCTGGCTCAGCGACCTCTGCTGAAGCAGTTATGAGAAAAAACATCGCCGATTCTATATTCAACAGTAATATAAAATATATTTTAATTCAAATTGATGAAAATTTCGATGAATTGTTAAACAATTCAAGTAAAGAAGAAGATAAGAAAAAATATCAGAAGATTATAGATTTCCTCGATTCTGTGAATCGTCCTCATACTTTAGACCAAATAGGTATAGAACGCATTATTCGTGCAAGCAACAAAATACAGCAAGAGAACCCGACCACAACGGCTGATTTAGGCTTTAAACACTATACCCTTAAAGAGGTAACCGGAGATACTCTCGACAAGTTAGAGGAATTTAATCCTAATGAACAAGGTCTGCTTTTAAACAACGATTTATTGCACGAGTTTGGCTCTTCTACCATTCTTACCACTTGGCTTGTCCGTGACGGATACGGCTTTAACGGCAAAGTTGTTGAGTTGGATTTTGCCGGATACAAGGCTTATTGGTGCGATAAACATTTGTATTTGATCAATCCTGAATTATCAAAAGACGCTATAGCTAAAATAGTAGAAAAATTCGAACTTGACGGAAACTTTAACCCCGAGAACGTTGTGTTGTTTGGGTATAGTTTTTTATGGAGTGAAATTGACGAATTAAAAATCAATCTGAACAGACTAAAAGAAACGGAAAAGAATCTTCGCATAAACTACGATGTGCGTTATTAAAGGAGTAAAACAATATGGAACTAATACTTCAACAAGAACTGCCACATCAGCAAAAAGCAATTGACGCTATATGCAAAGTGTTTGACGGCGTTAGAATTAAGCCAATAACGCAGTTTTATGAAAATCCGACTATAGATTTGTCCGATTCTACCATTGCCGGCAATATTAAAGAACTTCAAAGGGATATACACCCCGAATATCGTTCCTCTGCTCCTATCGGGAAATATCTGAACTTGGATATTAAAATGGAAACAGGCACGGGCAAAACTTATGTTTACACAAAAACGATATTTGAATTAAATAAGAGATACGGCATAAACAAGTTTATCATTGCCGTTCCCTCGCTCGCAATCAAAGCCGGAACAGGTCAGTTTTTATTGGATAATTATGCGAGAAGACACTTCAAAGACGGTTGCGGATACGGAACGGAAATCGAAGTCGGGATTTTGGAGTCGCCTAAAAACACAAAGAAAGGTCGCTCCTATTTTCCGAGCGTAGTAAGTGATTTTGTAAAAGGTTCGTGCCGGAATACAAAAAAGATATATGTTTTGCTAGTAAATATGCAACTACTTACAAATGCAAAAGTTCTTTCTAAAGATAACTATGACTACGGCCCTGAAGGATTTTACAGACCTTTTGACGCTATAAAAGCAACACATCCGTTTGTTATTATCGATGAACCGCACCGCTTTTCTCGTGACCAAAAGGCATATAAAGTTATTGAAGACGAAATCAAACCTCAATGTGTAATTCGTTTCGGAGCAACCTTCCCTGAGATAACATTCGGCAAAGGTAAAAACAAAATAACACAAAAAGATTATCAAAACTTGTTATATGACCTTGACGCGTGCAAATCTTTTAATCAGGGGCTTATAAAAGGTGTGGCAAAAGAACATTTTGAGCCTATCTCTAAAAGAGAAGAAAAAGTTAAAATAACCTCTATCGACAGCAAAGAAGCCGTCCATTTTCAATACAAAAAGAGAGATGAACAATCAAAAAGTTATACTTTGAAAGCCGGCGATTCATTAGCGGTGATTAGTGATGCTTTTGAGGGTATTACAGTTAGCCTGATTGATAAAACAAGCGTAGAGTTTTCAAACGGTCTTGTAAAAAGCTCCGGCGAAGAACTTGATGTAGACATTTATATGACATCTTATCAAGAGCAGATTCTGAAGTTAGCCCTTCAAAGACACTTCGAAACGGAAAAAGAAAACTTCTGCAATAGAACTTTCAAAATAAAAACTTTGGCTTTGTTCTTTATCGACGATATTACCTCATACCGTGAAGTTGAAGGCAAAAACCCCTATTTATTAGAAACATTTGAAAAGTTATTAAAGGAAGCGTTAGAAAAACAAATTTCTTTGCTGAACGAATATGAAACCGAATATAAGGCTTATCTTGAAGCAAGTTTAGCAAATATTCAGGATTGTCATGGCGGATATTTTGCACAGGACAATAGCGATTCGGATGACGAAATTGCCAAAGAAGTTAACGAAATACTAAACGGCAAAAAAGAGTTACTCTCTTTCAGAAAAGCCGACGGTAGTTATAATGTCAGAAGATTTCTGTTTTCTAAGTGGACTTTGAAGGAAGGCTGGGACAATCCTAATGTATTTACTATTGCAAAATTACGTTCCAGCGGTGGCGAGAACAGCAAATTACAAGAGGTCGGTCGCGGTCTCCGTCTTCCGGTTGACGAAAACGGCAATAGAATTTCTAACGAGGAATTTACGCTTAACTACATCGTTGACTTTACCGAAGCGGACTTTGCTCAAAAACTTGTAGATCAAATCAATAGCGAAATTCCGCAATCGACAACTATTAGCGAAGAAAAACTCAATGAAGTTGCCAAAAAACTCGGAATATCCTCAGATGACTTGTTCGATGGACTCTATAGCAAGCATTACATTGACAGGCATTATAATATTAAACCGGAAAATCGAGACGCTTTCTTTGCCGAATACCCTGATTTCACCATTGGCTTAGAATCCGGTAAAGTTAAAGACAGAAACAAACAAAAGCCAAAACAAATTAGAATCAGAAAAGCCGTATACGACGAAATAAAGAAACTATGGGAAACCCTTAACAAACGCTACTTGTTATTTTACGATAGCGATGTAAATTCTTCTATTGAAAACGCAGTGCTATCGCTTTTTGAAAACGAAGGTATATTCTCTAGTTTAACAATGTCGAGCGAAAGAGTTGTCGTACATAGCACCGGAACTAATATGGAATTGGAAGCCGATACCGGAGTTCAATATACAATAAATCATCCGGTTAGTTATGGCGTTTTCCTGAAAAGAATCTCTTCTGCCACAAATTTACCTATAAGATTATTGCATAAGGCTCTTTGTGAGTATGTAAAAAAGCATGGCGAGATAGATAAAACTCTGATTAATGAAAGCTCAATAGTCTCTTTTTGTAGAGCATTTTCTGATTGGAAAAACGTTAATCTGCAAAGCCGTTTTAATTACAAAGCATCTAATATGCCTGCCGGGGCGACTGCTTTGACCTATGCTGACGGAAAGCCAAGAAACGAAATTACACAAGGCAGAATCGGAACGAAACTGATTGAAGGTACACCTTGTGCCAAGTATTTATACGATACTTTTGCATACGATTCTCCGTTAGAAAAAGCAAATATAACGACAGATATCGAAGAGGTTATTGTATACGGCAAAATTCCCCGTAGCAGTATTGCGATTCCTACAATCACAGGAGGAATGTATAGTCCGGACTTTATGTATGTAGTAAAAAAAGCAAATGGACAAAAGGAATTGAATGTTGTGATTGAAACGAAAGATGTGGAAGGCAAAACTGACCTCCGTGGGACAGAGGCTGTAAAAATTAAATGTGCAGAAATTTTCTTCGACACCTTAAAAAGCGAAGGATATGATGTAAAATTTAGGACGCAACTCGGAAACAGGCAAATGAAACAAATCATTCAGAATGTATTGGGAGAATGACATGATGCAAACGACGATAAAATTATTTTTAATGGACGGAGAACCGACCGGAAGGATTAAATGCAGTTTTTCTTCGGGATGGAATGGTTGTGGATATAAAATACCGTCATCCGATTTAAGTAAGAGCGACGATATTGAAATTCTGAAATCCGCAGGCGTATATTTCTTGTTCGGGTATGACGAAGACGATAATGATGTCGTTTATATCGGGCAAGGAAATATCAGACAAAACGGTCAAGGTGTCTTATATCGCATTAAAGAACCTCACAATCAAATAACCGATTGGAAAACCTGCGTTATTTTTGTTTCAACCGGCGATTCTCCTCTTGGTCCTACCGAGCTTAATTATCTTGAAAATAAATTCACAAAATTATCTCAGCAAGCGGGTCGATACATAGTGAAAAACGGAAACACACCTAATCCCGCAAAATTGTCTGAGGAAGCTCAAGCAGATATGAATCTGTTTGTTTCCAATGCTTCTATTATTTTAAGCACACTGGGATATAAAGTATTAGAGCCGATCGTCTCTAAAAAAGAAAAGAAAAATATTGACAGCAATATCTATACTTATTCCTTTAGTGGATTAACGGCAAAAGGAATTGTTACCAATGAGGGCTTTGTTCTACTAAAAGGAAGTCAACTCAATCCCGAAGATAAATTCGCTAAGCGTTGGAAAGAAAAAATGCCCGATATGCGACAAAAATATGCAAGCAAAATCATCGATAACGTAACAACCGACGATATTCTGTTCAGAAGTCCTTCGGGGGCAGCATGCTTTTGCTCAGGACAGTCAGTAAGTGGACCTAAGTGCTGGTTTGATAATAAAGGAGTGTCTCTAGAAAACAAAACGAAATAAGGAGCGAAAATGAAAAAATCCGATATTTTTTGGCAAACATATTTAATGCTCGAAAAAGAACTAATTAATGTATCAAAATATATTTATGTAACAGATGAAATATCAATTAACAATAAGATTCAAGCTTGCACCACGCAGTTGGAAACCTTTTCCCCTCATATTGCAGATCTTATTATTAGAACTTGCATTGAAATAGAAGCTATCTCAAAAGAACTATATTTTGATTTTGGTGGAGAAAAACAAAGAGGTGATTCTAATTTATTTTTTGATGAGGACTGCCTGAAACTTATTGATAAAATGTGTCAAACACACAAGAAAACAGTTCTAATTGTTGCTCCATTATTTAATTTGACAAAAGAAGAGAATAAAATCTTCAAGCCGCTAAAAGATGCCCATAAGAGAAAGGGAACAAACTGGGAAAAATCTTATCAAGCACTAAAACATGATAGATATTCTTCTATACATTATGGGACAATAAAAAATTTGATTTACGCTTTAGGTGCATTATATCTGCTAAACATATATTATAAAGATATCAAACTACAGTCTAAATATTTAGAGTATAATCATCTCGATTTATCCTTAGGTTCATCAATCTTCTCCGTTCAAAGTCCAAAACAAGATTATATAACAGCTGTAATCAATGGAATCACAATAGATGAAAAGCTAACAGCGGATGAAAGTCCATTCGTTCTCAAATATACAGATAAGGCTTATGAAGAATTAATTGAACTCAACAAAAAAAGTTTGCAAGAAAGAAACGATTATTTGCTGTCTCAACCAGAATTGCAAGACCCGAGTTTTGTTAAAATTATTGATGACGGGTTGGCAAGAGAAAAAGAAAATCCTCATGAGAGATTTATTTTGTCGTGGGAATTATTCAAGTATAGGATTAATAAAGATATACCTGCCTCGCTACCATTTGATGAAAGGAAAAAGAGATTCGTAAATAGTAGAGAATGGAATGGGATAATACGAATGAATAATCATCATTTATCTGAAGAACAATTAACACCGCAAAACATACAAGCAGAAATAGATAATGCAGGTATTCTTGCGGGAATGGAGATAGAGAAACAATTTATGGCGGTAAAGATGCAAAAAGCTTTATATGAAGGAAATTGTGAACTTGTTTTGGATAAAGGCAATATAAAGTACAAAAATTAAAAAAGAACCATACCCTTTGAGCGATTAAACTCATTGAGTATGGTTTTCTTTTAAAGCACTTAACCCGACTTCTTAAAAATCCCTATCTGAAGCCGTTGTTCTATTCGCTCTTTTTTCTATTTCTGAGTTTTTGGGAGGCACTTAAAATACCGCAAAAAGTTGAATAACTGTCGAAATCTAACACACAGGATATATTTCGTCACATCAAAAACAATTAACTTCAGTTGGGTAGTGGCACTACTCAACTGATTGCTTTGGCAGAAAATAAAAGTCGGTTGCGAGCCGACTTTTATTGCATTTATTATTCATTACGAAAAAATGTAACATAGGTATAGCGCACAACAACATCAATAACATACTAATAAATTTTAATGCTTTTTTCATCTTAAAACTCCTTTTGTGAATAAATGTGGTTAATAAGGTTTTCGGGATATATCAATGAATACACCGAATTTAATAGTGTTCTCGAATGATTTCGAGTTTCGCATAATTGGTAATAGGTTGTTTATGCCGCATCTTTAACTATTCGGCAATTTTTTGTGTTTGGTTCTTTCATGCTGATTCCTCATTTTTTGTTAAATCTATTATATTAGCAATATCTTGCTAAGTCAAGTAATTTTAGCAACATTTTGCTAAAATTATGTAGATAATAATTTTAGGGAACTTGCATGTACGGGAAAGAAATAAAAAATATGCGAATATCATTTGGAGTAACTCAAACTCAGGTCGCAAAAGCAACCGGTTTGCCGCAAAATACGATTAGTTGGATAGAACTCGACAAAGGAATACCTAACATTCAACAATGCGTGATATTAGCGGATTATTTCGGCGTAAGTATAGACGAGCTGATAGGACGCGATATTTTGTTTAATAAGTCAATATAAATAAAGCGAAGCAAATTCATTGCTTCGTTTGATAAGTCCTGCGTATATGAATTATAAAACGGGGAATATAAATTGAATAAAAAAAAGGAGTTCATTATGCCGAAGTTCAGAGAATTAAAAGTAGTAGACAATTTTTACCAGAATAACTTGTTTTTCCCGATGCCGACGGTGATGATATCCACGCTTTGCGACGACGGAACGACCAATATCGGCAGTTATTCGCTCGTTTTCCCGTATTATATAGCGGGCAGAGATTATTACGCCATGATTTTAGAATGCAGAAACTCGTCTAATACCGCGCAGAATCTGTTGAAAAACGGCAAGTGCGCGCTTAACTTTATAAAAGACGACAGAAAATATTTCAAAGAAGCGGTAAGGCTCGGTTTTCCCGGTAAAACTCCGCAAGAAAAAATGAAAGATTTTCCTTTCAGGCTCGTAAAGGGCATGTCGGAAGGCAAAAGACCGCTCGTTATGGAAGACGCCTATCAGGTTATCGAGTGTACCTGGGACGAATCGCTTGAAGACGGTTATAAGTCGAAAGAACATATCGGCGAACTCGAAGGGGTCGAACCGCCGTATAATAATTTTAACGGAATCACTTCGAAATTCGGTTGTCATTTTATATTGAAAATAGACAATATTTTAATGGAAGAAAAGTACGCCGACGCGCTTAAAAACGGCTTGACGCGTACGGCTTTCCCGAACGTTCCCGTAGATTACGGTTACCACGACAGCAAGAATTTCTGGTATAAAAAATTCAAGGGCTTTTTGCCTGCGTCCGAAGCGATTGCCGAAAGCAACGCGGGCAGCGTGGAAAGCGTTATGTATTGCGCCGAAAGGCTCGATACCAAAGTTCGCTTTACCAAAGAGGGGTGCGAGGCTTACGTTAAAATTCCGCGCCCGTTTTTGAAAGCCGCGCTTTTGCAGATTGCCGAAATCGCCGAAAAAAACGGCATAGAAGTCATCGATAAAGAAGCGGCGCAGAAAATAAACGAGTTGAGAAAGAAAAAATAAAGATTTTATAAAAAACGCAGGCATTGAGCCTGCGTTTTTTTACGTTTATTAGTTTTTTAATTTGTCGATTGCTTCGGTTGTGACTTCCGCAACCATGTCAAGAGATTTCGTCAGGTTGCCTTTCAGGTATTGCATTACGGTGTCCACGCACGCGCTGACTATAAAACAGACCTGTACGGATCTTTTTTCGTCGTCCTGCGAAAACGCCGTGGTATTTGACATAACGAACATTCTTTTCGTAAATATATTTTTCAGTTTCGCAGCGAAAATCGTAAGATCAGAAGCGTTCGCCGCTAAACCGCTAGGCGAATCGCCCTGTAATTCTTCGCTCGTCGGCTAAATTTTGAGTTTTTGTGCCTTTTCTTTCTTCCGAGTATTTTCGGTTGCGTTTTGTTTCGGATGGTGTTTCCCTGCGCCGTTCTTTTTTACTGCCGCAAAAACCATTTTTCAGTCCTATTCGAGTATGACTTTACTTCCCGAAAACATCAAAAATCCACGCAAAACCTACTTCAACCCATTTATGCTTTTTTATCGGCGTATGATATAATCGTAGATGTTACAACGACATCACATTTTGGTACATTTCGGTCACATCGATGTCCTTGTGTTTGGCTACAGCAAAAAAAGCAAACCGATTACCGTCGAAATTGCCTGTATCCGTAAAATGATGAAGTTGATAAACCGTAAAACAAGTGATTATTACCGCATAGTAAGTCTTGATGCTTTAACGCCCGTAAGCGAGCCGTCATACGAAATAAAAGAAGAAGTCGCACAAGATTATACTTTATACGAAAAAATCGTTTCGAGCCTGAATTTGACCGAAAATATGCGTATTGCTTTGGAATGCCGCCAAAACGGCTTAAGTTATCCCGAAATAGGCAGAGTTTTATCTCGCGCATAGGCTACGGTGTATGAATACTTTATCAAAATGCGCCAAAGATATATGGCAATCTACGGATAATTATTTTACATACAAAAAAGCCCAACTCTTCCGTTACTTCTAACGGCTCAAGTTAGGCTTATCGTGGTGCACCTTCGGGGTATGCTCCCCCGTTGAAGCGGGGGAGGTGGCAGCCGTAGGCTGACGGAGAGGGGACGCCGCGTCGGCGGGCGAACGTAGTTCGAGTTCCCGAAGATGCACAAAAAAAAGACGAAACCATTTTGGTTTCGCCTTTTGGTGCACCTTCGGGGACTCGAACCCCGGACCCAATGATTAAGAGTCATTTGCTCTACCAACTGAGCTAAAGGTGCTGGTGATTCATCGGGGACTCGAACCCCGGACAACATGATTAAAAGTCATGTGCTCTACCGCCTGAGCTAATGAACCGTTATTTAATTTTTGGTGGCTGGGGTAGCAGGATTTGAACCTACGAATCCCGGAATCAAAATCCGGTGCCTTACCGCTTGGCGATACCCCAATATTATAATATAATGGGGCGGGAGATGGGAATCGAACCCACGACCTTCAGGACCACAATCTGACGCTCTAACCAACTGCGCTACTCCCGCCATGGTGGTGCGCCTGAAGGGATTCGAACCCCTGACACCCGCCTTAGAAGGGCGGTGCTCTATCCTGCTGAGCTACAAGCGCATATTTGCGCGCATCTTTCCGCTTTTGCGTGCGTTTGTTGGAGCGGGTGATGGGAATCGGACCCACGCAACCAGCTTGGAAGGCTGGTGTTCTACCATTGAACTACACCCGCGTACCTTTCACAATGCTTGACTATTCTACCAAAATTTATTGCGGTTGTCAAACGTTTTCTATCGTATTTTCAAAATTTATAAAACTTTTTTTCGGTTGCGATTTTATTTCCCGCGCGCGCAGCGATCAGCCGATATTTTCGTTTATCACCGCCGTGATTTTTCCGTTTGAAATAACGCAATAGCAAAAACTTTTATTTGTCGAATATCTTTCCGCGCTACCGGGGTTTATAAGGGTAATTCCGTCGATTTCTTTAATTTCGGCGCAGTGGGTATGTCCGTAAAAAACGGCGTTTGCGCCGAGTTCTTTCGCGCGCTCTATAAGTCTTGTCGCGGTGCGTTTAACGCCGTACAAATCGCCGTGCGTGGCGAAAATCTTAACTCCTTCGACTTCGACCGAAATTTCTTTCGGATTGCGCCCGAAATCGCAGTTGCCGTACACCCGGTACAACTTATCGCCAAGAACGCTTTCGAGTTCGTTCATATCGTCGTAATGATCGCCCAGATGAAAGACCATATCGCTTTCGAGCAAAATATCGTAAACAGAATATATCGCGCTTAAATTTCCGTGCGTGTCGGATAAAATCACTATCTTTTTCATAGCGCTTATTTCAAATCACCTGCGGCTAACTTGTCAAGCAGATCGCAAAGAGCGCGGTAGCGATGACTGACCGAATTTTTCTCTTCGTCGGTCGCTTCGCCGAACGGCTTTTTCAGGTCGTAAGAGTAAAATAACGAGTCGTAGCCGAATCCGTTCGAGCCTTTTTCGCTTTTCAGAATTTCGCCGAGCGTTTCGCCGTAGCCGTATAAGGTTTTTCCGTCGGGGTAGTAAAGGCAGATCGAACAGCAGAATTTCGCCCGTCTGTCCGTTGCTTCGTCAAGAGCGGATAAAAGTTTCGTGCGGTTCGCCGCGTCGTCGCCGTGAACGCCCGAAAACCGCGCGGAATACAGACCCGGCGCGCCGTCTAAATAATCTACGCAAAGTCCGCTGTCGTCCGCGAGGGATGGCAGGTTGAGCGCGGTTGCGACGGCTTTTGCTTTGATGAGCGAATTTTCTTGAAAAGTAGAGCCGTTTTCTTCGACGTCGGCGTTAAAGCCCGCTTCCGACATAGGTATAATTTCGAATTTTTCGCCGAGAATTTCTTTGAATTCTCTTATTTTGCCGTTGTTGTTGGAGGCTATCACGAGTTTTTGCATGACTACATTATATAATCGCGAAAAAATTTTGTAAAGCAAACGGCGCGATTTTATAGACGGTAACTCAAAAAAATGCTATACTGAATATATGAGCAGGCGTATTATCGAAAAATTTATATATATAGCCTTTGCTGCGGCGGGACTTATAACGACGATTGCGATTACCGTTTCGGATTTCGTTTTCGGCTACGATACCACGTTTATAAAGTACGGCGGAATAATCGCTTGCGCGGTTTATTCGCTCTATACGGCGGTTAAGGGCAGAATTAAATTTCCGTTCGTAACGTTCGCGTTGTGTTTTACTTTGCTTGCCGACTATTTTCTGCTCGTTAAAAACGACGGCTATATCTACGGAGTTTCGGCGTTTATCGTCGCGCAGAGTTTTTATCTCGCGAGAATTTATTTCGAGAAGGGGAAACTTCCGGTTGTATCCGTTGCCGTAAGGGTGGCGGCTTTTTCCGCCCTTTGCATAGCAATGTTTATTGCGCGGCTTATCGAGCCGTTGACGGCGGCGGTTGCGTTTTACGCGTGTATGATAGTCGGTAACGCCGTCGAGAGTTTTTCGCTTTGCAAACTCGGCGTAAGATATATCGTTTTCGCGGTAGGGCTGTGTCTTTTTATCGGTTGCGACGTCTGCGTGGGAATATATAATTTGTCTTCGTTTATAGACGTTGGTCTGACCGCCCGTGCGGCGGAAACTTTCGTATTTTTAAGTTGGACCTTTTATCTTCCGTCGCAGGTTATGATCGCGCTTTCGACCGACGGAATATTTTAGAATAAATCGTGAAAAAAGCGTGGTGTCGCGAAAATCGCGACACCACGCTTTTGCGTGTTATATAAAAATCATTTATCGAAATAACCTATTACTTTGTTGACCGATTCGACGTAGGCGAAGCAGTCGGGGTGGCGTTTGAGAATTTTTTCGAATTCCACTATTTCGCTTTTCGTTACGAGGCACATGAGCGATTGTTTAGCCGCGTTCGAATAAGAGCCGTAGCAACCGAAACGGGTAGAGGTATGTACCAGATTTTGCGATATATCCTTTTCGATGGGGCTTACGTCGTCGGCGATAACGAAAAATTTATAAGCCGATTCGCCGCCTTTGATGATTTTGTCGCCGATAACGTTGGCGATAAACTCGCATAGAACGCACATACATACGGGTTTGTAGTCGAACGAACCCGCTTCCGCCGCGAATATAAAGCCCGAAACTATCGCAATTACTGCGTTTATGAAAAACGTAACGTAAAAAAAGTTAAAACGCGGATTTTTCTTGTGTACGAATCTCGAAACGATGTCCACTCCGCCGCTCGAACTCTCTTCTCTGAAAAGTATTCCGTAAGCAAACCCCGTGATAACGCCGGTTAAAACGACGGGGTAAATGGTGTCGTAAATCGCGTTATAGGCGAATTTATCGAGATTGCATACTCCGCATAACCAGTATGCGAGCGAGTACACGAGAGAATATACTATCGTGTTTACGGCAAACAGTTTACCTACGCAAAAAAATGCGAAAATCGACAAGGGGATATTGAAACAAAGTTGAACGTATTGAAGTTCGAACTTTCCGCCGGACGCTTTCTGTACGAGTACCGAAATGCCTTCGACGCCCGCCGAAGCAAACGAATTCGGTACGATAAACAGCCTGCAAACGACGGCGTTTACTACGGCGAACAATGCGGAAACGAGCAGTCCGCGGATAACGGTGATTTTATTGACTTTCATAATCGTATTGTACAACATTTTCAGTCGAAAGTCAAAAATAGTCGGGGGTATTTAATATATTTATTTAGAATCGTTCGTAAATCTTTCGGGTTGAATGACCACGCCCGACAGAGCGATATTCGGTTTTTTTCTGCGTCGCTTTTTCTGCGGCTTTTTGATTTTTTCGGTAATGTAGTAAACTTTCGGGTCGGACGACGGGGCAGGCTCTTTCGGCTCGTTTTTGTACTTAAAATAAGAATACGCGATTTTACATGCGACCGCGAGCAGAAAACACACCGCGAAAACGAGAATTATATACAAAAAACCTATCATAAAACAGCGCGTTTCTCCTTTTTATTCATACTTAGAATACCTGTCATTCTGAGCGAAGCGAAGCCCCCTAGGCAGGTCGCCCCCTCTCCGCCACGCTACGCGTGCCACCTCTCCCGCTTCAACGGAAGAGCATACTCCCGGAAGGGTGGTTTTCCGAGGAGTATATACAACCACGTCTTTGCGAGACCCCTTGCGGGTCGCGGCAACCTTAGGCAGGGTCGCCCCCTCTCCGTCGTGCTACGCACGCCACCTCTCCCGCTTCAACGGGAGAGCATACCCGAAGATTAGAGTGTATCTGACTATGCAAGCCGCTCCGCCCATTATTGCGGGGTAGATGTCCCCGATGAAACGGGGAAAATGTCGCGAAGCGACAAAAGGGGGGCGACCCTGCCTAAGGTTGCCACAGTCGCTTTGCTTCTTCGCAATGACAGATTAAAAAGTGTTATTCCGAAGCGAAGTTGACGGATGAGTTCCCGGAAGGGCGGTTTTCCGTTGACTTCGATTCCGTAACCATAATACCATATAAATGCCCGCGATTTCAAACAAATACGAAAGAAAAACCGCAAAACGTGTCGATTCCGAATCAAAATATTCCTTAAAACGGCTAAAAACGAAAAATAAGGCAATACTTAAAATATGATAGAGACCGAGTTGGA
>ENA-UERG01001490-UERG01001490.1-human-gut-metagenome-genome-assembly--contig:-NODE-1490-length-19203-cov-23.944421_pt1 | contig 19203 bp, 15 predicted proteins | sample MGYA00242954_ERZ507954 | MGnify/ENA primary metagenome ERZ507954 (study PRJEB26167, sample SAMN06115478) | human gut metagenome | host: Homo sapiens | place: China:Sichuan | collected 2015-01-21... | reverse complement strand
AGCCTATGACAAAGGCAGAAATTTTAAATTTATGCGATTTGCAACAGTCCGTTAGGAAACGGGCAATGCCCGCCCCCAAGGGGAAGCCTATGACAAAGGCAGAAATTTTAAATTTATGCGATTTGCAACAGTCCGTTAGGAAACGGGCAATGCCCGCCCCCCCAAGGGGAAGGCACGAAGAGGTGAATATTTTTAGGTGAATGTATAAAAATTTTGTAACCGGGCTATAAAATACGCGTTGCGGAAAGCAACGGTGAAAAAAAGAGGTTCGGTATGAAAAAAAATTGCATAACTTTTTTTGCTTCAATCATAATAATTTTGTCGGCGCTATTGATTACCGCGTTTTCCGCGGGAACGCTCGGCGGGTTCGGCGGCGATCATTCCGGCGGCGTTACGGCGGAGTATCTGCGGATTCATATCCGCGCGGATTCGAACGAGGACGCGGCGCAGCGCGTAAAATACGAAATTCGCGACGAAGTGGTGGATTTTCTCATCCCCGTGCTTGCCGTCGCGCACGATAAAGAAGCGGCGAAAGCCGCGATACGGCGGAATTTCGACGGTATAGAGGCTGTGGCGGATAAGGCGCTTTCGCGCCGCGGGTTCGGTTATCGGGCGAAAGCCGAGCTGAAAAAGGAATACTTTCCTTCGCGCGTGTACGACGGCGTTACGCTGCCCGCGGGGGAATACGAAGCCCTGATACTTTGCCTTGGCAGCGGCGAAGGAAACAACTGGTGGTGCGTGGCGTATCCGCCGCTGTGTTTTTCGACGGCGGGCGGAAAAAACGTGGCGTATAAAAGTCTGATTCTGGAACGGATTGCGGAATGGAAGGCGCGGCGAAACGGCGATTGACGGCGAGCGGCGGCGCATGCGGCAAAAATCGCGGCGGCGCGGGAAAAAATTAAACAGAATGCGAATAAAACGCGGATTCCTCTTACATACTTTTAGAAAACCGACAACCGCGAGGGCGGGCGTCAAGGAGAAGAAAGGATGAAAAGAGTGAAAAGGATAGCTGTGGCTGCCGCGGGCTTGTTTATTTACTGCTGTGCGGCGGCGGTTGCGGCGCCGCGGGCGAAAGCGTACGAAACGGGCGCGTATACCGCGGAATGCGGCGCGGACGTCGTTGCCGCCGTGGCGGTGCTTCGCAAAGGCTCGAAGGGCGACGAAGTGAAAGAAGTACAGCGTAGGCTGAAACGGTGGGGGTACTATTCGGGAAGCGTGGACGGCATATTCGGCGCGGGAACGCGCGCGGCGGTGATTGCGTTTCAGAAGAAGAACGGCTTGACGGCGGACGGCGTGGTGGGCAAAGCCACGTATAAGGCGCTTGGAATGACGGCTTCTTACAACGTGCTTGCGGGCGGCGGCAGCGGCGGTTCGACGTATACGAGTTCCGATTTGTATCTTCTGGCGAAGACCATTTACGCCGAGGGCAGAGGCGAGCCGTACGCGGGGCAGGTGGCGATAGGCGCGGTGATTCTGAACCGCGTGAGAAGTTCGGCTTTCCCGAACAGCGTTTCGGGCGTGGTGTATCAGAAAGGCGCGTTTACGGCGGTTTCCGACGGGCAAATCAATCTTTCGCCCGATTCTGCGGCGATGAGCGCGGCGCAGGACGCGGTGAACGGGTGGGACCCTACGGGGGGAGCGATTTATTATTATAACCCCGCGGTGGCGACGAGCTCGTGGATTTTTTCGCGAAAGACGGTTACGGTGATCGGAAAACACGTGTTTGCGGTGTAAGGAGCGCTTCGGAGCCTTTCCGGCGCGGGCGCGACAAGGATAGTGTGAAAAGGAGAGAAAAAGGTGCAGGAAACGAAAACGGGTAAAAACACTTCTTCCGGAGAGGAAAAGGTGGAGGTTATCGCAAAGGAAAAGGCGGAAAAAAGCGCCGCGGGAAAGCAGGGGAAAAAGTCCGTTGCAACGAAAAACGCAGGGGGCAGAGGCGGAAACAACGCGAAAAACGCGGAGAAGAAGCCGGAGAACAAGGAGAAGAAGCAAAGCGAGAAATCGGCGGCGAAAAAACGCGTTGAGCTGGCGTTGAAGAAAGAGGAGCGCAAGGCGGAGAAGCAGAAATCGAAAGCAGAGCGCGCGAAAAAACGTGCGGAAGCGCGGGCGGCGAGAAAAGAAAAACGGCTTGCGGCAAAGGAAGAACGCAGAAAGAAGCGTCTGGACGGTAAAGAACGCCGCAAGGAGAGAAAAATTGCGATGAAAGAGAAGCGGGCGGCGGCGAAAGCGGAACGCAAGGCGTTGCATGCGAAACGGCGCGCGGAAAAAGAAAAACGCCGCGCGGCGCTGAAATCGGAAACGCACGAGGCGCGCGCGAAGCGTCTTGCCAAAGAAAAGGAAGCGCGCATTGCGGCGAAAAAGGAAAAGCGCGAAAAAAAGTACCGCCTGAAATTACAGCGGCGCGACGCGGCTTTGAAGAGAAAACAGCAGCGGCTTGAAAACAGAGAGCGCAGACGCAGCGAGAACCATGCGCCCGGCTTCGGCGGCTGGCTGGCGGCTGTGATTTCGCTGGGCGTGGTTACGCTGGCGCTTGGCTCCGTGGTAACGGTGGGCGCGGTGAGAATGAATCAGGCGAATATGGCGCTTTCCACGGGATACCGCGGCGCGCTGTACGAGCTGACGGGAACGATTTCGGACGTGGACGGCGACCTTTCCAAGGCGCGCGTGGCTTCCGGCAGACAGACGCAGAGCGAGCTTTTTACCGATTTGCTGGTGAAAACAAGACTGGCGGAAAGCACGCTGGAAAAATTCCCGGTGGACAGCGAAACGGACGTGAACATGACGGCGTTTTTAAACCGTACGGGCGACGTGGCGCAGGGAATTCTGGAAAAGTTGCGCGCGGGCGAACGGCTTTCGGAAAACGATTACAAGACGATTGATACGCTGTATGCCGTAAACCGGAAGATTTTAGCCGAACTGACGGAGCTTTCGGAAGAGCTGAGCGATAAAGACATGGCGATGTTCATGAGGGATAAGGCGGGCAACAAGGTGTACGAACACTTCCGCAATATCGAAAATTATGCCCTCGAAGGGGGCATTGCCGAGGAAAACGAGGGGGGGATAGCCGCGACGAACGGCTCCCCCTCGGGAAATTCTACAGGAAAGGAGGGCGCGAAACAGGGCAGACGGGGCATTTCTTCGGCGCAGGCGGAAGAGGCTTGCCTGAAGTATTTCGCGGACTACGACATAGCGGAGATTATGTACGCGGGCGAAACCGAGTCGGAAAAAATCGACGCGTTTAACTTTTCGATGACGGACGCGCATGGGCGGAAGATTTACGCCGAGATTGCGAAAGAGAACGGCGCGCTGGCGGGGTTCGATTATTTCGCCGACTGTTCCGCGAAAAATTTCGATATCGATAACGCGCTGACGATTGCCGAAAATTATCTGGATTTTCTTGGATATGAAAATATGACGGCGGTGTGGGTGAACGAAAGCGGCGTGAACGCTACTTTCCTCTTCGTGTATGAAGAAAACGGCGTGGCGTACTACCCAGACAGCGTGAGCGTGAAAGTGTGCGAAGAACGCGGCAAAGTCGTGGGACTCACTGCGGTGAATTATCTGAATAACCACGCGCGGCGCGGCGGGCATATGCCTGCGGAAACGAGAGCGGAGGAAACCCTTGAAACGGCGGCGAAAAAGCAGCCTCAACCCGCAAAACCGTTGAAAGGGAAGAATCCTGAGATGATCGGCGAAGATCGGGCGGAAAAGGCGTTGAATTCACGCCTTACGGTGCTTTCTTCGCGCAAAGCGGTGATTAAAAAGGGAGAGCGCGAAAGACTTTGCTATGAATTTGCGTGCAGCTACGGCGAGGACGGATATTTCGTGTATGTGGACGCGTTCAGCGGAGAGGAAATACAGGTGAACCGCGTGCTGGCTACGGCGCAGGGGCAGTATTTGAGATAAGAGGTTTTTTTGTAGAGGCATTTTTGAATAAAAAAAGGCTATCGCAGAAAGTATCTGCGGTAGCCTTAAATGTTTTTTATAGAAAACAAGTTGCGCCCCTCATCCGTCCCAAGCTTCGCTTTGTCCACCTTCCCCCTAAGGGGAAGGCTATATCAAAGGCGGTCGTTTTAAATTCAAACGGTTTTGCAACAATCCGTTACGAAACGGGTGAAGCCCGCCCCCCAAGGGGAAGCCTACGAAAGAGGCATAAATATTAATTTCAAACGGTTTTGCAACAATCCGTTACGAAACGGGCGAAGCCCGCCCCCAAGGGGAAGCCTACGAAAGAGGCATAAATATTAAATTCAAACGGTTTTGCAGCAATCCGTTGCGAAACGGGCGACGCCCGCCCCCCAAGGGGAAGGCTATATCAAAGGCGGTCGTTTTAAATTCAAACGGTTTTGCAACAATCCGTTACGAAACGGGCGACGCCCGCCCCCAAGGGGAAGTTTGACTTGCGCCGTATTTACCGGTTGTTTTCGATAGAGGCGATGGCTTTTTCTACGACGTTATCTACCGTGAAACCGAATTTTTCGAACAACTGCTTCGCGGGAGCGGACGCACCGAACGTGGACATCGCCACGATTTCGCCTTTGTCGCCCGCGTATTTATACCAGCTGTAAGGCGATCCCGCTTCTACGCACACGCGCGCTTTGACGTCGGCGGGAAGAACGCTTTCCTTATAATCGTCGCTCTGCTTTTCGAATTCTTCGACGCAGGGCATGGAAATAACGCGCGCTTTGACGTCTTTCGCTTCCAGCGCTTCTTTTGCCTTGACGCAAAGTTCCACTTCGCTGCCCGTGCCGATTAAAAGCACGTCCGGTTTGCCTTCGCAGTCTTCGAGAATATAGCCGCCTTTCAGGGCTGCTTTGCCGCTGCCTTCATACTGCGGCAGGTTCTGGCGGGAAAGCACCAGCGCGGTGGGTTCGTTGCCGGAAAGCGCGGAAATCCATGCGGCAGCCGTTTCTTTGCCGTCCGCGGGGCGATACACTTTCATGCCGGGAATCGAACGGAGCGCGATGAGCTGTTCTACGGGTTCGTGCGTGGGACCGTCCTCGCCGACGCCGATGGAATCGTGCGTGAAAATGTACGTTACGGGCAAGCCCATAAGCGCCGCAAGACGAAGGGCGGGTTTGCAGTAATCGGTGAATACGAAGAACGTGGCGCAGTACGCCTGAACGCCGCCGTGCAGCTGCAAGCCGTTGCAGATTGCCGCCATGGCGTGTTCGCGGATGCCGAAGTGCACGTTGCGCCCCGCATAGTTTTCCGCGGAGAACGTGCCGTATTTCATCGCATCCGTATCTTTCATTACCGACTGATTGGAAGGCGCGAGATCGGCGCTGCCGCCGAAGAGGGTAGGCAGTTTCGCCGCGATTTTATTGAGCACGACGGAAGAGGTGCCGCGGGTTGCCATGGGCTTATCGAAGGAATACAGATCTTCCATCGCCGCGAAATCGGGTTTCTTGCCCGCCATGGCGTCTTTATACTGCTGCGCGAGTTCGGGATAAGTATATTCGTATTCCGCAAACATCTTTTTCCACTGCATTTCTTTTTCGGCGCCCGCGTTTGCCGCCAGCGCGCAGTGTTCGTATACTTCTTTCGGGCAGAAGAACGGCTCTTCTTCTTTCCAGCCGAGCTTTTCCTTGGATTTTTTGAGATTTTCCGCGCCGAGAGGTGCGCCGTGGCTTTTTTCGCTGCCTTCGAGCGGCGAGCCGTAACCGATACGGGTGCGGCAGATGATGACGGAGGGTTTATCCGTTCTTTCTTTCGCTTTGGCGATGGCGTCGGAAAGGGCTACCACGTCGTCGGGAGAGGAGGCGAGGTCTACGTGCAGTACCTGCCAGTTCTGCGCCGCGAAGCGCGCGCCCACGTTTTCTTTAAAAGTAACGTCGGTATCGCCTTCTATGGTGATATCGTTATCGTCGTACAGTAAAATGAGTTTGCCGAGAGCGTTGGCGCCCGCGAACGAGCAGGCTTCGTAAGAAATGCCCTCTTCGAGGCAGCCGTCGCCGCAGATGGCGTACGTATAATGATCGACCACGGGGAAGCCGGGACGATTGTACGTAGCCGCAAGATGCGCTTCCGCCATAGCCATACCTACCGCGTTGGCAATGCCCTGCCCTAAAGGCCCCGTGGTGGTTTCAACGCCCGGCGTGTGCCCGTATTCGGGATGCCCCGGCGTTTTGCTGTTCAGCTGACGGAAGTTCTTTAAATCTTCCGTGGTGATGCCGTAACCGTATAAGTGCATCAGCGCGTAATAGAGCGCGGAGCCGTGCCCTGCGGAGAGAACGAATCTGTCGCGGTTGTTCCACTTAAGATCGAGGGGATTGCAGTTCAGAAAGTTCTGAAACAGCGTGTATGCGATCGGCGCGCAACCCATGGCGATGCCGGGGTGCCCCGAATTTGCTTTTTCGATTGCTTCCGCCGATAAAATTCTAAGAGCGTTGATGGTAGTTTTCTGTACGTCCATAGCTTGTTGGTTCTCCTGTTTTCGTTTTTTATGTTTTCCGCTTTTCCGCGGGAACACTTTTTATTGTTTCAAATAATTTTCGGCGGGGGATAAATCGAGAAAATCGAATTCTTTTAAAAACGCGTACAATTCGGATACGATTTTCTTTACGCCGCCTTTTTCTTCGCTTTCCGCGTTGGTGGGAAGGATGGGTTCGTGCAGGCTCATCCGGACGAGCAGCCAGCCCGCGCCGTGCGCTTTATCGAAATTCAGCCGCACGCCCTCGTGATTGTCTTTTGCGGGGGTGATGTACGGTTTTGTCGCCGAGTATTCTTTCAGCCGCTCGATGAGATTCGCGCCGAGCGTTTTAAAGTCGCAGTCCGGCTTGAATTTAAAACGCAGTTCGGCGGCTTCGGCGGGCATTTTCAGATCGGCGATGAGGTCGCTTAAATTTTTGCCCTGTTTCGCCGCTTTCGCAAGCGCGATTAAAAGCCTTGTGATAAGGTAGGCGCCGTCGTCGAGAAAGTAATTTTCTTTCAGCGCCGCGTGCCCGCTGGTTTCGATGGCGAGCGGGGTGTATTCGCCCGCGGCGTTCAGCCGTATCGCCTCGTTGATGACGTTTTTATAGCCGCGCTTGAAACGACGGTGCTTTCCGCCGTGCGCGGCGATGAATTCCGCAAGACCGTCGCTTGTTACCGAATCGGTTACGATGGTGCCCGCCTTTTCGGATAAAAGGATGGCGGAGATGAGCGCGATGAGGCGGTTGCGGTTGATTTCTTCGCCCGTGGAATCCACGGCGCCCGCGCGGTCTACGTCCGTATCGAAAATGACGCCGAAATCGGCTTTTTCGCGTTTGACCGCCGCGCAGATCGATTGCATCGCCGCTTCGTTTTCCGGGTTGGGAATATGCCCTTTGAAATACCCGTCCGGCGTAAGGTATTGCGAGCCCGCGATGTCGGCGCCCAGAGGAACGAGTACTTTTTCCGCGTAGAATCCGCCCGCGCCGCCGCCTGCGTCCACGATGATTTTTTTGCCTTTCAGGGGCGTTTCTTCGTTGCAGGCGTCGCGCACCTTTTTTACAAGGTCGGCGGCGTACTTATCCATATAGCTTTCGGTTTTTGCGTTGCCGCGCGCCGTTTCGGGAACGGCTTCGTAAGGATCGCCGGCAAGCGCGAGCACTTCCTTGACTTCGTCGGCTTCCAGTCCGCTTTCTTTCGTGAAGAATTTCAGCCCGTTGCGGTTGAACGGCAGGTGGGAAGCGGTGAGCATGATTGCGCCGTCCGGCACGTTGTTTTCGCCGCCGAAAAATGCGGCGTCCTGCAGCAGCATGAACATGGAGGGGGTGGAGGAAAGCCCGGTGATCAAAAGATCGTTTCCGCTTTCCGTAATGCCCTGCCCGGCACCGGATAAAAGTTCGGCGGCGGAAATCCTGGAATCGTGCCCCACCGCCACGAGGACGCGGGATTTACAAAGGCGTTTTTGCAGCCACAGGCAGAAGCCGCGCGCAATATCGCGCGCCGCGGTTTTCGTAAGATTGACTTCTTCGCCCGGAACGCCTTCGGAGGCGATGCCGCGCACGTCGTTACCGTTTCTTAAACGGGAATAATCCATAATCGTAAGCCCTTTGCGGAAGCGTTGCGCCGCCGCGTTTGCGCCGGGTAAAAGCCGGACGGTTTATGCAGTGATTTTATACGTATTCATTATAGCGTTTTTTTTCGGTTTTTTCAAGTAATTGAGGGGAGCTTTTTGAAAAATGCGGAAAAATTTACGAAAAAACCGCCGCGACCGAAGCCGCGGCGGTAAAAAAAGGAGGGTAATGTATAAGCAAGATTTTATGTTACGAGGCTGTCCTCTCTCGGCGCTACGCGCCACTCTCCCCGAAGGGGAAAGCAAGAGGCTTTGCGCACTCTACTTGCCGAGATTGCCTTAAAACGGCAATTCGACAAGGGTTCCCGCTACCGTAGGTTTTTTCGCGCTTTTCTCCTTCAGTGGAAAAAGCGAAAAATGGGAAAGCAAGGGTAATGCCGGCACAACGGAACAGGCGAAGCCTGCCCGAAAGGGAAAAACAAGCAGCTGCGAATAGGAAGCTGCATGCAAAAAACAAAAATTAAAAATTAAAATTAAGGAGAATTTAAAATTATGGTTACGATTACTACTGCAAACGACGCTTTGAAAAACTACTATCTTGACGCGGTGAGCGACGCGCTGAACACGAAAGTGAATCCGCTGCTTGCCAGAATCAGAAAGACGACGGCGGACGTATGGGGCAAAGACGTGCGCAAGCTGGTGAGATACGGCGTTGCGGGCGGCGTTGCCGCCGGCGACGAAACGGGCGCTTTGCCCGCGACCGGCGGAAACAACTGCGTGCAGCTGGTTTCCACTTTGAAAAATCTGTACGGCACGATTGAGATTTCCGACAAGGCGATTCGCGCTTCCGCGGGCAACGAGGGCGCGTTTGTGAATATTCTGAACGACGAAATGCAGGCGTTGATCAAGAGTTCGGAATTTAACTTCGGGCGCATGCTTTACGGCGACGGTTCCGGCAAGATTACCGGGGCGAGCGTTTCTGCCGCAGACGAGACGGCGGGCGTGATCAGCGTGGACGACGCGACGAACGTTTTCGAAGGCATGATTGTGGATTTCTGCACGTCCGGCGGTTCCAGACTGGCGGGGATTTCCGGCAGACAGATTACGAACGTGGACAGAGCGAACAAAAAGATTCAGGTTTCCGGTGCCGCGATTGACAGCGATACGCTGACGAGCGGCTGCTATATGACGTTGCAGAGCTCGCAGAAAAAGGAAATCACGGGGCTTGGCGCGTTGTTCGGTTCTTCCGCTACTTTATACGGCGTAACGAGGGCGAATTATTCGTGGATGAAGCCGTATTCGCTTACTTCGGCGGGCGCCTTCGATATTACGAAATTTCAGAAGGCGGCGGATACCATCGAACAGCAGTCGGGCAGCAAGATAAACTTTGCGGTGTGCTCGTTCGGCGTGAAACGCGCGGTGTATAATTACCTTGTAGGGAAAGGCGTAACGCCCGAAATCAGAGAAATCGACGGCGGTTTCAAGGCGATTATGCTTGACGGCGTGCCCGTGGTTGCCGACAGATTCTGCCCGGCGGGGACGATGTATCTTTTAAATACCGACGATTTCTGTTTGCATCAGCTGTGCGACTGGCAGTGGCTGGAAAACGAAAACGGCAGCATTCTGAAGCAGATTGCCGGCAAAGCGGCATACAGCGCCACGCTGGTGAAATATGCTGAACTGCTCTGTGCCCGCCCGAACGGTCAGGGCGCGCTGTTCGGTATTACCGAGGCGTAAACCGGATTTCAGACGGGGAAGAACAAAGGAAAGCCGCGCGCGGAAAAGCGCGCGGCGAAAATTTACGGGGATTTGATTTTTTGAAAAAAAGCGGGGCGCCGCGGGAAAAAAATTCTTCGGGAAAACGGAAGCGCGGGGCGGCGATAAGAATGAAACAGGAGGCGGAAAAAATGAAAGTGAAAGACGTTGTGCGGGCGACGGCGGAGGCGCTGCGGCTGACGGACGCGGTGAATTTTTGCGACGGGAAGAACGAATCGGACGCGGAAAAAGCGGCGGCGGGAGAAGCGGAAGCGAAAAAACTTCTGGAGTTTTTCAACGATACGGAAACGGAACTGGCGGTTCTGGCGGTGCCGCTGATAAAAGACGAAAAAGTTACGGCGGTAAACGGGGAAATCGTTCTTTCGGCGCTGTCGGAAAATTTCGTGCGGGCGTTGCGGCTGACGGATAAAAACGGGAGGCGCGCGGCGTTTGCGGCGGGTGCGGGGGCTTTGAAAACGGACGCGGACGAAGGCATTTTGCGGTACGCGTATCTGCCCGCGAAAAAAACGCTGGACGGCGAAAGCGATTTTCGTTGCGGCGTGCCGGAGAAGTTGTTTGTGAACGGAGTCGTTTCGAGATATTATTTCGATCGGCAGTTGTTTGAAGAAGCCGCGGTATACAAGAAAGAGTACGAAGCGGCGGCGCTGTGCGTGCGCAGGCTGGCGGGCGGGGGAAAATTCCGCGCGCGGAGGTGGCGGTGATGGCGACGGGAAGCGGAAATAAAATTTCGCGAAAACCGCATACCTTTCGTTTCGTCGGGTTTACGCGGACGGGCGAGGCGGGAAAGCTGCAGGTGCAGACGCGCAACACGGAACTGTCCGGCGGCGGGGCGTACCCCGCGTATGCGCTTGCCGACATTGTTTTAAAGGGCGAAAACGTTGTATTCCCCGCGGGGGAAGGGACGATTGTGCGGGCGGCGACACCCGCGGAGGTTTCGGACGGAGTGCAATACGAGGACGCGATTATCGTAACTTCCGATTTAAGCGTATACCGTTACGAGCCGAACACGGGAAAATATACGGAGCTGACGGGGATTGCGCTTAGCTGTCTGCCGACGATAGTGCCGTATTTTTCGGCGGAAAAGGACGAATATGCGGTGCTGTTCGGCGGGACGGTGGCGGCGGTGCGCGCGGGCGGAACGGTGAAAACGTTTGCGGGAAGCTGTTATAAAAATTACGGCTGCGCGGCGGCGGAAAGGCTGTTTTTTGCGGCGGACGGAAAAACGGTGAAATATTCGGGCGTGCTTGACCCCGGAAACACGACGGACAGCGCGGACGAGGGCGGGTATATCGTATTGCCTGCGGATTCGGATATGCGCGGTATGTGCGCGCTGGGAAAGTACGTATACGTGTTTTTCGAAAAAGAGGCGTACCGGCTGGACGGACGGGGCGCGGCGAGAGATTTTTCGGCGGAAAAGATGTGTTACTGCGGCGGGCGGATTTATGGAAATTCGGTTTTTGCGTGCGGAAACGGGATTTGCTTCGTAACGGACGAGGGAATTTATTTCTTTGACGGAACGACGTTTACCAACGTTACGAAAAAACGGACGGAATTTTCGTTTGCCGACCTGAAAATGCTGTACTGCGCGGGCGCGGCGGGAAAATTTCTGTGTCAGTTCGGAAAGTCGGCGTTGCTGACGAAAAGCGTTTTATACAATACGGAGACGGGAGCGCTATCGGAGATACAGTGCGCGCTGAAAACGGCGTGCGCGTACGGAGAGAGGCTGTTTGTGAACCGCGGCGGGGAAGAGAAGGAATTTCTGTTCGGCAAGCGGGCTTCGGACGATATTTCGTATACGCTGCAGCGGCTGAACGAGGACTTTTCAAAAAAGGGCGTGAAAACGCTGAAGCGGCTGACGTTGTACGGAACGGGGACGGCGGAAGTGAACGTATATTGCGGAAAGGAAACGACTCCGAAAACGTATGTAACGGCGCTTTCGGAAACGGGGAAAAGCATCGAAGTGAACGAGAGCGCGGAAAGTTTTTCGTTTACGGCGTTTTTAAGCGGCGGTACGACCCTGACGGGTGCGGAAGCGGAGGTGTACGCGTTCGGGCGGAAGTGAGAGAGCGGAACGACGAAAAAGGAGGCGGAAAAAATTGACGATAGACATTATTACGCTGACGGCGAAGCAGTATGCGGCGCTGAGCGCGGAACAGCTGGATAAAGTCCGCGCCGCGCAGCTGAAAAAAGACGGATATAAGGCGGCTTTGGAGGAGGAAAAGAGAAAAAAGAAGTACGCGCTTGTGCGGGCGGGAATCTTCCGTTCGTGCGTGTACGAAAAACTTTGCGCGGCGCTTACGGCGGAATACGAAGAAAAAACGGCGGCGGTGCGGCAGGGGTTATTGTTTTACCTGCAATACGCGGCGAAGCCCGAAACGAGCGGCGGCACGAGCGCGGAATATGCGGATTATTCGCTTTCGGCGACGGAACGCGTACAGGCGGTGAAAAATTATTACCATGCGAAATATACGAACGCTTCGGAAAGGTTCAACGCGTTTAAAAACGATACGACGGCGCCGACGTATCTCGGCGAGTATTATTCGGCGACGTACGATTATTTTGCGCAGGGAAACTGAACTTTTTTAAAAACCGCGGAGAAAGGAGAGGGAAACGTTTGACGTTTTTCTCTCTTTTATTTTAATTTGTATTGTTTTATGCAGCGAAGGATAGCGCGAAAGCAAAATATAAGGCGAATAAAAAGGCTTATTTTGTATAGCATACAATTATGCACGAATTTTTGAATTTATTGCATAAATATTCGAAAAAATTGCAAAAATTTGCAAAAAAACTTATAAATATACATAAAAATGCTTGACTTATGCGAAAAACCGTGTATAATTATGCACATAAACCAAAACAAAGCCGCGGCGGAATCGGCGCGGGAGATTCAAAGGAGAAAAAATATGAAAACCAAAAAACTTGCCACTGTATTGCTTGCTTCCGCACTGACCGCGGGGAGCGCGTTCGGACTTGCTGCCTGCGACGAAACGACTTCGGGAAACGACGCGGCGCTTCTGGACGAGATGACGAAATTGCAGCAGCAACTGAGCGAAGTACAGAAAGATCTGGACGACATGAAGAAGAAAGACGAAGAGCCGGCGGACGAATCGGTGTGGAACTTCGGCGCGGAGAGCTACGAAAAGCTGAAATACATCGATAAAGGACTTTCCGACCGCGACTGTTTTGCCGGAAAACATTTCAAATATACGCAGAACTGGATTGCTTACACGCTGAAAAACGCGGGATATACGAGCGAAGATATCGAATATCAGGACGTGGCGGTTCCCACATACGCGACGAAAGACATGAGCGCATATCAGCTGAAAAAGAAGTATACCGCGGCGAGCAAAGCGGAATATCTGAACGACGGAAAATATTATTCCAAAAAGACGAACGGTTACGGATATGTGGAAAACGCGGAGGGCGAATATGCAAAAGTAAACGTAACTTCGCAGAATATCGTGGTAACGAAGGAAGGCAAAACGGACAAGCAGATTATCGTAGGGATGCACTACGACGGCACGGGCACGGGCGACAACGGTTCGGGCGTGGCGCTGGGGCTGACAACCGCGGAAAAATTCTTCGACGTGGAAACGCAGTTTACGATTAAATTCGTATTCTTTACCGCGGAGGAATACGGATTGTACGGTTCGACGGCGTATGCGGAGAGCATGACCGACGCGGAAAAGGCGAACACGCTGTATATGATTAACATCGATTCGATTGTGTGCGGGGATTATTGCTATTTATACGGCGGCGTGCAGGACAACGCAAACAAGACGGTTACGCAGACGGAAGCGTACGACAACGCTTCGGCGGTGGCGAAGAGCTTAGGGCTCGAATTCAAATCTAACCCCTGGACGTGGGGGAATCTTGCGCCCGAAAATTACGACGAAGAAAACCCCGATTATGCGGCGCCTTCCACGGGAAACTGGAGCGACCATGCGCCGTTTGCGGAAGCGGGCGTAAAGTATCTGTATCTGGAAGCGACGAACTGGGAGATTCCCGATTACACGGGGTACGGGGAAAGCTCGATTGTGGGGATGCTGATGAATACCGAGAACGATTATCTTGAATTCATCGAAACGTACTATCCGGGGCGCCCGCTTGCGCACCTTACGCAGTTTTCTTCTCTTTTGAACGCTTTGCTTACGCAGACGAGCTGGAATTATTGAGTTTTTCCGCTTTTGACGCGGCGTTACGGAATTTTTACACAAAGCATTTGCGACCGTTCCTTTTTTCCCGGAACGGTCGTATTTTTTTGCTGCGGGAGGGGGAAAACAGGCTAAAATTTTAAATTGACCTCTATCGACTCGCATACGCTCGCCACTTTCCCCGAAGGGGAAAGCAAGGACTGCGGTTTGGAAAATGTCGCTTTTTGTGGTAGAAACAAGTTGGCGGTAAATCGACTGCCCCTCATCACCTCGCTTTGCGAGGAGCTTTCCCCCCGGGGGAAAGCCACGGAGCGGCTGACAATTTTATGCAGGCAAAGGGAATCCTGTATCAAAGGCAATGAATAACATTTTCATCGGTTTGTAACAGTCCGTTACGAAACAGGCGAAGCTTGTCCGAAGGGGAAAGCAAGGAGTAGAATTTCTTATGAAATTCGTGAAATGTGAACGGTTTTGCCGTAAATGTAAAAATTTGTACAAATTGCATTATTTTGTATATTGACAAGGCTAAAAAGCCCTTATATAATAAAGATATAGAAGTTCTTCTTAAAAATTCTGTCAAGGAGGAACGAAAAATTGAGAGCTTTTAAACAAAAAAATTGTTATGACACAAAAGCCTCGGATACAGTTTCAAAGCGGAGTAAAAAAGCGTTTATGAAAGGCGCGGGAATTTTGTGCGCGTGCGTTTTTGCGGGTGCGGCGGGCGCTTGCAAAAAGGACGATTCCGTAAAAGAAGGGAAAATTTACGATTTTTACGGGACTGCCGAATTTGTATTGCCTTTCGAAAGCGAAAATTACACGAAAACGGGCGTTCTGAATTTCGATACCGATTTAACCATGGAGCAGATGACGGAAAAGACGAAATCTGCCGGGTATGGCGCGGAATTGTACGATTTCGACGGTGTGAAACGAATGTTGATCACGCAGGAACAGGGCGGTTGTAACTATTATTTCCTGATTTATGACAAGACGCTTTCCGCAGCGACGGGGAACGGATCCGCAGAACGGTTTACGTTATGCGATTTATCGGAAAGCTACCGTATAAACGATAAACAATACGTTTTTCTTTTTCCGCAGCAGTTTGCCGAAGCGGGGAATTCCGGTTTGGTTTCCGGGGCGACGGAATCGAAAAAAGTGTACTGCACATTTAACGAATTTGCCGATTTTTACAGAAATACGGGGAAAGACGACGTAACGATAGATTCCGGAAACCGCACGGTAACTTTTTCGTGTAAGGCGAGCGTTGAACAAAACGGAATCGACGCGAACCATTCGGCGGGAGAGATTCTTTTAAGCTATACCGAGGCGGAAAGCGGAAATTATGTGAACGTCAGCCTGAAAAGCTGAGAGGCTTTGAAACTTTTATAAGACAGATACAGGACAGAATAGTTGAATCCGACGGCGCGCCGTCGGATTCTTTTCGTACGGAGGGGAGCATCGGGAAAAATTCAATCTGACCTCTATCGGCTCGCATGCGCTCGCCACTTTACTTGCCGAGCTTGCCTTTGAGCGGCAATTCGGCAAGGACTCCCGAAGGGGAAAGCGAGGGAGGCTTGGGAAATGCCGCTTTTGGGGGTTAAAAACAAGCTGACGGTTAATCGACTGCCCCTCATCACCTCGCTTTGCGAGGAGCAGGCTGCCGAAGCTGCCGTAAGCGGCAGTTCGGCAAGAAAAGCCCCCCAAGGGGAAGCCACGGAGAGGCTGACAATTTTATGCAGGCAAAGGGAAGCCTGTATCAAAGGCAATGAATAACATTTACATCGGTTTGTAACAGTCCGTTACGAAACAGGCGAAGCCTGCACCGAGGGGAAGGCTCAGGGCGGCGAAGCCTGCCCGAAGGGGAAAGCAAGGATAATGCGGCATAACGAATATGCGGAAAGCAAATAAAACGTTCAAAACACTTTACTTTCGGGGCGGAATGTGATACAATATATATAATCGGGTAGGTATATTATTATGAAATACACTTCGAAATCTTTGAAATATGTATTCGCAAACTTCGGATACCTTGTTTTATTCGGGCTGTTTCCTGCCGTATTTCTTGCCTATTCCCTTGATACGGCGACGGTGGGCGCTATTTTACGCGACTATTTTACGGGCAGCCCCTATGCGAGCTTTTCCGATATTTTTCATGCGGTGTCGATTTTTAATTTTCATTCCGTTTCCGCCACGATTGCGGACGTTTTAAGCGTTATACTGGCGGTAACTTGCGTGGCGATGATGATGGCGTTTATGGAAAAGCACATGCGCATCGGCAAGAAAACCTGGACGGGGCTGTTTTCCAAACTCAACGACAATCTGCTTTCCACGCTGGGCATCACGTTGCTGTTTGCCTGCCTGTACGAGCTGTGGGCGCTGATTACTTCCGCGCTTCTTTTGTGCGTTTCGTTTTTCGGCGGCAAGACGGTGATTTATATTCTTTCCGTAATCGTGTGGTTCGGCACGCAGACAGCGCTGCTGTTTGTGGTTTCGCTGTTTTATTTATGGCTGCCCTGTCTGCAGATTACGGGGTTCAGATCGTTCGAAGCGCTTTCCTATTCGTATCAGCTGGCGACGGGCGTGAAGCGGACGATTGTGCGGGAACAGTTTGTTTCGATGACGATTGCCGAAATTTTAATCGGTCTCGTCTGCGTTTTTGCTCCGTGGGCATGGCTGAAACTTGTATTGAACTCCGTGGTGTTCGCCGGGCAGATCCTGTTGTTCGTTACCCGTATGCAGGTGGTGTATTTCGACAGGGCGCAGTTGGAGAGAGCGGACGAGAAAAATTATTATTTCGGCTGATTATTTTTCTTTTGAAAATATTCCGGCGGAAAAAAGCGGAAAGCGTATGGCGCCGAGGATGCGCAGCGTTTTACGAGGAACATTTTATAGTGCGGCGCGCATGCGGCGGTAAAAATTTTTATGAGAATAACGAGAGGTGTAATAAAATATTATGCGATTTCGTAACAGTTTAAGACTTCTGATGGAAAATTTCGGGAACGTTTATAAGATGCTCCTGTATAAACTGGCAGTTATGATTATTTTCGCCGCGCTATCCGCGGCGCTGGTGGTGCCGAGGCTGGTAACCATTCTGGAATCTGCGCAGTGGCTGGAATTCGTGGAATACTTAAAATCGTTCTTTAAAGCGGTAACGAGCGGGGATACGCAGTATCTTGCCAATTTTCAGCAGGAATTTACCGGCGAAAACGGCGCGGTACAGAATCTTCTGGCGTTTTTGAAAGAAATGTTGCCGTCGCTGGTATGGGCGATGATGGGCGTTGTGTTCTTCTATCTTTTAAAGCGCGTTGCCGATACGCTGTGCCATTACACGGTGGGCGGAATGCTGAACGACAGAATGTCCGCTTATACCGAAACGCCGTTTTCGGGTTCGTTCGTGAAAAATCTCGGTAAGGCGTTTACGTATGCGCTTGTGTATGTGCCGTTGATGTTCCTGTACAACGTGGCAATGATCTCGCTTTGCTATTTCCTGTTCTTCTATCTGTTGCGGCTGTTATCCTCGCAACTGCTTCTTTCGCTGTTTTTAACGATTACGTTTATCGTACTGGCGGAATCGCTGAAAATGACTTTGACGGGGTTCTGGCTGCCCGCGATGACGACGGGCGGGGAGAAAATAGGCTCGGCAATGAAAATCAGGGGAAGGATTTCTTCTCCGCAGTTCGGCAAGATTTTTTCCGTGTACGTGGTGAGCGTGTATCTGATTTTGTTTGTGAACGTGTTGGGCGCGATTTCCACGATAGGAAGCATGCTGCTTTTAACGATTCCCGCTTCGTATTATCTTTTAATCTGCGTGCAGTACGTGAATTATTACACGGTAACGGGGCGCCGGTATTTCCTTGCGTACGATCGCGTGTTTGCGGACCCCAGCTGCGGAGACGCGGCGCATTACCTTGACGCGGTGGGGGCGGCGGAGATTGCCGAAGCCGGAAACGGCAAGGCGGACAAGACGGAAGCCGCGATAACAGAGAACGGCAAAGCGGAAACTTCTGACGCGGCGGAACAAAACGATTCCGCGGCGGAAATATCTGCGGAGAACGTTTCCGCGAAAAACGCGGAGATAAGCCCGGCGGATAAAAAAGAAGGAAACGGCGCAGAATAACGGCGTCGGAATCCGGTGGAAAAGTCGGGTTGCGCGAATCCGGCGCGGTTTTTGCAAAAACGGAAAGCGACGGAAAAAAGCCGTCGCTTTTTTACGGAAATCCGGAGGAATAAGGTATGTTGGATTGCATTATTATCGGAAGCGGCATGGCGGGAATTTCGGCGGCGCTTACGCTGAAAGCGCAGGGGCGTTCGTTTGTGCTGCTGGGCGCGGCGGAGCAGAGCGCGAAGATACGTAAAGCGGAGCGGATTGAAAATTATCCGGCGTTTTTGAGCGGCTCGGGCGAGGAGCTGGCGGCGCTGTTAAAACGACAGCTGGAAGAATCGGGCATAGAAATAACAACGGGCAGAGCCGCGGGCGTGTATGCGGGCGGCGGCAAAGTAACGGTGCAGACGAGCCGGGACGAGTGGCTGGAAGCGAAAACGGCGATTTTGGCTACGGGTGCGACGGCTGCCGCGGCGGTGCCCGGAGAAAGCGAGTTTACGGGCAGGGGCGTGAGCTATTGCGCTACGTGCGACGGGGCGCTGTATAAAGGCAAAACCGTAACGGCAGTGGCGGGTTCCGCGGCGTTTGAAGAGGACGTGGCGCTGCTTGAAAATTTTGCGGGTAAGCTCTATTTCGTGCCGCTGTATAAAAACTGCGCGTACAAGCCCAAAAAAACGACGACGGAAATGTTTACGGACGGGCTTGTGCGGATAGAAGGGGACATGCGCGTGAAAAAAGCAGTATTCCGCACGCGCGAAGTGCAGACGGACGGGGTGTTTATTCTGAAAGAAAGCGCGCCTTTGCAGGTGCTGTGCGGCGGGTTGAAAACGGACGGCGCGCACGTGGTTACGGATAAGGAAATGCGTACGAATCTGCCCGGAGTGTTTGCCGCGGGCGATTGCGCGGGCAGACCGTATCAGCTTGCCAAAGCGGCGGGCGAGGGGTGCGTGGCGGCGCATTCCGCGTCGCATGATATCGAAGCGGGCGCGAAATAAACTTCGCATTTCTGTGTTGTGCTGAGCCCCTCACAGTTTGAAAAGCGGTTGCATTCAAACGAAATGTTATGCGTTTCGTTTATGTAACCGCCCCTCATCAGTCAACTTCGTTGACAGCTTCCCCCCGAGGGGAAGCCTTGGAACAAGGCTGACAATTTTTGCCTCATTGTGCGCAAGCACGATGAGGCAAGGGGAAGC
>ENA-UERG01001484-UERG01001484.1-human-gut-metagenome-genome-assembly--contig:-NODE-1484-length-19244-cov-5.996557_pt1 | contig 19244 bp, 18 predicted proteins | sample MGYA00242954_ERZ507954 | MGnify/ENA primary metagenome ERZ507954 (study PRJEB26167, sample SAMN06115478) | human gut metagenome | host: Homo sapiens | place: China:Sichuan | collected 2015-01-21... | reverse complement strand
TCCTCGTCAATAAAATCCTGTATAAAATTCTTCTCCAATTCTTCCATGTCGGTAAAACCTCACTTCAAAGTTTCTGTCATCCGCGCAATGCGGGCTTTGACCCGTTCGGGTCCCATGACCTGCATCACGGCATACATATCGGGGGAGTTCAGCCGTCCCGTTACGGCAACGCGAAGGAACATACTCACATCGGCAACGCTTCCGCGATAAGCGGCGGGGTCTGCCTTGTAAGCCTTCATATCGGACGCGTATCCGATGGATTCCGCAACCGCTTTGATCTTGTCAAACCAGACCGTCATATCGTCGGCTTGGTCATAGGAGGCAAGGAAGCGCTCCAGTGCCGTGCGGATATCGGCGCGGTCAAACTGTTCCGCGTAAGCGTCCTTGATTGTAAACAGGCTGTCATAGAAGAAGTCCATGTAGCCCTTGACGTCCGCCCATGTTGCAAAGTCCTTACGGGGCTTTTTGCCGCCGCGACCGATGGCAAAGATCGCCTTTGCATAATCAGGGTCTGCGTCCAGGAGCTGACCGAATGCGGGGTCAAACTGCCGCGCCCATGCGCTTGCCTGCCCGAAAACTTCTTCCGCCGTCATGCGGGAAATCACGTTCTTGCTGACATCGTTCAGCTTGTTGAAGTCGAACAGGCATCCAGAAGAGCTCATCTTCTTGATATTGAAGGGGAACTCGGTATAGAGCTTGTCCGGGTTCTGTGCGTGCCATTCCTCGTAGTTGGAATTGAGCAGGGTCATGATATACTCGCAAACGCAGGCGGGGGCGTAGCCCATGCGGCTGTAGTCATCCATATTCGCGCCCATATCGCGCTTGGAGAGTTTCTTCTTGTTGCCGTTTTCGTCAAGTCGCATGATCTGCGCAATGTGCAGGTACTTCGGCAGACGGAAACCGAGATAGCGGAACAGCATCAGGTGCTTGGCAAGGCTCGGAAGCCACTCCTCGCCGCGGATGACGTGCGTGGTTCCCATCAGATGGTCGTCCACCGCGTGGGCAAAGTGGTAGGTGGGGATGCCGTCGCTCTTGAGCAGGACAAAATCTTCGTCGTTTTCGGGAATCTCCAGCTTGCCCTTAATCAGGTCGGTGAAGGGGATTTTCTTTTCGGGATTACCGTCCGCAAGCAGGCGCAGGACAAACGGGTCGCCGTTTTGCAGATGTGCCTTGACTTCCTCCGTGGTAAACTGCCGTTGCTTTGCCTGTTCCTCGGCGCGGTTGTCGCTCTCGTTTTCCCAGTCGCGGGATTTGATCTCCGCCTTCTTGTCGAGCGCATTCAGCGCTTCCAGTTCCTCTTTGGTCGTGAAAACGGGGTAGGCAAGCCCGCGTTTCACAAGATCCTTTGCAAAAACGTGGTAAATCGGTCCGCGCGCACTCTGCTTGTACGGACCGTAAGCGCCGTGATCGGATACTTTTCCGTCCCCGTCGAGAATCGCGCCCTCGTCAAAATGAATTCCGTAGTGCGCCAGTGTGCGGATCAGACCCTCCGCCGCTCCGGGCACTTCGCGCTTTGCGTCGGTATCTTCAATCCGCAGATAGAACACGCCGCCCGATTGGTGCGCCAGACGTTCTCCGATGGTGGAGGGGAACAGACCGCCGAAGTGCACAAAGCCTGTGGGGCTCGGGGCAAAACGGGTCACCTTCGCGCCCTCGGGGAGATTCCGCGGCGGATATTTCGCCTCCATATCCGCAGGTGTTTCGGTTACGTTCGGGAACAGCAGTTCCGCCAATGCTTCAAAATCCATGGTAGTGATTTCCTTTTCCTTCATCTTGTAATTCCGATTGCCGCAAGCGCGTCGCCGAGCCTTGCGGATTCCCCATGACCGGGGTAAATAACGGTATCGGGCGGGAGCGTTGCCAATCGCCCGAGAGACGTGCGCAGGTCGCCGGCACTTCCGCTGTAGAGATCTGTGCGACCGTAGTTTTCCGCAAACAGGGTGTCTCCGGTCAGCAGGTCATGCCCGTCGTTTACAAGGAAACAGGCGCTGCCCGCAGTATGCCCGGGCGTGTGCAGAACCGTGACGGTCTCAGAACCGATCGCAATGCGGTCGCCGTCCCGGAACGTCTCCTCGGGCGTTCTCCATACGCGCTTCTGTCGGAAGAACGCCTCAAACGCATTTTTGCGTGCGTCGGAGGGGAGATCCAAGTCGTTTTCGTGAATCCCGGCGGGGACACCCGTTCGGTCGCGCAGGGTATCGAGCGACAGAATGTGGTCGAAATGCCCGTGCGTCAGCAGGATGCGCGAAATGTTCGCGCCATCGCCCCGGAGCGCTCCCAGAACCGTATCGGCATCGGGACTCGGATCTACCACCGCCGCCGTGCCGTCGCGCGCAATCAGCAGATAGCAATTTGCGCCGAACGAGCCGGGATAAAGCCTGTGAATTCGCATTCTGAACCTCCTTTCCGAACCCTGTTTCTTTATATCCAATCTATTATACACTATTTCCATGTTTTTTTCAAGGGGGATTGTTACAAAAAAGCGGAAAACGCACAATCTCTTTTCCGACGCAGCGGACATTTTCCGCTGTTTTCAAGATATCCCTTGACTTTTCCCCCTATATTGGTGTATAATGATATAATGAAGAATTGTTTGTCGGGGGTAATGTCATGAATGAAACGATGAGAAAGCTCGGCGCGGAGCGTTCCGCGATCCGCGAGCTGTTTGAATACGGGAAGAAGCGGAGCGCCGAAGTGGGCGCGGATCACGTGTTTGATTTCAGCATCGGAAATCCGAGCGTTCCCACACCGCCCGAGGTCAGCGCCGAACTGACCCGGCTGTTGCGGGAATCCGATCCCGTCGCGCTTCACGGGTACACCTCCGCGCAGGGAGACCCCGCCGCACGGCGCGCAATTGCCGCGCATCTGAACCGTACTTACAGCGCAGAAGCCGATCCCGACCTGATTTATCTCACGGCGGGCGCGGCGGCATCTCTGACCGTCAGTCTCAACGCGATTCTGAACGCAGGGGACGAGGTCATTCTGTTAGCCCCGTTCTTTCCGGAATACCGCGTGTTTGCCGAGCGCGCGGGCGGGCGGGTACGGATCGTACAACCCGACCCCGAAACCTTTCTGCCTGATTTTGAAGCGCTGGAGGCAGCAATCGGAGACCGCACCCGTGCGCTGATTCTCAATTCTCCCAACAACCCGAGCGGCGCGATTCTGTCAGAAGACGGTTTGCGTCGGCTTTGCGGGATTCTGGATGCCGCAGAGAAGCGTTACGGCCATCCCGTATGGCTGCTTTCGGACGAGCCTTACCGCGAGTTGGTCTGGGACGGGAGTCGGATTCCGTTTGTCACGCAGTACTACGGAAACAGTCTGGTACTGTATTCCTACAGCAAATCGCTCTCGCTCCCGGGCGAACGCATCGGGTACATTCTGGTTTCCTCCCGTGCGCAGAACGCAAGGGGAATCTATGAGGCGATCTGCGGGGCGGGACGGGCGCTCGGATTCGTTTGCGCACCGTCTCTGCTCCAACATATGCTTCCCGCCTGCGCGGGACTCTGCGCGGATTTTTCGGTTTACCGCACCAACCGCGCGCTGTTGTATGAGGGTCTGACGGCACTCGGCTTTGAAGCGGTCAGACCGCAGGGCGCGTTCTACCTTTTCCTGCGTGCGCCCGAACCCGATGCCAAGCGCTTTGCGGAACGGGCGAAGGCACTTGAATTGCTGTTGGTTCCGTCCGACAGCTTCGGCATGGGCGGGTATGTCCGCATTTCCTACTGTGTGCCGACCGACCGGATTCGCAGAGCGCTTCCCGCATTTGCAGAACTTGCAAAGCTCTATGACCTGAAACCGACCGAAGGGAAAAGAATATGAATTCACTGGAAAAAGCAAGAGAAACGATCAACCGCGTAGACAGCGAAATGGCGGCGCTGTTCACCGAGCGGATGCGCGCCGCAGAGCTGGTTGCGGCTTACAAAAAGGAACACGGACTGCCGATTACCGACGCGGAGCGCGAGGCGGCGGTGATCCGGAACGGCGCGCATCAGGTCGACGACCCGATTTTGCGGGAATACTATGTCCGTTTCATTCAGGAAACAATGGCACTTTCCCGCGCGTATCAGAGCCGATTGCTGGAAGGGATGCGGGTTGCATACAGCGGAACAGAGGGCGCGTTTGCGCATATCGCAACCGGAAAACTCTTTCCGAGCGCGGAGAAGATCGGGTTTCCCGATTTCGAAAGCGCTTACCGCGCGGTGGAGAACGGGGAATGCGACGCAGCGGTTCTGCCTGTGGAGAACAGCACCAACGGCGAAGTGGGACAGGTGATGGATCTGATGTTCTCGGGCGGACTGTTCGTGAATCGGATGCTGGATCTGCCCGTAACGCAGGATCTGCTTGTCAAGCCCGGAACTGCTGTCGAAGAAATCCGAACCGTTATCAGTCATCCGCAGGCGCTCGGGCAGTGCGCCGCGCGCATCCGCGAGATGGGGTGGAGGACCGAAGAATATCCGAACACCGCGTTGGCGGCCAAATTCGTGGCGTCAACCAACGACCGCACGGTTGCGGCAATCGCAAGCGCCGAGGCGGCGGAGCAGTTCGGACTATCCGTGTCGGAACGGAATCTCAACGCAAGCCGCAGCAACACCACGCGGTTTGCGGTTTTTACAAGAGCCGAAAACACGCAAACGCCGGGAACCTGTTCGGCGCTGATGTTTACGGTTCGCAACGAGGCAGGCGCACTGGCGCGGGCGATTGATGTCATCGGACATTACGGCTTCAATATGCGGACTTTGCGCAGCCGTCCCATGAAGGAACTGCTCTGGCAGTACTATTTCTACGTGGAAGCGGAGGGGGATCTGCACTCGCCGGACGGGCAGAATATGCTCCGCGCACTGGCGGTCTTTTGCGACAAGCTGAAGCCTGTCGGTTGTTACACGGTTTCGTAAGGAGGGAATTTCATGATATTACGGACGGAGCTCGGAGTCGAAAGCTATGATATCACGGTGGAACGCGGCGCGCTGGCTCATGCAGGGGAAAAGATGAATCTTTCGCGCCGCGTGCTGATCGTCACCGATTCGGGAGTCCCGGAGAAATATGCGAAAACGGTTGCCGCGCAGTGCGCCGCGCCGACGGTTGTAACCGTTCCGGCAGGCGAGACGAGCAAGAATCTGACGATGTTCGGATCTCTGCTTTCCCGTATGCTCGCGGAAACCTTCACCCGCACCGATTGCGTGGTTGCGGTCGGCGGCGGCGTGGTCGGCGACCTCTCCGGCTTTGCGGCGGCGTGCTATATGCGCGGCATCGATTTTTACAATGTTCCCACCACCCTGCTCGCGCAGGTGGATTCCTCCGTCGGCGGAAAAACCGCCGTTGATCTGGACGGCGTGAAGAACTGCGTCGGCGCGTTCCGGCAACCGCGCGCAGTCGTCATCGACCCCGATGTACTCGCCACCCTCCCGAAGCGGCAGATCGCAAACGGCATGGCGGAAGTCGTAAAAATGGCGCTGACCTCGGACGCGGCTCTGTTTGAGATGTTGGAGGCGGGAATCGCGGACACCGAAACGGTGATTGTACGCTCCTTGCGGATCAAGAAAGCCGTTGTGGAAGCGGACGTGCGCGAGGGCGGCTTGCGGCGCGTGCTGAATTTCGGGCATACGCTCGGGCACGGTATTGAGAGCGCGGCGGGGCTGCACGGCTTGCTTCACGGCGAATGCGTGGCGCTCGGGATGCTCCCGCTCTGCACGCCGAAGGTGCGGGCGCGGCTGTTGCCGCTGTTGAAGCGGCTCGGGCTTCCGACGGTTCTGCCCGTTTCTCCCGAAACGGTTCTCGGAGCGGTTTGCCACGACAAGAAATGCGACGGCGGGAAGATTTCCTATGTTTACGTTCCGCATGTCGGGGACTACGAAATCAGACGGTCGGATATCGGCGCTTTTTGCGATGCCGTGCGGCCGTCGCTCGAAGCAATGCGGAAAGGAGAGACGGAATGAAGAATACATTCGGCAACCAACTGTCGGTCACGCTGTTCGGCGAGAGCCACGGTCATGAAATCGGCGCAGTGCTGGACGGCATTGCCCCCGGGATATCCGTGGATGAGGAGTTCATCCGTTATCGGCTTTCCCTGCGTCGTCCTGCGGGGGACGGGCTTTCCACCGCGCGTGCCGAGGGCGACCCGTTCCGCATTGTCAGCGGCGTATTTGAGGGAAAGACCACGGGAACGCCGCTCTGTCTGCTGATTCCGAACGGCGACACCCACAGCCGCGACTATAACCGCGGTATGGCACGCCCGGGACACGCGGATTACACGGCGGAATGCAAGTATCACGGGTTTCAGGATTATCGCGGCGGCGGACATTTTTCGGGACGGCTGACCGCGCCGCTTGTCGCAGTCGGCGCGATTCTCCTGTCGGCGCTTGCAAAGAAGGGAATTACGGTCGGAACGCATATCGCGTCTCTTGCGGGGATTCCGGACCGTCCGCTTTCCTCCGACCCGACCGCCGACCTGAACCGACTGAACGAAACGCAGTTTCCGGTTCTGGACGAAGCGGCTGCGGGGCGCATGAAAGAAGCAATCCGTTCTGCCGCGGCGGATGGGGACAGCGTGGGCGGCATTCTCGAAACCGCCGCGGTCGGAATGCCCGCAGGGGTCGGAGAGCCGTGGTTTGACACGGTGGAAAGCCTGCTTTCCCACGCGCTGTTCGGAATTCCCGCCGTCAAGGGTGTGGAATTCGGCGCGGGATTCGGCTTTGCGACTCTGCGCGGGTCGGAAGCAAACGACGGAATGCGCGTATCGGACGGTCGGGTGCTTCATACAACCAACCGCAACGGCGGCATCTGCGGCGGCATTACGAACGGCGCGCCGCTCCTGTTCCGTTGCGTGGTCAAGCCCACGCCCTCCATCGCGCGGGAGCAGGAGAGCATTGATCTCGGAACGCGGGAGAACGTGCAGTTGGCAATCAAGGGCAGACACGATCCCGCAATCGTTCACCGCGCGCGGGCGGTTGTGGACAGCGTGACCGCACTGGTTCTTGCCGATCTGCTCACGGGGCGGTTCGGAACCGACTATTTAGCCGACTGAGGGGGAGCGCATGCAATACGGATGTATCGGAGAGAAGTTGGGACACAGCTTTTCGGCAGAGATTCACGCTATGTTGGGCAATCACCCCTATGAACTGCGCGAACTTGAGCCGGCAGACCTGCCCGCTTTTCTGAAAAAAAAGGACTTTCGCGGAATCAATGTCACGCTTCCCTACAAACAGGCGGTGATCCCGTTTCTGGATGAGATCGATCCTGCGGCGCGGGAGATCGGCGCGGTCAACACGATCGTCAACCGGAGCGGCAGACTCTGCGGCTATAACACCGATTTTTACGGGCTGAAAACGCTTCTGGAAGCAATCGGCGTTCCCTTGCGGGGCAAAACCGTTGCGATTCTCGGCACGGGCGGAACTTCTCTGACTGCCTGTGCGGTCGCGAAAGCGATGGGGGCGGGGGAGATTCTGCGGGTCAGCCGCAGAGCGGGGGAGAACCGCATTCCCTATGCGGATTTTTACCGCGACCATGCCGCGCGGGTGCAGATTCTCATCAACACAACGCCGGTCGGAATGTATCCGAATCCCGATGCCTGCCCGGCGGAGCTTGACCGCCTTCCCGCATTGGAAGCGGTCGCAGACCCGATCTATAACCCGCTCCGTTCCGATCTGATTCTCGGTGCGCTGGCGCGTCGGATTCCTGCGCAAGGCGGGCTTCTGATGCTGACCGCGCAGGCAGTGCGCGCGTCGGAACTCTTCACGGGACAGGTCTATCCTGCGGGAACGGCGGAACATATCTGCGCGGAGCTGACCGGGAGAAAGGAAAACCTGATTCTTTCGGGAATGCCCGGAAGCGGAAAGACCACGGTCGGTCGGCTGTTGGCACGAAAGACAGGCAGAACGTTTCTCGATCTGGATGAGGAGATCGCGCGCCGCCTCGGCAAAACGCCGGCCGATCTGATTGCCGGGGACGGCGAAGCGGCATTCCGCGACATCGAAACCGCAGTTCTGCGTGAGGTACTGGCGGGGCTTTCGGGCTCGGTTCTCGCGCTCGGCGGCGGAACAGTTCTGCGGGAGGAAAATGTAACCATGCTCCGTCGGAACGGCAGAATCTGTTTTCTGGATCGTCCCGTGTCTGACCTCTTACCAACCCCAGACCGTCCGCTTTCCGCCACGCGGGAGGCGTTGGGAAAACGGTATGCGGAGCGCATCGACCGCTATCTTGACACGGCGGATCTCCGCGTTGCGGGCTTCCGAACGCCCGAGGAAGCGGCGGAAATCATCGAAAGGAGCAGAAAAAAGGGATGAAACTGTATGTTCTGAACGGACCGAACCTGAATCTGCTCGGGGTTCGCGAGCCGGATCAATACGGCTTTGAGAGTTTTGCGCATCTGACCGAGCGGATTGCAACGCACTGCGCGGAACGCGGAATCGAAGTGATTCAGAAGCAATCCAATCATGAAGGCGATCTGGTGGACTGGATACAGGAAGCCTATTTTGCACACGCGGACGGGCTTGTTATCAACCCGGGCGCATACACGCACACGAGCATCGCGCTCCTTGACGCGCTCAGGGCAACGAAACTGCGGGCGGTGGAAGTCCATATTTCCAAGGTGGAGGAACGCGAGGCGTTCCGACAAATCAGCTATCTGCGCGCCGCCTGCGAAAAGACGATTACGGGTCGCGGAACAGACGGGTATCTGGAAGCGATCGATTACCTTACGGAGGATCGCGCATGAAAGTACGGATTCATGCGGGGCGCGCGGCGGGGGAAGTCCTTGTCCCTCCATCCAAAAGCGTCGCGCACAGAATGCTGATCTGCGCGGGGCTTGCCGAAGGGGTCAGTACCGTCCGGAACGCAGGGGACTGCGAGGACATTCTCGCAACGCTCGACTGTCTTTCCCGTCTCGGCGCAGACTACCGGCGGGAGGGGGACACGGTCACGGTTCGCGGCGGACTGCTCCGCGCAACGCCGACCGAAGCGCTCCCTTGCCGGGAGAGCGGAAGCACGCTCCGTTTTCTCATCCCGCTTGCGCTGACCGCGCGGTTTCCCGTCGCATTTACGGGTTACGGGAGACTCCCCGAGCGCCCGCAGACGGTTTACGAAACAATCTGTGCCGGGCAGGGGCTGACGTTTACACGCGACGGACAGACAATCCGCGTTTGCGGGCCGCTTCGCGGCGGTGATTTCCGCGTGGCGGGAAACATCAGCAGTCAGTTCGTCACGGGACTGCTCTTCGCCTTGCCGACGCTCCCCGAGCCAAGCAGGATCACTCTGCTTCCGCCGGTGGAAAGCCGATCCTATATCGATCTGACTCTGGACGTGCTGAAAAAATTCGGAATCCGCGCGGAATGGGAGAACGGAACTTCGCTTGCCGTGCCGTGCGGTCAGCGCTTCATGCCGTGCGACTGCGAAGCCGAGGGCGATTGGTCGGCGGGGGCGTTCTGGGAAGCGCTCGGGCGCATGGGGGATAATCGGGTACGGATTCCGAACCTGAATCCGAACTCGCGGCAGGGGGATCGCATTTGCACGGCGTATTTCGACGCGCTCCGGGGCGGTTTTACAACGCTCTCGCTTGCCGACTGTCCCGATCTCGGTCCGATGCTCTTTGCCTATGCCGCCGCGACGCACGGCGGAACATTTACCGAGGTCGGGCGACTGCGCATCAAGGAAAGCGACCGCATCGGAGCAATGCGGGAAGAACTCGCCAAATTCGGCGTTGAACTTTCCGATTCCGGCGATACCGTGACCGTCGGGGGCGGAACATTACACGCGCCGGGTGCACCTTTGAACGGACACGGCGACCACCGGATCGTAATGGCATTGGCGATTCTGGCAACGCGCACGGGCGGCGAGATCGAAGGCGCAGAAGCCGTGCGGAAAAGCTACCCTTCTTTTTGGAAGGACCTCGGCGCATTCGGAATCCGCTGTGAACTCATATGATATAAGGATACAATTATGGAACTCAATCGGAATACCCGGATTCTCATTGTCGGTCTCGGCGTTATCGGAGGCGGATACGCCAAGGCGCTGACCCGGCAGGGATATCACGTCACCTGCATTACAAAAGAACAGAAGGACATTGACTATGCTGAGGCGCACGGCATCATCCGCTCGGGTTATACCGAGCCGCGCCCCGACATCCTCGCGGCGGCGGATCTTGTGATTCTGGCGCTCTACCCGCATATCGCGATCGAATGGATGAAGCAGAACCAACGGCATCTGCGTGCGGGGATTCTTGTGACGGATGTAACCGGCGTCAAATCCCGCTTTCTTGCCGAAATGGAGCAGATTCTGCGCCCGGATATCGAATTCATCGCCGCACACCCGATGGCGGGACGGGAATCCAGCGGCGTGGAATACAGCAATGACGAAGTGTTCCGCGGCGCAAACTATATCGTAGTGCCAACCGGGCGGAACACCCCCGATGGCATTGCAACCTGTCGCAGGCTCGGGAAAATTCTCGGGTTCGGCAGAATCACGGAACTGGACGCCGCCGCGCACGACCGCATGATTGCGTTTCTCTCTCAGCTGACGCACTGCATTGCCGTGGCGCTGATGGACTGTAACACCGACGATGGCTTGGAAAACTACACGGGAGACTCCTTCCGTGATCTGACGCGGATCGCGAAGATCAACGACGAGATGTGGAGCGAACTGTTCCTGTGGAATCGCGAGGCGCTGCTCGGGCAGATGGACTGTTTTGAAGAAACACTTGCCCGTTTTCGCGGATTTCTGGAAGCGGGAGACCGCGAGGGAATGCGGGAAATGATGCGGACCTCCACGCGCCGCCGCGCACAGTTTGATAAATGAAAGGAAAAAATGATATGAATATGCAGTTTTACCGCAAACTCCCGATTCCGAAGGAGATCAAGGAGCAGTACCCCGTAACGCCCGAGATTACAGCCGCGCGGGATCATTGGGTGAACCGGATCAAAGCGATTCTGGACGGCAGAGACGATCGGCTTCTGCTGGTCATCGGTCCTTGCTCGGCAGACGCAGAGGACACGGTTCTGCGCTATATCTACCGCCTGCGCGAGGTGCAGGACAGGGTGTCCGACCGCATTCTGATCGTCCCGCGTATCTATACCAACAAGCCCCGCACCACCGGCGACGGCTACAAAGGCATGCTTCACCAACCCGACCCGGAATCCGAGCCGGATCTTTTGCGCGGTCTGGTCTCCATCCGTAAGCTTCATATGCGCGCGATTGCCGAAACCGGCTTCGGCTGCGCGGACGAGATGCTGTATCCCGAAAACCACCGCTATCTTTCGGATCTGCTGGCATATGTCGCGGTCGGCGCGCGTTCGGTGGAAGATCAGCAGCACCGCATGACCGCAAGCGGGTTGGATATTCCCGTCGGCATGAAGAATCCGACGGGCGGAGATATCACGGTGATGATGAACTCCATCACCGCCGCGCAGCATTCGCATATGTTCCTCTACCGCGGATGGGAAGTGCGGAGCGCGGGAAATCCCTACGCGCACGCGATTCTGCGCGGCTATGTCAATAAGCACGGGCAGTCGCTCCCGAACTATCACTACGAGGATCTGATCCATCTGGCGCAGTCCTACGAGGCAAGCGGACTTGCCAATCCTGCGGTCGTGGTGGATACCAACCATGCCAATTCGGGCAAGCAGTATCTCGAACAGCCGAGAATCGCCAAGGAGATTCTGCATTCCCGCCGCTGCTCTCCGGAAGTGCGCCGATTGGTCAAGGGACTGATGATCGAAAGCTATCTGGAGGACGGCGCGCAGAAAATCGGAGCGGAGAAATTCGTCCCCGGCAAATCCATCACCGACCCCTGCCTCGGCTGGGAAAAGACCGAACGCCTGATCTGCGAACTTGCGGAGCAATGCTGACGGGATACTGCCCGAAAAAAATTTCCTTTCATGGCAACTATATGTTGTAAATACCACTTGACAAAAACACAAGATGTGGTATAATAATATCACTGTCTCTCGCAGGCAGCACAAGATACGGAAATCCATGGCGCGGCGGGCACATCCCCGCGTCTCCCGATAGCACAGACGATATTACATTGAAGGAGGAAATCATGAAAGTCATCAAAAGAAACGGTTCGGAAGTTGTATTTGACATTTCCAAAATCATTACCGCAATCACAAAAGCCAACAATGCCGTTGACGAAGCCGAGCGCATGACCCCCATGCAGATCCGTCGGATTGCCGAAGCGGTTGAACTGAACTGCATCCGCATGAACCGCGCCCCGGGGGTGGAGGAAATACAGGATCTTGTGGAGAAGCAGATCATGGCGCACGGCGCTTATGAAGTCGCGAAGGAATATATTACCTACCGTTATACGCGGAATCTTGTGCGCCGCTCCAATACAACGGACGAGCGGATTCTGAGCCTGATCGAGTGCTGTAACGAGGAAGCGAAGCAGGAGAATGCGAACAAGAACCCGACCGTCAACAGCGTTCAGCGCGACTATATGGCGGGCGAGGTCAGCCGCGACCTGACCGAACGTCTGCTCCTGCCGCAGGATATTGTTGACGCGCACCGCGACGGCATCATCCATTTTCACGACGCGGATTACTATGCGCAGCATATGCACAACTGCGATCTGGTCAATCTGGAGGATATGCTCCAGAATGGAACCGTGATTTCGGGCACGATGATCGAACGTCCGCACAGCTTTTCCACCGCCTGCAACATCGCAACCCAGATCATTGCGCAGGTTGCGAGCAACCAGTACGGCGGGCAGAGCATTTCGCTGACGCATCTGGCACCGTTCGTGCAGGTCAGCCGCGAGAAGATCGCGAAGAATCTGCGCGAGGAGCTGAACGACGCGGGGGCGGAAATCTCGGAAGAGAAATTTCATAAGATGGTCGAAAGCCGCCTGCGCGAGGAAATCCGCCGCGGCGTGCAGACCATTCAGTATCAGGTCGTTACGCTCCTGACCACAAACGGACAAGCTCCTTTTGTCACGGTCTTTATGTACCTCGGCGAAGCGAAGGACGAGCAGGAAAAGCACGACCTTGCCATTATCATCGAGGAAACTCTGCTTCAGCGCTATCAGGGCGTGAAGAACGAAGAGGGCGTATATGTCACGCCCGCGTTCCCGAAGCTGATCTATGTGTTGGAGGAGCAGAATATCCACGAGGATTCGCCGTACTACTATCTGACCAAACTGGCGGCAAAGTGCACGGCAAAGCGGATGGTTCCCGACTACATCTCCGAGAAGAAGATGCTGGAGCTGAAGATCGACAAAAACGGGCAGGGACACTGCTACACCTGCATGGGTTGTCGCAGTTTCCTCACGCCATATGTCGACGAGAACGGCAAACCGAAGTACTACGGACGGTTCAATCAGGGCGTTGTGACCCTGAATCTGGTGGACGTTGCGCTGTCATCGGGCGGAAACATCGAGAAATTCTGGAAGATCTTCGACGAGCGGCTGGAGTTGTGCCACAAGGCGCTGATGTGCCGTCATGAAAGACTCAAGGGAACGCTTTCGGATGCCGCGCCGATCCTGTGGCAGTACGGCGCGCTGGCAAGACTGAAGAAGGGCGAACCGATAGACAAACTGCTTTACGGCGGATATTCCACCATTTCGCTTGGCTATGCGGGACTTTACGAGTGTGTGAAGTACATGACCGGCAAGAGCCATACCGACCCGAGCGCAACGCCGTTTGCACTGGAGGTCATGAAGTACATGAACGCCGCCTGCAAGAGATGGAAGGAAGCGCACAACATCGACTTCAGCCTTTACGGAACGCCGCTCGAATCCACCACCTATAAGTTTGCAAAGTGTCTCCAGAAGCGGTTCGGCGTTATACCCGGCATCACTGACAAGGGATATATTACCAACAGCTACCATATCCATGTCACCGAGCAGATCGACGCTTTCTCCAAGCTTGCGTTTGAGGCGCAGTTCCAGGCGCTGTCTCCCGGAGGCGCCATCAGCTATGTCGAAGTTCCGAATATGCAGCAGAACATCGAGGCGGTGCTGCAGGTGATGAAATTCATTTACGATCACATCATGTACGCCGAGCTGAACACCAAATCCGACTACTGTCAGGTCTGCGGGTACGACGGCGAGATCAACATCGTGGAAGAGGACGGCAAGCTGATCTGGAAATGTCCGAAGTGCGGCAACACCGACCAGAGCAAGATGAATGTGGCAAGACGAACCTGCGGTTATATCGGAACGCAATTCTGGAATCAGGGCAGAACGCAGGAAATCAAAGAGCGGGTGCTCCATCTGTGATATGAATTACTGCGAAATCAAAAAATGCGACATCGCGAACGGAATCGGCGTGCGAACCACGCTGTTCGTCTCGGGGTGTACCAATCATTGCGAAGAATGCTTTCAGCCCCAGACATGGGATTTTGACTACGGAAAGCCCTTTACGGAAGAAACCGAAGATGAACTCATTGCCGCCTGCAAGCCGTTTTATATCAACGGTCTGACCCTGCTTGGCGGAGAACCGTTCGAGCCGTCCAACCAGCGCGCACTGGTGCCGTTCCTGCACCGATTCCGCAAGGAATGCCCCGAAAAAACGGTCTGGGCGTTCAGCGGATTTACGCTTGACAGGGAATTGCTCACAGACGGATCGCACCCGAGGTGCGAGGTCACCGACGAAATGCTGTCGCTGATTGACGTTCTGGTGGATGGGCGGTTCGTCCGCGCGCTCAAGGATATCTCTCTGCGCTTTCGCGGTTCTTCCAATCAGCGCGTGATCGATCTGAACAAAACCAGAGAAGCCGGAAGCATCGTTCTGTGGAACGACTGACGAAAAAACATGAAAAAAAGCCCCCGCGCGACATGGAAATGCCGCGCGGGGGCTTGACCTTTTCCGACAAATATGGTATAATAGAATGTGGGAAAATCGAAACATACAAAGGACAAACACTATGAAACTGGTCGTAAAAATCGGAACATCCACGCTCACGCATTCGTCGGGGTGTCTCAACATCCGCAGGATCGAGTCGCTCGTCAAGGTTCTGTCGGACGTTGCCAATGCGGGACACGAGGTCATTCTGGTTTCCTCGGGCGCAATCGCCATGGGAATCGGAAAGCTCAACCTCGGCGAGCGACCGCGCGACATTGCAGGCAAACAGGCTGCGGCGGCGGTCGGGCAGTGCGAGCTGATGTACGCTTACGACAAACTGTTTTCCGAATACAACCGCACCGTTGCGCAAATCCTGTTAACAGCAGACGACCTGAAGATTCCCGAGCGGCACAGCAAGTTCGAGAACACCATGGAGCAGCTGCTTGCGTGGCACGTCCTGCCGATCGTCAACGAAAACGACACCGTTTCCACTGATGAAATCCGCATCGGAGACAACGACACGTTGGGGGCGATTGTGGCGGCGAGCGTCGGGGCGGATCTCCTGATTCTGATGTCGGATATCGACGGGCTTTACGACCGCGACCCGCACAAGGATGCGGGCGCACGCCTGATTCCCGAAGTACGGGAACTGACAGACGACATTCTGGCACTCGGCGGCGGAGCGGGAAGCACGCGCGGAACAGGCGGCATGGCAACCAAGCTCCACGCCGCACAGATTGCAACCGGAGCGGGATGCGAAATGGTGATTGTGAACGGGTGGAATCCCGAAATCCTCTACCGCGTGATGGACGGCGAGCCTGTCGGAACGCGATTCTTTGCGAAGGAGAAAGCCAATGGAAACGCTTGAAATTCTGCGGCGCGCAAAAGCGACAGTGCCTGTTCTGCGGGAATTCGGTGTTGCCGATCTTGACCGTGCGCTCCTTGCCATGGCGGAGGCACTGGAGACCGGAACGGATGGAATTCTGGAAGCCAATGCGGCGGATATGGAAGCGGCGAAGGGGAACATCGGCGACGTGATGCTGGACAGGCTTCGTCTCACGCGGGAACGCATCGGCGCGATGGCGGACGGCATCCGCAACGTCGCGGCGCTGCCGTCTCCCGTCGGTCGGGTACTGGAACGGACGGTTCGCCCGAACGGATTGGAGATCGAGAAGGTCGCCGTTCCGATGGGCGTTCTGGCGATCATATACGAAAGCCGTCCGAATGTGACCTCCGACGCGGCGGCACTTGCGGTCAAAAGCGGGAACGTCTGCATTCTGCGCGGAGGAAAGGAAGCCTATCGCTCCGCCAAGGCGATCAGCGTTGCCCTGCGGGAAGGATTGGAACGGGCGGGACTGCCGAAGGATGCGGTTCAGCTTGTGGATGATACCACGAGACAAAGCGCAAAGGAACTGATGCAGGCGAAGGGCTATGTGGATCTGCTGATTCCGCGCGGCGGTGCGGGTCTGATCCGTGCCTGCGTGGAGAACGCAACCGTGCCGACGCTGGAGACGGGAACGGGAATCTGCCATGTTTATGTGGATAAAGATGCCGACCTCGGGAAGGCGCTTGCCATCGTCGGGAATGCAAAAGCAAGCCGCCCGTCGGTCTGCAACGCCGAGGAAGTTCTGCTCGTTCACCGCGGAATTGCAAAGACCTTTTTGCCGATGCTGAAGAAGCGGCTGTGCGATGACCGCGCGGCAAAAGGACTTGTTCCCGTGGAATTGCGCGGCGACGCCGCAACGCGGGAAATCATCGAGGCAAAGCCTGCGGGGAACGCGGACTTTGATACCGAATTTCTGGATTATATCCTTGCAATCCGCGTGGTGGATTCGGTGCAGGACGCAGTGGCGCATATCGCGGCGCATTCGACCTCGCACAGCGAAGCGATTGTCACCGAGAACCGCGAAGCCGCCGATTATTTCACCGCAAATGTAGACAGCGCGGCGGTTTATGTCAATGCCTCCACCCGTTTTACCGACGGCGGCGAATTCGGACTCGGCTGTGAGATGGGCATCTCCACCCAAAAACTCCACGCGCGCGGTCCGCTCGGTCTGAACGAACTGACCACCTACAAATATATTATCCACGGCAACGGACAGATCCGCTGAGAAAGGAATCGGAATGAAAATCGCGTTTATCGGAACAGGAAACATGGGCGGCGCGCTCGCAAGAGCCGTTCGGGCGGCGCTCCCAGAAGCGGAACTGTATCTGTCCGACCGTTCACGGGAGAAAACCGAAGCACTGGCAGAAGAAATCGGCGCGGAAGTGCTCGACAACGTGACCGCCGCCGAGCGGGCGGACTATCTCTTTCTCGGGGTCAAACCGCAGATGCTCGAAAATCTTGCAAAGGAGATTGGAGGGATTACGAGCGTCAGACACAACGAACTGACACTCGTCAGCATGGCGGCAGGTGTTCCGATTGAGCGAATCAACAGCCTGTTCGGGAAAAACGTTCCCGTGATTCGAATCATGCCGAATACCCCTGTGTCGGTCGGAAAAGGCTTGGTGCTCTGGTGCACAAACGGGACGGTTCAAACCGGCGGAAAACAGGATTTCCGCGCAATGCTTGCAAAAGCGGGCGTTCTGAGCGAACTGCCGGAAGGACTGATCGACGCAGGCTGTGCGCTCTCGGGTTGCGGTCCTGCGTTCGTCTGTCTGTTTCTGGAGGCAATGGCGGACGGCGCGGTGACCTGCGGTCTGCCGCGCGCGCAGGCTATGGAGTACGCGGCGCAGACCCTGCTCGGAACTGCCGCGCTTCTGCTCGATACGGGAAAGCACCCGGGCGAACTCAAGGACGCGGTTTGCAGTCCGGCGGGGTCTACGATTGCGGGCGTTCGGGCGCTTGAGAGGGGGGCGTTCCGCGCGGATGTCATGAACGCGGTTATCGCGGCGTTTGAGAGAACCAAAGAACTCGGAAACTGAGGGGGAACTATGAATCTGCTGTATCTGAAGTATGCCGCCACGGTTGCCGACTGCGGGTCTATCAGCAAAGCGGCGGAACGGCTGTATATCGACCAGCCGAACCTGAGCCGTTCCATCAAGGATCTGGAGACCTCCATGGGGGTGAAACTGTTCGAGCGGAGCGCAAGAGGGATGAAGTTGACGCCGGACGGAGAAGAATTTCTGAAATATGCAAGGGTGATCCTTTCCGAAGTGGACGCAATGGAGAATATGTTTCGCTCGGGCGACGCGCGCAAACAACGCTTTTCGCTGTCCGTTCCGCGGGCAAGCTATATTTCCGAAGCATTCGCGGCGTTTTCCGAACGGTTTTCCGACATTGCCCAGATCGAGGCGTTTTACAAAGAGACCAACCCCATGCGCACGCTGAAAAACATTCTGGAGGACGGTTACAACCTCGGAATCATCCGCTATGCCGCGCAGTATGACAAATACTACAAGGAAATGTTGGAGGAAAAAGGGCTCAGCTACGAGTTGATCTGCGAATTCCGTTTTGTCCTGCTCACAAGCCGCTCTTCTCCGATTGCAACCAAAGAAACCGTAACCGAAGCGGATCTTGAAAACCTGACCGAGGTGCTGTACGGCGATCCTTATGTGCCGTCCATGCCGCTGGACGAAGTGCGGAAGGAGGCGTGGTCCGACGTCAGCCCGCGCCGCATTTTCGTATTCGAACGGGGAAGCCGGTTCGATCTGCTGGCAGGAAACCCCAACACCTTTATGTGGGTTGCGCCGATTCCGCAGACGGTACTGGATCGCTACGGACTGGTGCAGAGAACCTGCGGGGACGGTCACAGAATCTACAAGGATATTCTGATCCGCAGGAAGGAATACAAGCTGTCGGAGCTTGACAATGCGTTCATCGCCGAGCTTTGCCGGACAAAAAGAGAGGTATTCAGAGAGGGGACAAGCCTATGAAATGGTTGATTGCGTCGGATATCCACGGCTCAGCATACTGGTGCCGCAAACTGTTGGAAGTTTACCGCAGGGAGGGGGCGGATCGGATGCTGTTGCTCGGTGATCTGCTCTACCACGGTCCGCGGAACGATTTGCCAAAGGATTATGCTCCGAAGGAGGTCATTTCCATGCTGAACGGCATGAAAAACGACATCCTTGCGGTGCGGGGCAACTGCGAAGCGGAAGTGGATCAGATGGTTCTGGAATTTCCCGTGCTCGCGGATTACGCGATTCTGGATCTCGGTCAGCGCATGGTGTTTGCCACGCACGGGCACGTCTGGAACGAAGGGCATCTGCCGCCGCTGCACGAGGGCGACATCCTCCTGCACGGGCATACGCACATTCCGAAATGCGCGGTTCACGAAACCTTCGTCTGTATGAATCCGGGGTCGGTTTCGATTCCGAAAGAAGGGAGTCACCACGGCTATATGACACTGGAGGACGGCGTGTTCCTCTGGCGTGATTTTGACGGAACGCTCCGGGACGAATACGGCGCGCCGGACGGAGATTTCTGAATCCGTAACCGATATATTGATATATACAATACAGATATGTGAAATC
>ENA-UERG01001480-UERG01001480.1-human-gut-metagenome-genome-assembly--contig:-NODE-1480-length-19308-cov-4.640528_pt1 | contig 19308 bp, 20 predicted proteins | sample MGYA00242954_ERZ507954 | MGnify/ENA primary metagenome ERZ507954 (study PRJEB26167, sample SAMN06115478) | human gut metagenome | host: Homo sapiens | place: China:Sichuan | collected 2015-01-21... | reverse complement strand
ATTAATGATTATTTTTGATAATACGGCAAATAAACTTTAATTTTGTGTCACAAACCTTAGATAAAACATCAATATGAGAATATCGCGCAATAAGATGGCATTATACGGCAATCTCCATACGGTTAAGATGCGGAGGCGTCATGGACTCTTTACGGCGGAAGGTGCAAAGGCCGTGGAGGATTTGAGCCGGTATTTTCAGATCGACGCCTTGATATTGAGGGAAGGGACTGAAGTAGCGTCTGAATTGCGCGTAGAGGCCCCGGCCGTCTATGAGGTTACGGAAGGCGAGATGAAAAAGCTGTCGGAGTTCACGACGCCGTCGGATGTGATGGGTGTATTCAGAATTCCCGAGCAGTCGGTGCCGGAGCCTGACGGCTCAAAACTGTACGTGATGCTTGACGGGGTGCGCGATCCGGGTAATCTCGGCACCATAATCCGCACGTGCCATTGGTTCGGCGTTTTCGACATATACGCATCATACGATACTGTAGACTGCTACAATCCTAAGGTAGTCCAGGCCACAATGGGATCGTTGGGCGCGGTAAGGGTAAGCTATTGCAACCTGAAGGAAATGATAGAATCTCATCGGGAGATGCCCGTATATGGCACGTTGCTAAACGGTGAAAATCTGTTTGAGTCACATCCCGAACCACGAGGATTCATCGTGATGGGCAACGAAGGGAAGGGAATAACCGAAGAAATGAAACAGATGCTGACGCAGGCATACACCATACCGCCGGCTACAAGCAATCACGGCGAGTCATTGAATGTGGCCATAGCTACGGCAATCGTACTGGCAAAGTTTAATGAGTAGTGAATACTTAGTAGTTAGTATTAGCCGAAGCGGTGGCCACCTGATTTCAGGGCCGGCATAAAGGCATCCTCATAGTGCTCAAACGTGAAATCCTGTTGATTGCCTGTCAGCGTGATTATGTCAAACCGGTATTGGTACAACTGATCGAGTCTGCGCAGATATATGTCGGCGCCGGCTGTGATTTTGGCACGTTTCTTTCTGTCCACGGCTTCAACGGGATCCTGATAGTCGCCTGACCTGGCTTTGACTTCGACGAAAACTATCTCCCGGTTCTTCTGGGCTACGATGTCAATCTCAATTTTGTTGAATTTCAGATTACGTTCCAGAATCGTATATCCCTGTTTGCGGAGATATTCGGCTGCCCTATCTTCAGCAAAGGCACCCCAATCTCTGTTCAGGGTGCCTTTGTGCTGATTAGATGAATGTTTCGAGTCCATTACATAGCCTTGAACGACATGTCGAGGGACTTGACGCTGTGGGTCAGCGCGCCTACGGAGATGAAGTCGACACCGGCCTCGCCGTATTGGCGCAGGTTCTTAAGCGTGATGCCGCCCGACGACTCGGTTTCGACTGCGCCATTTACCATTTTCACGGCCTCCTTGGTCAGTTCGGGGGTGAAATTGTCGAACATGATACGGTCAACGCCGCCATGCTCCAGCACGCGACGGATATCGTCCAGACTGCGCACCTCTACTTCAATCTTCAGGTCCTTGCCGTTGTCCTTGCAATACTGACGGGCACGGTCAATGGCTTTCTCTATGCCGCCGGCAAAGTCTATGTGGTTGTCCTTGATCAGAATCATGTCGAACAGACCGATGCGGTGGTTCTTGCCGCCACCCATAGCCACGGCATCCTTCTCCAGGATACGCATGCCCGGGGTGGTCTTGCGGGTGTCGAGCACCTTGGTGTGCAGTCCCTTCAGCTCGTTCTGATATGTGGCGGTCATAGTGGCAACGCCGCTCATGCGCTGCATTATGTTGAGCATGGTGCGCTCTGCCGTCAGCAACGACCGTACGGGACCTTCGGCTATGAAGGCTATGTCGCCGGGCTTTACTTCCGAGCCATCTTTGATGAACACTTCCATCTTTATACTCGGATCCACCTTGTGCAGTACCTTTTCGGCCATCTCAACGCCGGCCAGTACACCGGGTTCCTTGATAATCAGTCTCGATTTGCCCATTTCGTCAGCCGGAATGGTCGAGAGGGTGGTATGGTCGCCGTCACCTATGTCCTCGGCAAAAGCCAGGTCAAGAAGATCGTCTACGAGTTCGTCTCTTGTCTTCATCTCTTTATCTGAATGTATGAGAACCTTCTAAAAGGATTTCTCTTAACTGTTTAAACTGTTTAAACTGTATAAACTTTTCAACTATTTGATGCCGTCGCGCTCAAGTAGCGCGTCGTTGGTAGGCTGCTTGCCACGGAACTCCACGTAGAGTTCCATCGGGTCCTTGGTGTCGCCGCTCTGCAGCATCTTCAGGAACTTGTCGGCTGTCTTGCGGTCGAACACGCCGTTCTCCTTGAATGCGGCGAATGCGTCGGCATCCAGGGCCTCCGACCATTTGTAGCCGTAATATCCGGCGGCGTAGCCTCCCGAGAAAATATGGGAGAATGCAGAGGATATAAGATTTTCGGGCACAGCGTCAAAGATGCGGACGGGATCCAGAGCCTTTTCCTCGAAGTCCTTGACAGACGACGAAGCGAGCAGCGGTTCCTCGATTGTGTGGTAAGCCATATCGAGGTATCCGAATCCAAGCTGGCGCATGGTGGCGTATGCAGCGCCGAACTGCGACGACTTGATCAGCTTGTCTATAAGAGCCTGAGGCATCTTCTTGCCGGTCTTGTAATGCTTGGCGAATGTGTCAAGGAACTCCTTACGGGTCAGATAGTTCTCGTTGAACTGCGAGAACAGCTCCACGAAGTCATGGTCAACGTTGGTGCCGGCCAGCGAGTTGTACTTAGCCTGGCTTGAGAGGCCGTGCAGGGCGTGTCCGAACTCGTGAAGGAAGGTCTCGACCTCGTCGGTGTTGAGCAGCACGGGGTCGTTGCCCACGGGCTTCGAGAAGTTGCATACTATCGAGATCAGCGGGATTATGCGGTTGCCGTTGTCGTCCTTGGATTCCGAGCGGAACTCGGTCATCCATGCGCCGGGACGCTTGGTGTCACGATAGAAGAAGTCGGTGTATAGGATGCCGAGCAGTTTCTTGTCGCGGTCGTAAACCTCGAACACCTTGACATCAGGATGATATTTGTCGATTTTTGTATTCTCCTTGAAAGTATAGCCGTACAGTTTTGTGGCGAGTCCGAGCACGCCCTTTATGGTGTTGTTCAGCTCAAAATATGGCTTCATGTCCTCCTCGTTGAAGGCATAGCGGTCGTTCTTCAGCTTCTCGAACCAGAAGGAATAATCCCAGGGCATGAGCTTGAAATCGGCGCCCTCGGTCTGGCGTGCGTAGTCCTGCAGCTCGTTTATTTCCTTGCGCATCGGCTCGGTGTAATCCTTGTTCAGACCGCTCAAGAATTCCATTACGGCCTCGGGAGTCTTGGCCATGGTGTTCTGCAGCTGATACTCGGCGAAGTTCTTTTTGCCCATCAGCTGGGCGATCTGCAGGCGGATGTTGGCGATATCCTTCAGGATAAGCGTGTTGTCGTTCGGCCCCCCGGTGTTGGTGGATCCGTTCAGGTTGTACAGCTTATGGCGCAGGTCGCGGTTGGTGCTGTACATCATGAAGGGAGCGTAGCTGGGACGGTAGATGGTTACGAGGTAGAGTGAGCCGTCGTCGGCTTTGCCTTCGGCCTTCAGCGCGTCGGAGGCGGCAGAACGGTAAGCGGCCTTGATGGACTCGGGAATGCCTCCGAGCTGATCCTCGGTGAGCCACATACGACGCGAGGGATCCTTCATCTCGTTGGTGACGTTCTGCGAGAATTTCACGTTCAGGTCGCTGAGCGTGGACTGCAGACGGCGCAGCTTCTCGCGGTCTGCCTCCTTCAGATCGGCGCCGGAAGTCAGGAACTCGGTATAGGTCTTGTGAATGAGACGGCGGTCTTCGGGAGTGAGCGACGTATCAATATCGGCATTGTCATGCACGGACTTGATGCGGTCCCACAGTTTCTTGTTCAGCATGATGTCGGTGCTGTGCTGCGACAGGAAGGGAGTGACGTATGTATATGCCTCCATGATGTCGTCGGTGCCGTTGGCCGACTCGATGTTGCTGAGTGCCAGAATAGCGCGGTTCAGCACCTCGCCGCTGCGGTCCAGGGCCACGATGGTGTTCTCGAACGTAGGGTTGCTGCGCTGCTTGGTGATGGCGTCTATTTCCTGATTCTGCAGTTTTATGCCTTCCATCACGGCCTCCTGCATCTCCTTGGCCGTGAGTTTGCTGAACGGCATGGTGCCGTACAGATCGGTGGTGCCCGTTATGAGAGGATTGGCCGCTGTGGCCGGAATATCTGTAAGTGCCATGAGTGTCAAGGCTAAAAATAATAATGTTTTCTTCATTATGTCAGAAATTAATTCCTATTTGCAGTCGTGCGTATGTAATGGCCTTCATGTCGAGGCCTGTCAGCTCGCGGTGGTTCTTGTCGAAGAATCTGCTGCATGCCGAGACGATGATATAGCTTTTGGCGTGGCGCGATTGGGTCAGGTTGATGCCGCAACCCAATGCGGAGATGATGTCGCCGTGGGTTTTGGAGCCCTTGAGCGTGGTGAATGAATATCCCGCCTGAAGGTTGAGGAAGCAAAGCGAGGGTTTCTTACGGAACGACGTGCGCATCACGAAGTAGACGGGCAGGAAGTTATTGCCCGAATCGATGCCGCGCTGAAACCCGACGCCGACGCCCACGACCTTGAAAACCGCGTTTTTGTAGCCGAAATTCACATCGAGGTCGAATGTGGACATATTGTGGGCCGTCATGTCTATCGACGAACCGAATTCAGCCCCCCACGTGAAATGCGACTTGCCCAGGTCTATCGATTTGTCCGGGAAAAGGCTTTCCGTGGTATGCTTCCGCTTGTCGGGGATGTTGACTAACGCACCCGTGTCGAAATACTGTTCCTGATCCGCTGCCGAATCGTTTTTGACCGTAATGGTGCCGTTATCCTTGACCTTGTAGGTGATTACCTCGGCATTGGCTGTCGGAACCGTAGCTCCAAACAACAAGCCTATGGCAAGGAATATGTTGTGAAGTATATTCTTTGTCATAGGCTTCAGGTTAGTGGTTGATGTATGATTACCGCAGGCATTACTCGCCTAAATATGATTTCAGCAGTTTGCTTTTCTGACCTTTGAGCCGGCGGATGGCCTTCTCCTTGATCTGGCGTACGCGTTCGCGTGTCAGGTCGAACTTGGCGCCGATTTCCTCCAGAGTCATTTCCTGGCATCCGATGCCGAAGAACATCTTCAGAATTTCACGTTCGCGGTCATAAAGCTGTTTGAGGGCACGGTCCACTTCCTTGGAAAGCGATTCCTTGTTCAGGTCGGCGTCAGCCATGGGGGAGTCGTCGTTGGTGAGCACGTCGAGCAGCGAATTGTCCTCGCCCTCAACGAAAGGAGCATCCACCGAAATGGGACGGCCGCTGACCTGAATGGCGTCGGAGATTTTGTCGACCGACATATCAAGGCGTTCTGCCAGCTCCTCGGTCGAGGGCCGACGCTCGTTTTCCTGCTCGAAGCGGGCCATCTCCTTGGTTATCTTGTTCAGCGAACCTACCTGGTTTAGGGGCAGGCGCACTATACGCGACTGCTCGGCCAGTGCCTGTAGAATGGATTGACGTATCCACCATACGGCATACGAAATGAATTTAAAGCCACGCGTTTCGTCAAACTTCTGAGCGGCGCGTATCAGGCCCAGATTGCCCTCGTTGATCAGGTCGGGAAGGCTGAGACCTTGATTCTGATACTGTTTTGCTACGGAAACGACAAAACGAAGATTCGCTTTAATCAGCTTATCGAGCGCTGCCTGATCTCCCTTCTTGATTCTTTGTGCCAGTTCTACCTCTTCGCTTACCGATATAAGCTCCTCACGACCAATCTCCTGAAGATACTTGTCAAGTGAAGCGCTCTCGCGATTGGTAATTGACTTGGTTATCTTGAGTTGTCTCATATATCTATTATTGCAGCCCGTCTTCTATACCTTATTGCATAGTGAGCCTATAATTTATAACACACAATTGTTATAAATATTTTCTAAAAAGAGAATTTTTTTATTTAAGTTAAAAACAAGGTCGGATTTTTTACAGAAATCAGGTCATAATCTTGAAAATAAGTTCCTGTAAGAGGTCGTATTCGTTGCCGAATGAACCGATGCCCTTGTTCTTGGCATCGAACTCGCGCAGGTGATGTATGGCATTGACAGCCTTGGCAGGAGAATAGGTTCTCAATCCTGTTTTGTAATCACCCAATGAATAGGCGTTCTTAGCCTCCAGAGCAACCATAAGGCTGGAATCGTCTTTGCTTGGAAGGAAATGCGCCACCGTCAGTTTCGCGAAATAATTGAACAGCACCGACCCCGTTACGATAGTGGGATTGTTCTTGGGATTGTTGCGGAAATACTTAATTATGGCACAGCACTTGGGATAATCACGGTTTATTACGGCCTTCAGAAGCTCCCAGTTGTTGTAGTCCTTCGATATTCCGACGTTCTTCTCGACATCTTCGGGCGAGATACGTCCTTTTCCGCCTTTGATCTGAATCAGTTTGCCAAGCTCACCGAACAGCTTGCTCAGAGGTGCGCCGATATATTCGCACAGCATGGACACGGCCTTGTCGTCGATGCTGATCTTATGTTGCTGGCAGTAATCCTTCACGTAGGCCGGCAACTGATAGTCGCGCGGCGATTCGGATTTGAAGACAATGCCCTCGCTTTTGGCGGCGGCTTTCTGCAGGTTGGCAGTGGCTGCCGTCTTTTCGCCCGTGAACGTTATGACCAGAACTGTGGTCATGTTGGGATTGGCCACATACTGCACGAACTTGTCCAGCTCGTTCTTGGCATTGGCCATAGCCTGCGATTCCTTAAGGATTACCAGCTTGCGGTCGGCCATGACGGGAAACTGCTGGGCGCAGTTCACAACCGATTCCGCAACGGTCTGGCTGCCGTAGTAGAGGTTGTAGTTAAAATCGCGGTCCTCCGGGGCCACGACGCGCTTTTCCAGCTCGGCCACAATCAGGTCGATAAAATACGTTTCCTGACCTACAAGCACATAGACAGGATTGATTTTACCGGCACGTATGTCGGCTATTATTTTTCTATAATCAGTTGCCGCTGCCATTGGGAATGCGTCTATTTGAGTATATGATGAACAATATGGTCAGGAGAGTGGAGAATATGAACCACCAGGGGATGCCTGATGTGTCGGTGATGTATTGTTCGAAATCGAACGAAGTGCCGTTGCGCCGGTTGATCCATTCGGTAACGACCACTATTGAATTGTTGATGCCGTGCAGCAGGGCCGGTGCCCAGATGGAGCCGGTGCGCCAGTACACGTAACCGAACATGGCGCCCAATAATAGACGCGGCACGAAACCGAAGAACTGGAAATGCACGAAGCTGAAGATTGCGGCCGCCGACCATATCGCCACTGCGGGGGAGAGGCGTGACGCCATCATCATGCGCTGGATGCCCGCACGGAAAAACATCTCCTCGGCCAGTCCGGTGAACAGCCCTACTATAAGGATATTGACTATCAGGCCTCCTACGGTTGTAGTGCTCATAATTGCCGCCGTGGCGTCGGCTCCGGCGTTTTCCCAATCGCGCAAAGTCTGTTCCAGACCCTTCATGCTGTCGGGAAACGAAATGTCGGCATTGTAATATATTATCTGAGCCATTGCCGGATAGGCTATGACATACAGCACTAACATCCATCCCAGCGACCTGAGGGTGAGACTGCGGTCCATACCCATCATGTTCCATGGTCGTGCTGATGTCATAAGCCAGGACAGCATGGTGGGGAATATGAACACAAACAGACCCTGGACCACCGAAATCGTCAGAATGGAACAGCGTCGGTCCGGACCTATGGAATTGACTACATTCTGCGTCATTCCCATCAAAAGGAACATCACCACGAAGGAGAGTGCGAAAACTCCCCATCGTGATGATGCGTCAAATATCTTCATTTTCAAATTATCCGTAATTTTCAGGGACAGCCGCTCAATCGAGATGCAGCAGTTCCAGAATCTTGTCTCCGGCCAGGGAGAGACCCGAAGCGTCCTTTCCGCCGGCCTGTGCGAAGAAAGGCTGACCGCCGCCGCCACCCTTGATGCACTTGGCGGCTTCGCGTACAATCTGTCCGGCGTTATAGCCCTGCTTTACGATATCATCGCTGAGAGCCACGGTGAGCATCGGCTTGTCGTTCGACACGTTCAGGCCGATAAATACGGTAGATTCGGGGCTGAGCTTGCGGATATTGAACGCGATGTTCTTCACCACCTCGGGGAGACGGACGCCGGGCAGCATCACTACCTTTACGCCGTTCTTGATCTTGGCGTTTTCGAGAGCCTCCTTGGTCAGCATCGCGGTGCGGTCCTCCATGAACTTGTTGACCTGTTTGCGCAGTTCGGCGTTTTCTTCGATAGACTTCTTGATGCCGGCAATCAGGTCGCAGGAGTTGCCCATCATTTCCTTCAGGCATGTCATGGTGTCGAACATATCGTCAATGGCTTTCTCCACTGACGCGCCGGTCACGGCCTCGATACGGCGGATACCGGCTGCGATGGAGCTTTCGGAGATGACGCGCAGCATACCGATGTTGCCGGTGTTGGCCACGTGCGTACCGCCGCACAGTTCGACGCTGTCGCCGAAACGTATCACGCGCACCTTGTCGCCGTATTTCTCGCCGAAGAGTGCCATGGCGCCCATTTCACGGGCCTCGGCTATAGGCACCTCGCGCGCTTCCTGCAGAGGCATGGCCTCGCGGATGCGGCGGTTTACGAGATGCTCCACCTTGCGTATTTCCTCTGGCGTCACCTTCTGGAAGTGCGAGAAGTCGAAGCGGAGGATGTCGGGAGTGACCAGCGATCCTTTCTGCTCCACGTGTGTGCCGAGCACTTCGCGCAGGGCCTCGTGCAGCAGGTGGGTGGCGCTATGGTTGGCCGACGTGCGCTGACGCGCCTCCGTGTCTATCTTGGCGGTAAACTCAACGTTTACGTCGGCCGGCATCTTCTTCACCAGATGCACCGCAGTGTTGTTCTCCTTCTTGGTATCGAATATCTCGGTCCTGGTTCCGTCGGGAGCTATCAGCCAACCCTTGTCGCCTACCTGACCGCCCATCTCGCCGTAGAAGGGAGTGGACTCAAGCATGATCTGGTAATATTCCTTGTTCTTCTGCTTTACGTTGCGGTAGCGCAGTATGCGTGTCTTGACCTCAGTGTTGTCGTAACCAACGAATGTCTCGTTGCCGGGGTTGACCTCGATCCAGTCGGAATTCTCGACCGAAGCGGCGTTGCGCGCACGGGCCTTCTGTTTGGCCATCTCGGCCTCGAAGCCCTCGATGTCTACGTCCATGCCGTTCTCGCGCAGAATCAGCTGCGTCAGGTCGAGCGGGAATCCGTAGGTGTCGTAGAGCGTGAAGGCATCGGCGCCGCTTACCAGGGTCTTGCCTTCCTTGCGGGTTTTCTCCATGATGGAGTCGAGCAGCGAGATACCCTTGTCGAGCGTACGGAGGAATGCTTCTTCCTCCTCCTTGATTACCTTCTTAATGAGATCGGCCTGAGCAGGAAGTTCGGGATATGCGTCGCCCATCTGAGCTATCAACGTGTCGATGAGCAGATAAAGTAGCGGCTCCTTGCGGTCGAGGAACGTATAGACGTAACGCACCGCACGACGCAGGATGCGGCGGATCACATAACCGGCCTTGGCGTTGCCGGGCAGCTGGGAGTCTGCGATGGAGAAGGCGATGGTGCGCACGTGGTCGGCGGCTACGCGCATGGCCACGTCCATCTTCTCGTCCACACCGTATTTCTTGCCGGTCAGTTCGGAGATCTTGTCGATCAGCGGGGTAAATATGTCGGTGTCGTAGTTCGACTGTTTGCCCTGCAGGGCCATGCAAAGGCGCTCGAAGCCCATGCCGGTGTCTATCACCTTGGCGGGCAGCGGCTCCAGATGGCCGTCGGCCTTACGGTTATACTGCATGAACACCAGGTTCCATATCTCGATTACCTGGGGATTGTCCTTGTTTACGAGCGAAGCTCCATCCACTTCATCGCGCTCCTTGTCGCTGCGCAGGTCGATGTGAATTTCAGAACAGGGACCGCAGGGACCCGTGTCGCCCATCTCCCAGAAATTATCGTGACGGTTTCCGTTGATGATGTGGCTTTTGGGCAGATGCTTCTCCCAGATGGCAGCGGCCTCGTCATCGCGCTCCAGACCTTCGGGAGCGTAGCCCTCGAATACGGTGGCGTACAGACGCTCGGGATTGAGTTTCAGTATGTCCACGAGATATTCCCAGGCGAAGTCGATGGCCTCTTTCTTGAAATAATCGCCGAACGACCAGTTGCCAAGCATCTCGAACATGGTGTGATGATAAGTGTCGTGACCCACTTCCTCAAGGTCGTTGTGCTTGCCCGACACGCGAAGGCACTTCTGGCTGTCGGCCATACGCTTCGACTCGGGGACGCGGTTGCCCAGTATAATATCCTTGAACTGGTTCATGCCCGCGTTGGTGAACATCAGGGTGGGGTCGTCTTTCAACACCATCGGTGCTGACGGAACTATCTTGTGACCGCGCTCGCGGTAAAACTGTTTGAACGATTCGCGAATTTCCTTAGAAGTCATTTTGCTGTTATTTTAACCTTGGGGAGAGTGTCTATAAGAATCCGAATTGCAAAATTAGTCATAATTTACTATTTTTGCAAGAACTTAAGAATATGAGCCGCAATCAATATTATAAGTATAATCCTGAAACCGACAATTTTGAGCGCGTATTCCCGACTTTGAAGCGGCGAATGACGGCGGCGGTCCGCTATATATTGGTGTCGCTTGTGGTGTGCGCGTGCCTGTTCGTGATATACTTTTCAATATTCGATACGCCGGGCGAGCGGCGCCTGCGCGAGGAGAACAGTTATCTGAAGCAGCAGTACGAGATACTGAACCGCCGTCTGGACAACGCCCAGAACATGATAGAGCATCTGCAGAACCGCGACGACAAGTTTTATCGCGTGATGCTGCAGATGGATCCCGTTGACCATACATGGCGCTATGCAGGTCTGAACAGCGACAAGCGCTATCGAGATCTTACGGGTATGAGCGACGGCGGCATAGTAAAGACCATGACGCAAAGCATGGATATGCTCGAACGCCAGATATACGCGCAGTCGTTGTCGTTCGACCAGATCAAGGAGGAGGCGGTGAAGCAGAAGGACAAAATCTCGCATGTGCCTTCCATACTGCCTGTTACTCTGAAGGATGTGACTATATCCAGCGGTTTCGGCAAACGCCGCGATCCCGTAAGCGGAGAGATAAAGATTCATCCCGGCATCGACTTCGCGGCACGCGAGGGAACACCGGTATATGCCACTGCCAACGGCAAGGTCTCGACGGCACGGCGCGCCAACCAATACGGCAATATGGTGGCCATAGACCACGGCATGAACTACCAGACACGATACATGCACCTTTCGCGGATAGAAGTAGAGAACGGTCAGGAGGTGAAGCGCGGCCAGATAATAGGGAGGGTTGGGTCCACGGGAAAATCGTCGGGACCCCACCTGCATTACGAGGTGAAGTTTCGCGGCGAACCGCAGAATCCTGCTAACTTCAATTTTATGGACATGACGCCCGAGGAATACGCCGACTTCGCGGCCAAGGCCGAAAGTGCAGGCGATGTGATGGAATGACAACAGGTTAGGTATGGAAGATCGGGAATTTGACAAGAAATATTATAAGATTCGGGATGTGTCTGCCATGCTGGACGTCCCGACGTCCACGTTGAGGTACTGGGAAACGGAGTTTCCCGAATGCGCTCCGCGACGTAGCGCCGCCAACCAGCGATACTACACGCCTGAGAATATACGGTGCTTACAGATAATCCATTATCTGCTTAAAGTGAAAGGCCTGCGTATGGAGGCAGCCAAGGAGCAGCTGAAGGCCAACCGCGAGAACATATCGCGCAACATGGAGATAATCGAGAAGCTGACCGAGACACGCAACGAACTTCAGCAGCTACTCGATGCGTTAAAGAAGCGCCGGTAATGACACGCCACGGCGCATACCCGAAACGAATTTATAACAGGGCCGCGATGTTGGAATTGTAATATTTGGGATCGCCCGTAACATTCTCGCCTACGAACGGCGGCAACCCGTAACGCATGTCCGATTCGGGCAATTCTATCTCCGCAGTCACAAGGTTGCTCTTGCTTTCGAACTTATCCACTTCCCATATGAAACCTGCATACGGCACGATGTAACGGACCTTGTCTATTACGGGAGGCTCGCACAGCGACAGCATCTCCTCGGCCTCGCACAGCGGAACCTCATACTCGAATTCCAGACGCGTGTCGCCCTGATTCTTTCCTTTTACGGTTATGAATCCCTTGTCGTCGTATGTGCGCACGCGCACCACGCGTTCCGGCACCCGTGACAGATACCCCTGACGGATATGGTGCGAAGCCATGCTCATTCCGACGTATCCGTCATTCTTCACCAGATACTTATGCTCTATTTCCTTTGCCATAATCAATTCAAAATTAATAAATGATTCGGAAATATCGAAAAAAAGGAGTAAATTTGCTGTATAAACATTGAAATTATGGTAGTCGATATAATACTTGCGGTGCTGTCGGTCAGTCTATTAGCTGTCTGCATAGTTCTTTATCGCAAAAATGCGGACTTGAACCAACAGGCAACGCAGGCGTCCCGGGATGCGGAGCGATTGCGCATGGAACTTGATAATTATAAATCAACCGCTGAACAGATACGACAAAGCGAAGCAGAATCAGCACAGATGCGTCTGAATGATTTGCAAAATCTAAGTGAGGCACGAATAGATCAGCTTAAGCTGTCAAACGAATCACAGTTGAGCGAAATGCGCAGGTCATACGAATCTCAGATTGTCGAGCTTAAGAATGCGCATCAGTCGCAACTGCAGCATGAGCGCGAAATGCTCGGCGAGAAGTTCAAGGCACTCGCCGCCGACGTGCTGCAGGCCAATTCAACTGTGCTTGACCGCAATTCGCGCATTTCATTAGAGGCTGTGCTGTCGCCGATGAAAACCAACCTTGAGGAATTCATCAAGAGTTATCGCGACACTTGCGACGGAGACAAGAAAGACCGCATGTCCCTGCTGGCCGAAATACAGAACCTGCATAAGCTGAACAGCGAAGTCAGCCGCGAGACGGGACGCCTCGCCACGGCTTTGAAAGGAAATACCGGCGTTCAGGGACGCTGGGGCGAGATGGTGCTGGCCAACATTCTGGAGCATTCAGGCCTGCAGGAGGGGAGATGGTTCGTGACACAGGAATCCACTACCGTCGAAGGCGACCGGTTGCGTCCCGACGCCGTGATACATTGCCCCGGCAACCGCGACATAATCATTGACTCCAAGGTGTCGCTGACCGCATATCTGCAGATGCTTGAGGCCGATACCGAGGAAAAACGGGCACTGCTGGCCAAGGAACATCTCGCATCGGTCGAAAACCATATCAAGACGCTACGAAACAAGGACTATCAGAGCAAGATAGGAGCAAAGAAGGGGGATTTTGTGCTGATGTTCATGCCTCACGAGGGCGCTTATCTGACGGCCATGCACACCAACCCCGACCTATGGATGAAGGCGTACGACAGCCACGTGGTGATGGTGTCGCCCACACACCTGGTGACTGTGCTGCACCTTGTGGAGCAGATGTGGCAGAGCGAGGACCAGACGGCCAACGCGGAGAAGATAGCGGAATGCGGCACAAAATTAGCCAACAGCATCGTGGCATTCCTTGAAGACCTGGATTCATTAGGCAAAGGCTTGAACAATGCCATGAACAGCTACAACAGCGCCGTGAAGCGCTTCTCTACGGGCAACAACAACGTCACCACGCTTGCCAACAGACTCAGCAAACTCGGACTGAAAGCCAAGAAACAGATACCGGCCCGCTTCGTCACCGAATACGAGGAGCCCGACGACATCACGGCTCCCGGCGAACTCATCGATTTTGAGCCAGCCGATGCCTGATCCAAAGCCTATTGTCGTAACCGGATGAAAACAAAGGTGATAGAGACGAAATTGGTGCCGGAAGGGAATGTGACGGCTATAACGTTATTCGGGCTGGTGTTTACACGGGACCGTAAACGCATAACGCCGGATATACTTAACCATGAGCTGATTCATTGTCAGCAACAGCTGGAACTGCTTTATATTCCGTTCTTTATTCTATATGTGCTGGAATGGCTTATACATCTGTTAAAATACCGTGACTGGTGGAAGGCGTACGATGCCATTTCGTTCGAAAAGGAAGCCTACGCCAACGATGCCGACCATAATTACCTCAGACATCGAAAACCATACAGCTGGTTACGGTATTTTGGCAAAGTGCCGAAAATTTAGTAACTTCGCAGTGCGATTTATACAGAATCGCACAATATATGTCTGATATACAGAAAGAAAAATTCCATAATTGCCCTTTAGTCCATAATTGGGGCTATCTTGAAAACTGGAAGAGTACCGCTTCCCTCGCACTCTAAGCGCTCAGCATTAGAGATAATCTCCGGCAGCAAAATAGTCGTCAAAATCCGGAGTAGTTACAATAAGTTTTACATTCAAATTACCATAATGAACAATCATCGATTGCTCACAGGGCTGCTTGTCGTATCCCTGTGGAGCGGCGGAGTGTGCGCTGTGGCAGCAAACCGGCTGGTCGTGACAATGGAGGAATTATTCCGTATCGCCGAGACCAACAGCGCCCAGCTACGTCCGTCGTTCACAGCCGAAGAAGTGGCCAGACAAGAAATCAGCGTGGCCCGCAGTAAATATCTTCCCGACATCGAGGCCAATCTGTCGTTCAGTTACATAGGCGACGGTTTTACCACGAAGCGAAATCTGGCCGACTGTCAGAAAGCAGAAATTCCACATTTCGGCAATAATCTCGGCATCAGCGTCTCACAGCCCGTCTACACCGGAGGAGCGTTGACTGCAGGAGTAGAACTGGCCAGACAGAAAGCCACCGCCGCCAACTATTCGACGGAATTGCAGAGAGACAATATCCGCCTGACATTGGCAGGATTCTATCTCGACATATACAAATATTCTAATCTGAGGGATGTAGTTCAGAGCAATATCGCACAGGCCAAGAAGGTGTTGGCGGAGATGAAGGCGCGATACAAACAGGGTATGGCGCTTCAGAACGACATAACACGATACGAACTCCTGGTATCCAACCTTGAGCGGCAGTTCGTAAAAATCAACAATACGCTTACTATCCTGAACAGGAATCTTGTTGTCACTGCGGGGATGCCTGAAGAAACGGAGATAGTTCCTGATACCACAATTTTGGAGCGGGCGTTACCGAACGCCGGCGAGGAATGGTGGCGCGAAGCCGCCAAGAACGAGGCACCAAGCCTGAAGTTGGCGCGAACCGGTGTGGATATCAGCAGGACCGCCGAATCGTTGGTGCGCAGCGAGAGGCTGCCTAAGATTGGACTTAAAGCCGCGTGGAGTATGGATGGTCCGATACTTGTGGAGATCCCTCCGATAGACCGGAACCTCAGTTACTGGTATGTCGGCGTGGGGATCAGCTACAACCTTTCGTCGCTGTACAAGAGCAACAAATCGTTGTCCAAAAGCCGTGTGGCTATTCAGGAGGCCGTAGAACGTCTTGAAGCCGCCAACGAAAACGTAGACCTCGAGGTGAATGCCGGATATGTACGGTACATGGAGGCATACGACGAATTGAAGACCAAAGCAAAAGTGTTGAACTGGCTGAACGAAACTACAACATCGTGTCGACACGCTATACAGAGGGGATGGCGTTGATAACGGATATGCTCGATGCAGCCAACTCCAAGCTGGACGCGGAACAGTTGCTTGTGAACGCCCGCATCAACATAATACAGAATTATTACCGACTTTTATAACTGCTCCGTGCGACGGATACGCATCAAGGAAAGAGATTCAGGTAGGGCAGTTGGTACAGCCAGGTCAGACGCTACTCGATGTGGTGGATGCCGGCGATATGTGGATCACGGCCAATTACAAGGAGACTCAGCTGAAACATATAGAACCGGGAAGCGAGGTGGAGATAACGGTAGATGCCGTGCCGGATGTGAAGTATAACGGTAAGGTGGAATCAATATCCAAGGCTACGGGATTATCGCTTTCCATACTGCCTCAGGACAATTCAGCCGGAAATTTCGTAAAGGTACGTCAACGCTTGCCGGTCAGGATTGTGTTCACGTCAGACAACAAACCCGACCAGATGAACAAGTTGCGCGCCGGCATGAATGTGGAATGTGAAGTTAAGTATTAATCATGGCTGACTGGCACGCCCCGCAAGGGCAATTCGATATTCCTGACGTACCCGACTGGGTTCCGCGACGTCTGAAACCCTGGATATTCATATTCTTCGTACTAATCGTCCAGTTCTCGGGAGGTGTATATCTGGTCGCGGCCACTGATATGGTGGGCACCACGGCTCTGATGCAGGAAGACATACTGATGGCCGGCTATGCGTCGCTCATCGGCATGGCCATCAATTTCGCGGTAATGTTTCGCATCAAGTTCCGTTTTTCGAATCGGACACAACTGCTTGCAGCCGGCATAGTCCTAATAGCGGCCAATATTCTCGGATTTGACGAAACCAATCTGATTGACCTGAACTGGTATGTATTGGCCGGTATAGTCGTGGGCTGCGCCTTTACCTATTATACATTCGCGCTGCGCAAATGGAGATACAAGACCATGACCGCAATCGGGTTCGCTCTTGCGGCTGCATATTTAGGCTATTTCTATTTCCTTATAGATTACGGCGTTGAGAAGGAGATGCTGTTCATCCCGTTGTTCCTCCGAGGAGCCGCGTCGGTGATAATATCGATAGTGTTCCTGACATCGATAGTGCAGAGCGGATTGCCGTTTCAGGTATTTCCGCAGGCACTGACCATAAACGGATTTACGGGCGCGGTGATGGGTGCGACCTTCGGACCTGCAATAGTAGGAGAGTTTCTGCGTCATACCATGGCCAAAAACGCGTCGCTGTTGGGATCGGTTGTCACCGATTTCAATCCGGAAACAGCGCACGTGCCTCTGAACGAGATGATCGGACTGGTGCAGACACAGGCGCTTGTGGTGTCCATGAAGGAGATATTCGGCTGGCTGCTGATAGTGGCCCTGCTGTCGCTGTTAATTATACTGTTGAGTTACAGTTCGCTGCGGCCTAATGCCATCTTCCCGAAATGGAAGACGGTGCGTCGTGTGCTTCGGCATGTAGTCCGTATGGCTCCTATTCGCGGTACTGTGAAGGGTTGATATCGCTGACCAGCCAGCACTTTCTCGACTTGCGGTATTCTCTCCATAATCCTCTTTGAATGAAAGAAAAGTTAAACGAGGGAGTATCATTATGATACACCCTCGCATTTATTAGAGGTTTAGAAGATACTTTAGATCGTCTTGCCGAGGTCATAGGCCTCCTGCATGTATTGCGACTGCTTCACTGCGGCCTTGCGACCCATGCCGGTGGCTTTCACCATGCCGCGCTCCACGGGATCGGGGAGACACACCACGAATCCGCGGAATGCGAAGATAGCTGTTTCTGCTGTCGAGTCCTCGGCATCGGCACAGGCCGTGATGTAATAGAATTCCTTGCCGTTAAGGCCTTCGTGACGGTAACAGCGGTCCATCAAAGCCTTCAGCTGGCCATCGATGTTCATGTAATAGACAGGGCTGGATAGTACGATTATGTCTGCCTTGACCATCTTGTCGATTATTTCGGGAGCCTGATCGCCATCAGTGATGGAATCGGCTGAAAGCTCATGCTGCTCGTGGAAGAAATCTATCTTGTAATCGTCAAGGAAAATCTTTTCCACGGTTCCGCCGGCTTCCTGAGCGCCGCGCACGAATTCATCGCACAGCAGGTCGGTGTTGCCACCACGACGAGGACTGGCCGAAATGACGAGAACATTCTTCTCTGTCTTGTCGAGAGTGGATGTGCTCGACTGCTTGATGTTGTAGACAGGAAGATTCTGCGAGACGCCCTCTCCCTTGTTTTCGTTTTCGGTCGTCTTGTTGCAGGATACCGCGATGCTGCATAGGCACAGCGCACCGGCTGATAATGCCGCTATAGTCTTATTCATAACCGTATTGTTTAAGTTGTTAAATCCAAGTCAGGCGTTTCCAGATGTATTCCAAGGGGCCGTGGTTGTGACGGCCTACCCAGAAACGGCAGAAGATGTACTGCACAATGAATATGGCTACGCCGACAAAGACGCTTGGCGTGATGCCGAGCTGCAGATGCAGTCCCCAGTTATAGTACAGAGCCGATCCGATGATACCCTGTGTCACATAGTTGGTCATGCTCATCTTGCCGTAAGGAATGAGCCACGTAAGTGCCAGGCTCAGTCCTTTGGTCTTGTAGTAAGCGAAAAGGATGCCCGATACAAGTATGACCATGAACGAGAGGTTGGCCAGCGAAGACACAAGTATCAAAAGGGGAGTCTTGAGGTTGGGATTAGTGATATAATCTCCAGCCATGGCATTCAGGCCGTGAAGCGGGAAGAAGCATACTAAGGCTATGGCAAGAGCGCGGCCCCAGTATTTCAGGTTCTCTTTATGGAACCATCCCTGGCGCCCGATAAGCATACCGGCCATAAAGAGTCCCGCAGTCTGGAAAATACGGCCATGGTCCCAGGCCCAGGCAAGTGAGGCAAGCTGTCCTTCCCAAAGGTTGACCTTTACGGTAGACCAGAAGTCACCGTTGTTCTGCATTGCGAAAGTAGCTTCCCAGTAGGCTCCTGTATCAAGGCTCATAATCTGGTATGAATCCGAACATAATGAACGGACTATCTGATAAATGCATGAAGGTTGCAGCAGACATATAGCGGAAATGGCTACAATCCATTTTGTAGGCAGCTTGCAGGTCAGCACCAAAACAAAACCGATAAGTGAATACATCACAAGAATCTCGCTCGTAAAGAAAGCCGCGTTGAAATTGCCTATCAGGAACAGGATGACCAGACGCCAACTGAACCGCAGACGGAAATCCTTGCCGCGCATACGCTGGTTGTCATGCTGGATGAAGAAGCTGAAACCGAACAGCATGGCGAATATTGCGTACGCTTTGCCGCCGAACATGAAGAACAGACCGTCCCAGATAGCCTTGTCGCAGAAGTTCAGGAAATTGCTTTGCGTCGAGGTGTCGGGAAAGGAATAGTAGTTGAAATGCTCGATGGAATGGAGCAGAATAATGGCCAGCACCGCGAAGCCGCGCAGCACGTCGGCGGCATCCACGCGCCGGTGCTTACGCACGGTCGCGTCAATATGCGTTTCGTTTGTAGTCATGATATGTCAGTCGGGTTATTTCCTACAA
>ENA-UERG01001471-UERG01001471.1-human-gut-metagenome-genome-assembly--contig:-NODE-1471-length-19394-cov-5.200393_pt1 | contig 19394 bp, 17 predicted proteins | sample MGYA00242954_ERZ507954 | MGnify/ENA primary metagenome ERZ507954 (study PRJEB26167, sample SAMN06115478) | human gut metagenome | host: Homo sapiens | place: China:Sichuan | collected 2015-01-21... | reverse complement strand
ACCGCTTCCAGAAGCCCGAACGGGCAGGTATAGCAGTGCAGCCCGGTTTTCTCCGCCGTCTGGTAGGCATCGATGTCCGAATTGATGCAGATGGACAGTGCTTTCTCGCAGGAATGAATCATCTGGCAAAAGCGGTTTTCCGGGATCGGACCACCCCCGCCGGAATTGGTACTGCGATACTTGCTGTTGCAGCAGGAAACGGTCAGGTTGGTCACATTGCGCAAATGATCCAACAGTTCTTCCAATGTATCATAAGCCATGGAACCGCCCCCCTTTTTAATAATCAATTGATCCGGCTGATTTCCGGGCGGCAGACGGTCTGCCTCCCCGATTTCATTATACCATAAAATCCGGCGAAATACAAGGAATAAATCAAGAACAAAAACGGAACAGACAATCGCAGCAAAGAGAACATCTGTGCGATTGCCTATCCCGTTATGGTGTCAGTTATCCGGCAAACGGAACGGAGTCACCGTCCCCGTCCCCTTCGTTGTAGCGAATCTGCTTTTCTACTGATTCAGTCAGAACATCCTCTGTGATGCAGAAAATAGTCATATAGGGCTTCAGATACAGTTGCTTCATGGTAAAACTCCTTTCGTTGCCTCCTGTCAGTTGGCAGGAGACTTGATGGTGATGGTCGTCGGCGTTTCCGATTCAAAGATCTGCGTGCCGTCCGCTCCAAGTACATATGCACGGACAGAGAATGTGATTTCCCCGATGGAAGTCGGGATATTCTCAACCGACATGGCGATCAGATACCTGCCGCCCAAGCCCTGCGCCCGGAGTGTGGCACCCATGCCCGAAATACCGGTGTATGCATTCTTGCAAACGGTTTCCTCCGGCGTGTAGCTATACTTGACCAGAACGCCCTCTGCGTTGGTGTACTCATAGGAGATCTCAAACCCGGCGCCGTTGTATTCGAGTGAATCCAGCGTTGCGACGAAGCGTGTGCAATAAGTGTTCGTTTCGGTGTTCACATCGGAGGTCTGGAAGCCAACGGTCTTGACGGTATCGTTGTACACCGGGCTGTCGTATGTTACCTTCCAGATCTTATCGGCGTTGACATCCACAGCCTCGGTTGCTTCCCCTGCTCCGCGGTCGGCAATGTAGAGCGTGCCGTTGACATAGCGCATATGCGTGTAGTAGTTCATCAAATTCTTGTCGTACTTGATACGGGCAGAGTTCTTTGTAAACGACCAGAGCCCGTTATAAGGAGATTTTCCGGTATCTCTGTCCTTTACAATATTTCTGTCCCACGCCATGCCTTCCTTGACACCTGCGCCGGCATTGATCGGCGTAATGACAAAGCGGTCAACCACGGCAATCGCGCCCTGCGACTTGCTGTTGTCCGTGTTGCTTCCCCAAAGTGCCGTGTATTCCGTTCCGTTCTTGGTCAGTCTTGCAGCCATCGGGCCGTCGTTACTGGTCACATAAACCGTTCCGTCCGTGTCCACATCGATGGCGTACAGCTCGGTCAGTCCGTTGTCGCTTCTGCCGCTGAGCACGCGGGGATTTGCAAAGCCCTGAATGCCGAAGGTCTTATCCACCGTCAGCGTATTGTCACCGATGGTGTAACGGTAGATCCGGTCGTTTCTGGTGTTATCCGCGCCCTCAAGTCCGTCAGACATCAGGACATAGAGATATTCGATTCCGTTCAGTACGCGGTAGCGGATATCGCGGACGAGCAAACCGGTGTTGTTGGAGGCATTGAAGGTCATCCCCTCGGTCATAACGCCCTCTGCGGTGTAATCCAGACGCGTGATCTGAATGCCCTCCGAGGTGCTGTCCCAACCCACATACACATGGTTCTTACCATCTGCATCTGCTGCGCGCGGGACTGCATAGGCACCGCCTGCATCCTGATGCCGGAAGGAGCCGAGCGATTCGCCGGTCCCCAGCGAAATCATTTCCAGCGCACGGTTTTCAGCCTCCCCGCCTGAAAAACCGAGGAACGCAAACTGCTCATCCGGGCTGACCGCAAAGCCTTCCAGCTGACCGGTTGCCGTCTTCAGAGTCTGACCGGGGTTTGTGAGAATGTTGGATTTGCTCTGCGCCCAGATCGTTTTCAGATCGGAGGCACGACCTGCCTGGTTGGTAAAGATCCGGGATGCCATCGCCGCAGAATACTTTTTGCCGGACTTGGCGGCAATGTTCATCACGATAATCTGATCCGCGCCGGCGCTATAGTAATCGTCGGTGGCGTTGCCGTTGCTGACATTCGTGTAGTAGAGGTTACCGCCCACATAGCACATCGCATAGCAGACATTCTTTTCATAGGGCTCCAGCCAGCAGAGCTGCTCCCAGTAGGTCTGCTTGGTGTACTGCGTCAGGTCCTGCGCGTTGAACACATTCATGTTTCCCTTCGCCCACTGACTGCCGCCGTACCGGTTGTTCATAACGCCGAGATAGGCATCATCCACCAGTGCAATCGGGCCGTTCGGCGTCCAGGCATCATTGTTATTGTCATACAGCTTACCGAGGCCGGAAGCGCCGTCCGCACTCAGGACCACGGCATTCGTCCGGTTGTTTCCGCAGCCGATGAAAACTGCGCCGTCGCTGCGGACATCCACGCCGTAAAGCTCGGCAACGGAGCTGTCGCCTTCGGTATTCAGCCCGGAAGCCACCTTCACGACTGCGTATCCGCCGCCCTTGGTGCCTGCTTCGTTGATGCCGAATGCGGTATCCAGCGTAAGTGCGCAGGTGTCTTTGTTCACGGTTACGATGTAGCGGTAAACACGGTCATAGTTGGCTTTGCTCTCCGAAGCGGCTTCGGTTGTGTCCTTGCCGTCAGAGGTCAGCACATAGAGGTATCTGACCCCGCCGATTGCGAGGCATTTCAGACCGCGGCAGAGCAGCTGGGTTCCGTCCTCCGGCTGTGCCAGCACCTGCGCGATCAGCGTCTGGGTCATCTCGCCGGTTTCCGTGTCGGGCAGCAGGAAGGCTACCTGCACGCCCTCGGAGGTGCCGTCCAGACCGACAATCACCTGCTTTTTGCCGTCCATCGTCAGGGCACGCGGATTTGCATATTCGCCCTTTGCATTCCGGTACTGCCAGTAGCCGAGCGAATCGCTGGTGTACATATCGATCATTTCAACCGCACGCTGATTTTCGCTTCCGCCCACAAAGCCTGCGTAAGCATAACGCTGCGAACTGGCTTCCACCGTCAGCCCCATCAGCTGCCCCTGTGCAACCCGCAGGGCGCCCTTGCGTCCGGTCAGAATCTTGCCGTTGCTCTGCGACCATGCCAGCCGGTTGGCGGTTCTGTGAATGACCCCGTCCGGCTTCACCGGCAGACCTGCGGTGTCGCCGTCATTATAGACGACACTCGCCGCCGTTACGGCGATACCGGAAAAGGTTGAGAGCAGAAAGACCAATACAAAAATGCAGGAAAGGATACGTTTGAACTTTTTCATCGCGAGATCTCCTTTTTCTAATATTTATACCGGATGCCTCAGCATCGGGTATCAAACCGAATGAACCTGCCTGTCACGATTTCTTTTTACCGTCGTATCGGAAGGACCAATCCTTCACTGTGCCGAGGTCCACACCTTCATAAACATTTCCCCAGTCATAATCCGGGCTGTCGTAATAAAGCGGATAGGACTGCCCGATGGTCACCTTGCCGTCCTTGACCACCAGACTGCTTGTTTTGTCGGAATAGAAGCAGTTTTCGGGAGACGCATACTCCTGCACCTTCAGGAGTGTGTGCTTTGCATCCACGCCGAGCGTCCGGTTTGCGCCGCCCTCGCTCTGCGGAAAGATTGCATACGGAGCCTTGGCAAGGTCATAGATGGCATCCACCCAGTTCCAGCCGTGGTGCGCTACCTGCACGATGTCCACCTTGAGATAGTCTGCCGGCATCTGCCCGATCAGGGCTTCCATGCCAACCTCGTTCAGGTCGCCCAGAATCAGCTGGGTAACGCCGCCCATGGTCAGCTTGAGAACCGTGCTTGCGTCGTTCGGATCGGTGATCCGGCTGACGCCGTTGCGGCGGACATTGTCCTCATGCGTGTAAAGCACCTCGATGTTGAGATCTGCCAGCTGCAGATTCATGCCGGTGTGCAGCTTGAGCATCCGGCATTCCGGCCAGGCTGATACCAGCGAACTGTACAGCGACTGAATCCCGGTATTCTGATCCAGCTGCGCGTTCACATAGTTGGCTGCCACGCGCTCCAGCGAAAAATCATTCCGGTATTTGGCAGAAGTCATCACCTTTGCAAGTCCCGCCCAATGGTCACCGTGCGTGTGGGTAAAGAACCAGCAGGCAATGCGGACCTTCTCCCCTTCGGGCGTTCCGGTCACTTCCCTTGCAAATTTGACAAAGCCCTCCTGCGCAGCGGTGTCAAACTGTGCCGCCATGCCGCCGTCGATCACGAACAGGCTGTTGTCTGCCATTTTGATCACGCCCAGCTGGCCGCAGTTGCTGTAGTCCAACCCGGTCGGTCCGTGGTAAATCGCATAGGCATAATAAACCGAGGTGTCCTCTGCCTTCGGCGTATAGCTGTAGGAGAACCTGTCGGGGTCCACCGTGCTGTTCCGGTCCCAGATCACGCGGACCTCACTTCCGGAGCCGGTATAGTAGACATACAGCCGGGTGGTTGCCTTCCGCCATGCGGTATAGCGGTTGTCGCCGATCGTGTTTTCAAAGGTTTTGGAATAACCCGCTTCCGCCAGTTTTCCGCCGTAGGCTTCGAATTCGGCAGCGGAGGTGTTGTAGACGATCTGCATTTTGGAATTGTACACCGCATCCTCGGAGTAATCCGTCAGCCCGTAGCCGCTGTCATACACATTGAGGGAAAGCTCGCCGCCCGCATAATCCGGAATGCCCGGAAGCAGCCAGCCGTGCCGGCCCTCCGGCACTTCCACCGTTTGTGAAAGATCGCCGGAAAGGGTCAGATTTCCGCCCGCCAGATCGTTCTGACGGGTATGAAACAGCTCGCCGACAGCCAGCTCCAGCATCGCATCGTCCGACGCCTGAATCACCAGCCGCCGTCCGGACACCCGCCAGAGGTATCCCCGCTTCGGAATCTCCCCATCGGTCACCGCGCGGGATTCGGCACGGTTGGTTCTCCCCAGCAGAATCTCATAGGTGTCGGTTGGAACATTCTTGTTGAAGTTTCCGCCGTCTCCCACCACCGGCATCGCAACACCGGCATCGGAAAACCACTCCGAAAGTCGGTTCGCGGCTCTTAGGACCGCCTGACTGCCGCTCCGCGGCGTTACAATGCTGAAATTGGTCTTTCCGTTCTTTACAAGGAGGAGGGAGCCGTCGCCCGGATCCGGCTCATCGGTATCCTGCCCGAGAGAGGACCCCGAATCCGACACGGACTGGGTACGATCCCCGGTGCTGTCCTTCCCGTTTTCGGTTCCGCCCTTGCAGGAGGCAAGCAGCACCGCCGCCAGCAGGAGCAGAACGAACCAAATCTGATTTCTGTTTCTTTGCATCATTCTCATCATAGGATAATCACAGGTTTCTTGCAAAAACTTATTCCGGCTTGTAGTGGCTGTCGTAGAATTTCATCAGCTTATCAATTGCGTCCGTTGCCAAGCCCTCGTTGGCTCTCACTGTGGACACGAAATCGCCCGGTCTCTTTTCCAGAACCAGCTTCGGAATTTCGGAGGTCACATTCCCTGCCAGCTTGCCGAAGTTGTGGATGGTTGCAAGGTCGAAAATGCGATCCTCAAAAATCATATCCATCATAGCCCAAGTCTGCGGGTCGCGGGATGCCTGATACTTCAGAACATTGTCATAGAAGACCGGAATCAGCGTTTCCTCGCCGCGGCAGGAAAGCGCCTGCAGAATCATCATCGACATCCGGGTATTCTCGGCGTTTCTCGGAACGCAGAGCGTCGGACAGTTGTAGGTGGTAACCGGGTTGTAGTAACGCGTCTGCTCCTTGGTGTATTTCGGCATGGGAACCACGCCGTAGTCATGCTCGTAGCCGCGGAAATAGACGGGCAGATTCAGAACACCGGAGATGTAGAACAGCATCTGCTGCTGTTGAAAGAGTTTCCGGCCGCCGCTCCAGCCGGCAGTGTGTGCATCCGCCATGTAGGTCAGGGTGGAATCCGCAACCAGATCGTATACCGCGTTGAACACGCCGTCAAAATCAAGCACCCGGTCTACCAGGCTGTAGACGATTTTGTCATCCTGATAGTAAGCATAAGGCATGCCGCTTGCCTGGATCAGGAAGTCCAGATTTGCCAGCTCGCCGCCGATGCCGTAGATGTCCTTGCCGCCGATTTCCATCACTCCGTCTTCGTTGGCATCCAGGTTGACTCTTTTGGCAAGCTCGAGGACCTTTGCAAATGTCCATTCGCCGTCTTCAACCAGCTTGTAAATATCCACATCCAGATTGTGCGCCAGAACCATATCCTTGTTGAAAATGGTTGCCCATGTTGCCATTTTATCAACATAGGTCGCATCCGAAAGCACGCCGTAAAGCTGATCGTAAATGGTCAGGTTCTCAATAAAGCGCTGATCCCACCAGCTGTCGGACAGGTCCAGGACATCCGACTTTGTCAGGTCCTGGAAGCAGCCGGTACTCAGATCTCTACCCCACTGACCGAGCGTGACATCGTAGAGATCATAGTCGCTGGTATCCGCCAAGTCCATCGCCGTTACAATGTTGACGGGTCCGTCATACATATTGACATTGATGATGATTCCGTACCGAAGCTCCACTGCGCTGTTGCGGGCAAAAACCGCCGCGGACAGATCGGTTTTCGTATCTGTTGCATACAGGTCGTCACTGCCCCACGGAGTGTGCTTTCTGCCGAGAATGTTGTATTCCTCGCCGTTGAATTTTTCCTTCGGCAGGTCTTTCCAGCTTTTCTTTGGTTCTTCGGTTTCAGAACCGTTCGTATCGGTGTGGGTTTCTTCATCGGTGTCGGAGGTTCCCGGGGTGTTGGGGGATTCTTTCTTGCATCCGGCAAAAACGGTCAAAGCCATGATGACAACCAGGAACAGACAGAGTAAGCGTTTCATAAATCACATCTCCTTTGTTTTTTTGTTTTTATCCTTGGATTGAACCGTCAGCGAAAGTACGCGATATACGGCTCAATCGGATCATCCGTAGCGTAGCGCCCATCCTCCAGCCCCACGCTGTGGTTGCACATCCGGAACTCAAATCGGTCCGGAAAGCACTCAATCGCCAGCCCCTGGGAAATCCGCGGGGTTGCCGTGCGCGGATGTGACTGATATGTCGGCTCATCGGTTCCGGGATCGCCCGGCACCACATCGTGCAGATACGCGAGATCGCAGCGTTGCGTTCCCATCAGATGTGCCGTAAACAGGTGCGACTGATCTGTCCAATCGCGGCTGGACTTCTGCGTACTGCCGAAATCCGGCAGAGCATCGGGAGAATCGAACATCCGAAAAACCTGCTGTGCGGTAAACCGATTTCTGACAATTCCGTGCGTGTCCCCGAACAGGTGGAAGATGTTGCGGTGTCCCCGGTATGCGTCCAGCAGCAGAGCACGGTTCTCACGGTCCACGCTGTCCGGCGGCATATGCGTCAGAACAATCGTCGGTTTGTGCCCGTCCGGGTCGGTTTCCCGCAGCCGCTGCTTCAACCAGCGGAGCGCGTCCGGCGAATAGCGGCGGATGCTGTCTTTCCACATTGCCTGATGGGAATAGATATCGTCCGGGTGGAAATTGATGCAGTAAATGTCGATTCCCCCAACCGCATATCGGAAACCGAGCAGATATGCGCCTGCCTGTCTGCCAACCTTCTCGGAATATCCCACGCAGACATCTGCATCCGGCAGTGTGCCCATATCTTCCCGCATCGGTCCCGTGAAGTAGTAGTCGGAAGAATTATACGGAACATCGTTATACCCTTCCTTCACGCCCTCGCCACAGGCAAAATCGTGATTTCCGGCGATGTAGATGACTTTTCCGTCCTTCGTTCCGCGTTTCAGTTCTCGCGAGAGCTTTTCCTTAATGTCCAGAAAATTCCGTTGGGGCAGCCAGCCGGATTCCCGATACGAAACATAATCGCTGACGGTATCCCCACCGACCAGCGTCACATCCGCCGCCCCGAATCGCCGCAGGTTCAGGTCTACGCCCATCGCAACCGTTTTGCGCAGCGTGGTCGGATAGTCCAGCATCGAAAGCATATTGTGAATGTCTGAGTAACAGGTAATCAGCATAATGTTCCTTCATTGAGCAATCCGTATCCGGATTACATGGATTTGGTTCTTCCTTTTGTTCAATTTTAACACTTTTCACGGAAAATAACCATATAAAATCCGAAAGAAAATTCGCACAAATCGCAAGGTTTGACAGAATCCACATGAAGTGAATTTCATGCTCTCCAAAATTGCCGGTGCTCCTTTGTTGATTTTGACGGAGAGGCACAAAAAGCCCTCCCGGTAAAAAAAAGACCCCGCAATCATGCGGGATCTCTTTGGGATTGAAGATGAATTCAGTCCGCCACCGGGGGCTGCGGCTGAAGAAGCGTGTGGTAGTAGTAAACCGGCATGGCGCTCCAGCCGTGGCAGAGACTGCCGGCACCGTGAAAATCAGCCTCTCCCAACTCGGTTTCCCAGAAGGAGGTCGCGCCGGCATCCAGCATAGGCTGATAGGTTTTGCGGATATCCTCCAGAACAACCTCACGGTAGCCCTCCCGGTCAACCTTCAGCAGGGCATCGTACAAAAAGCAGGTCATGCTCAGAGAAACCGGGGTCATGCCGTTCTCCCCCGCCAACTGCGCGGCAACGCTTTCGGCAAGCGCCCCTTCCGCCGCGCCGCACAGAACCGCAAGCGCGTTTGCCAGTTCGCTGTAGCCATAGGTATCGGAACGGTTGCGGAAACGGTTCTGCTCCGGAACATAGAAAACCTCAAAAATCCGACGGTTGAGCGCCTGAACACGCGCACGGAGATCCTTGCGGATCTGAAGGAGGTCGTAAATCCGCTGCATCCGATCCAGCGCCAGGGACAACAAACCGTTCAGCACGGCATCGAAATGCACGGGGGCTTGTTTCCCGTCCAACTCCTCCCGCCATTCGTAGAAGTTCCAGTAGCTCCCCTCCGGAAAGGCGGGAACCAGACCGTCCTCCATGCGGCAGAGAAACGCCTGCAGAATCGCCTCTGCCCGCGGCAGAACTTCACGCGCGAGGGTCAGGTCGCCGGACTGCACGGAATACTCGTAAAGTGCCAGGATATAATGCAGAGAGAAGGACGGAATCGCGTTGCCGAGATTTTCAGGCGTGCAGATGGAAAGCAGACCGTCCTCTCGCCGGTCCTGTCCCATCAGCCACAGGCAGGCGCGCGGAAATGCGAATTCCCGAAAAGCGTAATAACCGCAAAGCATCTGATTCCGGCTGTCCATGGCGTACATCGCCTGCTCTCTCCACGGGCAGTCCTCGTAGTGGTCGTGCATACAAAGCTCCAGCGTGCGCACCGCAACGGCATAGATCCGGTCGGTCAATTCATCGCCGAAGGAAACCGCAACCGGTTCCAGCGGATACGGGCACGGGAGCAGGGACAAAAATCCGATTTCCAGATCCGATTCCGAAACCAGTTCCAGATAGCGCGCCCCGAGCCGCCGGAAATGGTTGGCATACTCCGTCTCCCCGGCACCGACGGATACCCCCGCGCTGAAATCCCGATCGCCAATGCGGGATCGCACCCAACCGTCCGCAATATGCTCGCCCCACGCGATGTGCAGGACCTGCGGAGCCGCAGAACGCACCGAAAGCGTCAGATATCCGACCTCCTCATGCCCGAGGTCAAACAGCCAACGGTTGCCCTCGCGGCGAATCAGCTGACCGGGAATGCGGGGCAGGACAGACAGCTTTCGGATCGGTCGTTCCGTTTCCGGTGCCGGAAGATCGAGCGCCCGGCTTGCCGAAAATCCGTTCAGCTCGCCATTCTTCCAACCGTCCTCGAGGTCTGCCCGATAGAAAAAGCTGAGTCCTAACTGAAAAGTGATGTTCTTCCGTGCGTGGCTGAGGTAGGCACGGCTGAGGCGGGATTGCGTTTCCGCGCCGGACACCGCAACCGGCTTTCCGGCAACCGAAACCGCATACCACAAGCCTGCGGGTCCCGGATAATACGAAAAATTCCCAATCCCGTAATGCCAGACCACAACCGCCATGTGATTGACTCCCCGGTGCAGATACGGGGTGATGTCGAGGCGATCATAGACCTTGCAGTAGGGAAAATCCTTGTACTGATCGGAATTCACGAACTGACCGTTCAGAAACAGGGTGTAATCGGAGTCGGCGGAAATCCGCAGCTCCGTCTCGCCCCCTTCCCAATCAAACGATGTGCAGAACTCCCCGTAGCTGTCCGCAGTCGCATCCTCCTGAAGCCAAACCCATACTGGTTCCAAAGCTTTATCCTCCGATATGCCGTTTTTTTAATTGTAGCATGATCGAATCCAAATTTCAAGTGTGCAATCCGCCAAAAAAAGAACCGAAATTCTGTAGCAGTTGCACAATAATTCAAAAATTTTTGATTTTGGAGAAGGTCGGATATTAAAAATCAAAGAAAGGACCGACATCAATCGGTTCTTACGAATTGATAATCGAAGGCTTCATCGGGGGATGCAAAAATCACAAAAAAGGCGCGAGTGCCGCAGCAAAGCCGCTTACCTCGGCTGCCCGTTTCATACACTGTCCATTGGCATCTGCCGAGGATCCGAAACAAGCCATGCCGCCGCAAAGCGAAATTCAGTTAAAGCCTTCCCTTTTCCCCGTCTCACCTTAATCGATGCTGTTTCTTTCAAAGCGAAAAAGGCGGCGCTCCGCGCAACATGGTGTTGCGCGGAGCGCCGCCTTTCCTGTTTTCTCATCAGTAAAAGGTCGCAACCTCCTGAATCGGAGGGACTGCAAAATCGGAAGCCGAAACATAAAGAACGGGACCGGCAGTCCGATAAAATTTGTTTTTCTCCACGCGGATCTGACCCGTCAGCATCGCCCAGTCGCGCGTTTTGAGCGTTGTCGGACCGTCGAATACGCACACCAGAGGATGGAACGCAATGTCCGCTTCACAGCAGGTCATCACGTGCCGCCCAGCAAGCGCCATGTTCGCAGGCATCTTCGGGTCGCGCGCAATGTGACCCTTGAATCTGATCACCTTCCCGTTGTACTTGTCCATCTCCTCGGAAAGATCACGGTAGAATACCGCGTAATCCGCATCCGCAATCTCCACAACAGGCGCGTCCAGATCAAACGGCAGCGGATCTGCAATGTCGTCGTACTCCACATGACCGTCCGGGTAATCATAGGTAATCGCCGCGCGACGGGAAGCCGCACGAACGATCTTGTGAACCTCTTCCTTGTCAATATCCGCAGGAGTACGGCTCAGAACCACCATCTCCGTATTCGTCAGCTTGTCAACCGTCAGCTGCCTCATATTCCGACTGTAGCTGATGAACGTGTTCGCGTCCGCAAACATCATCTCCTGATAGATTCCCCAGTTGTCGGGCAGACTGTCGTACAGCTGCTGAAGCATCCACATCCCGTTGTATTCGATAATCACGCGATCCAGCTTGTGCTTCTTGCCAAGCGCCGTCAGGTTCTCCTTGTTGATCTCGCTTTCATCCTCAATCTTTTCCAGATAGACATTCTGCCCGTAGAATTTCGACGGATCAAACTCGTCAATTCCCTCCTCGCATTGCAGAAGCAACGTCTTTTCGCCCGAATTGAAGCGCTTGTCCTCCATCGACTCCTGAATGACGTGCGTCTTGCCGCCCTCCAGAAAGCCTGTGAACAGATAAACCGGTAGCATCGTCGCCATGGTTGTTCCTCCGCTTATTTCTTCTTCCACTCCACACCGAACAGCCCGGCAAGCGCCGCCTTGTTCAGATGCGAGCCGATCACGCAAAGTCTGCCCGTCACGCCCGCCGAACCGTGGCGCACGTCCGGTTCGCCCGGCACATAGTCAAAGTGAATCCAACGACCGTCAGTTCCCTCCACAATGCCCTTTGCGCGCAGAACAATGCCGTACTTGTTCTCTTCCAACAGGGATTCCAGAATGCCATGCAGCTCATCCTCGCCGAACTTCTTGGTCGTCTCAACGCCCCAGCTGACGAACACCTCGTCCGCATCGTGGTCGTGATGGTGATGGTGGTGATGGTGTCCCTCTCCGTCGTGGTGGTCATGGCAGGAGCATTCGGGATCGTCGCACTCGTCATTATCGTCATCATCATCGTCGTCGTGATGATGGCAGGAACACTCGGGATCGTCGCATTCATCGTCATCATCGTCATGGTGGTGATGGTGATGATGGTGATGCTCCTCCCCTGCGGTTGCCGCAAGGCGTGCCAGCTCGTCCTCAATCGTGTCGCGGCGCTCCATTGCCGTCAGAAGCTGCTTGCCGTCCAGTTGACTCCACGGCGTGGTGACAATGACAGCCGTTGCGTTATGCTCCTTCAGCATCGCGACCGCCTCTTCGAGTTTCGCCTCGCTTACCCCCTCGGTGTGCGACAGCACAATGCACCCCGCGTTCTCCACCTGATCGTTGAAGAACTCGCCGAAATTCTTCATATACATCTTGCACTTGTTCACGTCCACAACCGTTGTAAACCCGTTCAGAACCGCTCCATGCGGCGCAACGTTCTGCACCGCGCGGATGATGTCGGAAAGCTTACCGACCCCCGAAGGCTCGATCAGAATGCGGTCGGGCTTGTACTCGGTCAGCACCTTTTCCAGCGCCTTGCCGAAGTCGCCGACCAAAGAGCAGCAGATGCACCCGCTGTTCATCTCGCGAACCTCAATCCCCGCGTCCTGCATGAATCCGCCGTCAATGCCGATCTGACCGAACTCGTTTTCAATCAGCACCAACTTTTCCCCGCTGTAAGCCTCTTTGATCAGCTTCTTAATCAGCGTGGTCTTGCCCGCTCCCAGAAAGCCTGAGAAAATGTCAATCTTTGTCATGATACTCATCCCTCTTTTTTTATTATTCCTTATTTTATTCCGCCGACCCATGCGCCAAGCGGTGTGAAATCAGTCAGAAGCCCGCAAAGAAGCCCGATGGCAAACAGCAACGCCATCACCCGCACGGAATCCCGAACCGGGCGGTTGTTGCGGAACAGCACGGGAAGTCCCACCCCCGCGTTGACCAGCAACCCCGAGAGCATTGCCCCAACGCTGATAACATCGGAAAGATACAGTTCGGTCAATACTACCGAGGACGCACAGTTGGGGATCAGCCCCACCAGAGCCGCCAACAGATTTCCGAGAACCGGACGATCCAGAATCAACGCCGCAATCCGCTCTTCGCCGATGAAATAAATCAGCGTGTTCAGCGCAAAGCTGACAACCAACAGAAAACCCGTGATTTTCAGCGTGTGCTTCAGTGCCGACAGCGCAAAGTGATCCTCGCAGTGGCAGTGTTCCCGCTCGCAGATGTCCTCAATGTGGGAGTGCTCCTCCCCTCTGCGGAACAGGCGGCAGACCGCGTCCACCGCGAACCCCGCCGCAACGCCGCAAAACACCTTCACGGCAAGGAAACGGAAAAGGAAGCCGACCGGAACGCCGTGCGAAATCAGAATCGGAAGCATTTCGTCCGATGTCGAGAGCCAGACCGAAAGAAGCGTTCCGACCGTCACAACCCGCCCCGCGTACAGTCCCGCCGCCGCAGCGGAAAAGCCGCATTGCGGAACAATGCCGAGCAAGCCGCCGATGAGCGGTCCGACCCGCCCCGAGCGACCGAGCAAACGCCCCGTCGCGTCCCCCGAGCGATGCTCCAGATATTCCATCAGCAGATAGGTCAGAAACAGGAACGGCAATAGCTTCGCCGTGTCAAGCAGGGTGTCAAGAATCACATCAATCAAGCCGTTTTCCCTCCGTTTTTTTCAGACATTTGCGGCAGATGCCATACAGCACCGATTGCCCGCAGTCGATTGCAAAACCGTGCTCCGCCATCAGATGCCGCGCAAAGTCCACAGAATCGCCGCAGTCCAGATGCTCCAACCTGCCGCAACGCAGGCATTTCGCATGGAAGCAGTCGCGGCAGGAGCATGATCCGCCGATATATTGGTAGACCGAGCACCCGCGCTCCTCGTTGCGGAATTTCCGAACCGTCTCCTCGTCGCAAAGCGCGGAAAGCTGACGATAAAGACTGCTCTTCCCGATGTTCGCGTCCCCGTTGACCGAGAGGCAAAGCTCCTCCACGGTAAACTGACAGTCGGGATGCGCGGCAAGAAAGGAAACGAGCCGCCGCCTGCCCGCAGTCTGATAATTTTTACGATCCAAGAGACTCCCTCCCCCCGCACGCCGCACAAGACAGCGCAAAGCCGTGCAAATATGAGAACCATTCTCATATTATATCCCAAAAAAGAGATTTGTCAAGAGGTTTTGAAAAAATAAACGGAAGAAAAGCAGAAAAAATGCGTTCGGGACAAAAAATTGCGAAAAAGGCTTGACAAAAGCGGAAAAAAGTAGTATACTATATCAGTCGGCATGGAGAGATGGCTGAGCTGGTCTAAGGCGCACGACTGGAAATCGTGTGTTCGGCTAATAACCGACCGAGGGTTCGAATCCCTCTCTCTCCGCCACGAAAAAAAGCCCGCGAAGATCTTCGCGGGCTTTTTTGTTATCTCCTGAATTTGAACTGTCCGAGCCTGTACACCCGATGCAGGAAGTCCTGCAGCGTTTCGCCGGCTTCGGCTTCCAGATCGGCGCCGCATTCCCCGCAATCCCAACGAACCGGATCGTCATTCTCCGTCAGAAGAAAAACCGAATCGAACGAATCGCAGAACGGGCAGCAGATCACAAAGACTTTGCGGAATCTTGGCTGTTTCATGTTTCATCCTCCGGCGGGTTCTGTTTCCGGTACTTCTGCATTTCAAGTTCCGCCAGACGGCGGGCTTGGCGGCGGTTTCTGTATTCCATAGCGATTTCGTCCGCAAGGCTCATCAGTCCGAAGATAAGGAATCCGATGATAATGCCGAACAAGATACAGATCTGTGCGGGCAACTCGTAAATATTCATGTTTCATCCTCCAATGCCTCAAGGCAGATTGATTGCATCCGGATGTCCGGGTGGCTGTAGATGTTGAGCGTGATTGCGATGCAGGAATGTCCGAGGACTGTGCTGACGATCTTCGGGTTGACGCCCCGGCGGAGCATCAGGGTCGCATAGCTGTGCCGCAGGTCATGGAAGCGGATCGGGGGAAGCTCCTCGCGCTCGAGGAAGTCCCGGAAGCGCTTGTCAAGCTGTGTCGGGGTCAGCGGCACGGCGTACCCGTGCAGGATCGTCGAGAGATCCACCGCATCAGCGGGCAGGATCAGGATGCGGCGGTTGCTGTGCTTGGTCTTGCATGGGGTCAGGACTTCCCTGCCCTCTTCGATGGTGCGGGATCTCTGAATATGGATCGTGCAGTCGCAGAGGTCGAGGTCTGTCTCGGGGATCAGACCGAGGACTTCCCCGCGCCGCAGTCCGTACCGCAGGGAGAGCCTGACCGCGAGCTTGAGGGGATCGAGCCCTGCGCTGTCCTCGAGGAGCTTGCGGATCTGATCGGGGTTGAGGACTTGGTAGCGGTACTCTTCCACTCTCGGCAGGTCGAACCAGTCGTAAGGGTTGGCGGGGATGTACCGCCGCTTGACGGCATAGTTGAGCGCCTTGCGGAGCGTTGCGTGTGCATAGACTGCCGAGCGGTTGGAAAGTCCTTTTTCACGGAGCGCGTCCGTGAGGGTGTCGAGATCCTCGGGCGTGAGGTCTGCGATGTCTGCTTCTCCGAGTGTGGGCAGGATGTGCCTGTCAATGTTGGTCTGATACCCGCGGATGGTGGTAGGTCTGAGCCGATCGCGGGCGTATCGGTTCATGAAGCTGTTGCATAGTTCGGTGACTGTCACTTTTTCGGTCTCCTTCTCTTGAGTTCGTCCTCCACTCCGCTGTAGTGGAGAGAGTAGTGCTTATTCTTGGGATCCCAGACGGCATTGACGATGTGATACCAGACATCCGACCGGATCTTGTCCTTGTCCGTCAGTTCCGCTTCCTCGGGATCCGGCAGTTTAAGATCCTGCCATGTTTTCTTGAAGATTCCGCCGAAGGAGCAGAGCCGCCGACCGCGCAGGGCGATCGTGAGGGTGCGGACAGTTTGGAGTTGGTCGGTGTGCGAGCCTTTGAAAAGGTCTGCAGACTTCAGGGTATACTTGGCAACCTCGGCGATGGCGTTTACATAGCTGACCGTCCTGCCGTCTCGAGTTCCCTTGTCTTTGACGGCTTGGATGTTGACCATGGGGGCATACTGTACGCCGAGCGCCTTCTGCCAGAGTGCGCGGAGCTTTTCGTATGGGATGTATTCATCGCCCCGGAAATAGTTCTTTTTGTCCACGGCGAAAATGATGTGCAGGTGCGGGTGGTATTCCATTCCGATCAGTCCCGGGTTCTTCGTGATCTCCAGAGCCTTGAAGTAGCCGCGGAATGCGGCGCGGGGTTCTTTGTAGTGCATGAACAAGTCCCAAGCCTTCTGGAGGTAGTTGATAGCGGACACGAGGTGTCCGTTGTCCACATTACGGAGCGTGAGGGTGACGAAGATGAAGCGGTAATCGTTCTGGATCACATCCATGACCTGCGAGATCTGCGAGTAGACCTTGAGAGATCGCCGCCAGCCGCACAGGGAGCAAAGCCGATCCTTGCAGAAAGACGCTTGGTAAAGAAAGGGCTTCTCTTCAAAGTTGCCGGGGATTGCGAAGCGGAGGAATGTGCCGCAGTCGCGTATCTTTGCGGCGCGTTGCCAGTCCCCGAGATCTGCAACCAGTCTGCCGAGCTGTTGCGAGTGGATGCGGTGAAGTTCGAAGTCGTCATCGAGTTCGGTCTGCAAGCCGTCCGTTGCTTCGCTGAATTTCCTCTCGAATTCAAGTTCTTCGGGATCTTGCTGTATGTACTTGTCTTGATTCTGTTGCATAGAGACCCCTTTCGGTTTGCTTCATGCGCGTGTGTGTGCGTGTGCGCTCGGGCGATCGCGCATAAAGCCCAAACAAGATGTAGTGTTTCTGAAAAAAACTCGAGTTGTTTCTATAGTATCGAGATAAGGTAGCCGGGCTGCCGCCCGGCGGCGCTGCCGACCCCCTTCCGAAGCCCCGCCCCGCGCCCCTGCGGGCGCGGGGGCGGGGGCTTCGGGCGGGCGGGTCGGCGCGCTCCCCTCGCCCGTCATCCGCCGCTCTGACTGCCGCTCTGACTGCCGCTCTGGCTTACGGTCGGCGGGGTCTTCGGAGGCTTCGGATGCTCGATCAGATCGGGCATCGGGATCTTCGGGTTTCGGAGCAGTTCGTCCTTCTTCAGCTCGGTGTAGCGGTCGGTCTTGGTCTCCCACAGCTTTTGGTATCTCCGGCTGTAGCAGTAGGTATCATAGTTTTTCCGGCTCTTGCCCGGCATCAGACCAAGGAGGATCTGAAATTCGTCTTCGGCGTGACGCTCGGTCTGGACGGTCTTGATTTCCTCGGAGATGAGGATGTTCCGGACGCGGCAGTGCCAGACCGGGAGTAGAGGCACTTTGCGGAAGCGCATGAGGTTATAGACCGTATTCAGACGGCGGCGAACCTGCAGGACGATGTTCTCGGAGCATTGGTCGTTACAGATGAACTTCCCGCCGAGGGTATAGTGACGGAACAGGCGAACGAACTCATCCAGACGGTCGGCGTTGACGGCTCGGTACTCGAACTGGCTCATAAAAGATCCGATCTCGTCGATCATGACCACCGAACGCGGCGGGATGCGTTCCTGAAGCAGGAGGATCTCCGGGGTGAGCTTATGGGAAAAGGTTTCCTTCTTGCGGAAGATCCCGGTCACGGTTCGGATCGGGATCGAGCTGTACAACTCGGGGCGCGGATCGGTGCGCCGGGTGACGGGATGGAGGATCTTATCCAACCGCCACAGGAAGCGCGACCAACGGAGGGCTCTGAGGGCAGTGCGGACGGACAGGAAGGTCTTGCCCGAACCAAGTCCGCCCGAGAAGGCAATCACGGTGTCCCGCGTATCGAGGCGGTAGCTCTTAAGCAGCAGGACGATCGCGATCACGGCAATGACGATAAAAATGATCATGTTATCTCCTCTCAGAAATGACCGCCTGAGCTACTGCTGCTTTGGGTCTCGGTTTCTTCGGGCGCTTCGGTATCAGGTGCATCAGTCTCGGCAGGGGCTTCGGTCTCCATCGGGACGCGCGTGCCGTCGCTCGTTACGGTTGCATTCCACGGGAGAAGAAGTCTGAAGTCCTTAAACACGCAGACCAGAGCGTTCCCAAGGATACGAAAGGTAGCGCCGAGGCGGAGAAAGAAAATGCGGATGTTATCCAGAAACTTGAGAACCTCGTTCGTGCCCTCGTAAGGGCTGAAAGAGACACGCTCAAAACCTCCGGCATTATCTCCGCCGCCGGGTCCCGCTCCGTCATAATCTCCGGGGGTTGCGGGATAGCTGATGGTATAGCCGTTTGAGGTCCAGACCTCGCCGAGGGAGGACAGCCAGATCCCCGACTGGATCTCGGAGATATTCTCGATGTAGTACTCCAGGGAAAACCGGCGGTTCTCCCCGTAGCAATAGATACAGACAACAAAGGTCAGGATCAGGACGGCGACAACCAGTCCGGAAAAGAAGCGCTTCATACTACCGCCTCCATTTCCTGACGCGCATCAGAGCGAGGATGCCACGGTACGGAAGGTAGACCAGGAAGTGAATACAGATCGATCCGAGGACGATCCAGAAAAGGATCTGAAGATCCTCGAGGGTTTTCTCCGGCACAGTGCCGAAGAGCGGGAAAATGTACGCAACAAGAAAATCCCACAGTTTCATATCGTCACCTCTTCATGAGTTTGATCAGGAAAACAACGATCAGAGCGGTGACCGTCAGGGTGATCAGGGTCTTGACCAGGGAAGCCAGATTGATGCCGAAGAGATCGAAGTCAAGGATGCCGTTGATCAGATCGGCGGGCGCGGAGAAGATCGAGAAAATCATATCTTTCAGGCTCGAGGTGCTGTTCATGGCATCGGTCTGACCTGCGCTGAAACCGTTCTTGTAATCGTCAACATGCAGGGCTTCTCCCTCAACTTTTCCGGCTTTCTTGCCTGCTTCGAAGCCTTTATCATAGTTTCCCGATTCGGCTTTGCCTGCTTCATAGCCCGACTGATATCCTGCCGCCTGTCCGTCCTTCGCACCTGCGGTATAGCCTGCGTTATAGCCGGCTTCATAGGTAGAATCGACCTCTTCAAGTTTGCCGGAAGATCCGCCGACAGTCTGCAGAAGTTGCGTGAACTCCGCCCATGTATCACCGTTACCATAGATCCCGTAAATTTCAAACGACCGGATCAGATGCGTGTCCGAGCCGACGCGGAAACCTTCGTCTCCCGCATCGTAACAAAGAACCATGGAATAAGTACCGAACGCATCAGCAAAAATTTTGAAATGCGTTCCGGAAGAAGACGCATCAACCGAAATATAAGTG
>ENA-UERG01001461-UERG01001461.1-human-gut-metagenome-genome-assembly--contig:-NODE-1461-length-19590-cov-4.776047_pt1 | contig 19590 bp, 18 predicted proteins | sample MGYA00242954_ERZ507954 | MGnify/ENA primary metagenome ERZ507954 (study PRJEB26167, sample SAMN06115478) | human gut metagenome | host: Homo sapiens | place: China:Sichuan | collected 2015-01-21... | reverse complement strand
GATTTCGGGAATGATGCTCTTAGTGATGTTGACGTTCGTCTGCGCCAGTTCCAGTCTGGTCTGACCCGGCTTTCTCGCGATACCGGAGGTCAGGATCACGATATCGGAATTCGCCGCGTCGCGGTAATCGCCCGCATAGACCGAGCAGGCGCTGCAGAACGGCGTGCCCTGACGGATGTCCAGTGCCTCGCCGAGCGCTTTCTCGTTGTTGATGTCGATCATGACGATCTCCGTTGCCAATCCCATAACCGTCAGGGTGTAAGCGATTGTAGAGCCGACGCTACCGGTTCCGATGATAGAAATTTTGTTCATTGTTCACTCCTCCGAATTTTGACAAAAATATATCATGATATATTATATCACAACCGAACCGATTTGTAAAGTGTTTTTTTATCATATCGGTTATATTGATATCAATATATGTCGGAGCAATACGAAAAAGGTCTCCGTTCCGCGCGGTTTCGGCGGGATCGGAGACTTTTTCTTATCTTTCCATGCATTGGCAGAGAATGCGGACAATCCGTCCGGCAGCGTTTCCGTCTCCGAACACCCCGCTCGGATGCCGCATCGCGGCATAGGTTTCCGAGCCGTCGCGCAACAGTTCGGCGGCGGATGCGGCAATCCCGGCGGCGTCTGTTCCGACCAACCGCAGGCATCCCGCGCGCACCCCTTCCGTCCGTTCGGTCGAATGCCGCATGACAAGCGTGGGAATCCCGAGCGCGCAGGCTTCCTCCTGAATGCCGCCGCTGTCGGTCAGAACCAGAGTCGCGCGGGCAAGCAGATGATGAAACACCGTCAGATCCGGCGGATCAATGACCGAGATCCGCTCACACCCGACAAGCACCTCCCCTGCCGCCGCCCGCACAACGGGATTCGGATGAAGCGGGCAGAGCGCATAGGTATCGGGAAAGCGTTCCGTCGTCGCTCTCAGCGCGCGTAGCATTTCCCGCATCGGCTCGCCCCAGCTTTCCCGCCTGTGCGCGGTAAACAGGATCAACCGCTTCCCCTGCGGCAGGATCGGCAGATTGCGCGGCGTGCAGGAAACCAGACTGTATTTCAGTGCGTCAATCACCGTGTTTCCGGTCAGATAAACCCGTTTTTCGGGAATGTCCTCGCGGATCAGATTCCGCTTTGCCGCGGCAGTCGGCGCAAAGTGCAGATCTGCCAGCGGGGCGATCGATCTGCGGTGCATCTCTTCCGGGAACGGAGAGCGGATGTGGTAGGTTCGCAGTCCCGCCTCCACGTGCGCTATCGGAATTCCGCGATAGAATCCCGCCAGAGCGCCCGCAAATGCGCTTGCGGTATCCCCCTGCACGATCATGAAATCGGGGCGCAAACGTTCCAATGCGGCGTCCAGTGTTCCGAGCAGATGTCCCATCACCGCCGCAGCTCCCGTTTGCGCGGGCGGAGGCGGTAGCGTTTCATCCGCAGAGATACCGAAACACGCCATGGCGTCCGTCAGAAGTTTGCCGTGCTGTCCCGTCGAAAGAACAACCGTCCGGACTTCCTCCCGCTTCCGCAACTCCAATACCACGGGACAAAGCTTGATTGCCTCGGGTCTTGTCCCCATTACGACCAATACCGTTTTCATAAAAATCCTCCCATCCGACTGCATCTGTCTGATACAGTGTATGGGAGGATTCTGCGTTTTAGAACAACCTGTCCGGATTCTTATTTCTTTTGTTGGCGACACCAGATCTTCATCACAAGCCTGTGCGGGAGCAGTTTGGTCAGCCGCACCTGCGCACGGATGGAAGCGCCGCAGACCGAAACATCCTTTCCTTTCTTCATATCCCGCAGAGCGCGGGCAACCACCTGCCCGGGCGTGAAGAAGCGGTTGTAATAGGTGATGGTGTCATCCCGCACGGCGCGGTCGAAGAACTCGGTTCTGACCCACCCGGGACAAACCGCCATACAGCGGATTTCCCGTTTCTTCAACTCCACATTCAGCGCACGGCTGAAACTGAGCACAAAAGCCTTGGTCGCGCCGTAGACCGAGATATACGGAACAGGCTGGAAGGAGGAAAGCGAATCCAGCTGATAGATTTCCCCGCCCGCGCGCATATACGGCAGGGTCAGATAAGTCATCGCAACGTATGCCTTGTCGTTGAGATCAATCATATTCAGTTGTTCCGAAAGTTCGATATCCTCAAATGCCCCGAATTTTACGAATCCGCTTGCGTTAACCAACACCGAAACCTCCGGATTTTCCGTAGCAAGCAAGGTCTTGTATTCCGCCAAAGAATCCTCCCGCGTCAAATCCATCGCAAGCGGACGGATTTTCACCTCCGGAACCAATGTTTGCAGGGACTGCAGACGCTCCAACCGACGGGCAATGACCCAGATTTCATCAAACGGCTTTTCTTTTGCAAGCCGCAGAACAAATTCGCGCCCCATTCCGGACGAGGCGCCGGTAATCACAGCGATCTTCATGCAGATATCTCCTTACAGAACAAAATGTTTCGGGATTCCGTTTTCCCAGACCGAAACCGCCTCTCCGCGGATCAGCGGGAGGATGTAGGCGCAAAACGCGTCTGTCATCCCGTTGCCTGCGACGTTAATATAACGGTCGTCCACCTGCCGGACGCGGTTTGCAATGCCCGCAATGGCGGAATGCCCGAAGCGAACCGCATACGGCTCGTCCGCCGTGCGATCAATGCTCATCATCTCCCCGCCAACGCCTGCGAGCGCCGCCGCAACCGCCGCCTTGCCGACCCCGACGGATTCCGCAAGGTCGGTTTCCGACGCCAGATGCGCCGCACAACGCTGCGGCAGATTCAGCTCAACCGAACGAACCTTACAGCCGATTTCCTGCTTGACAAGCTGTTCCAATACCTTTCCCGCGCCCGCAAGGTAAGCGTGACCGAACGCGTCCACCGCGCCGCTCTGCGCCCCCTCGCCGACATAGTGCCCGTCGGCAAAGCGGATGCCCTCCGAAACCGCCACCACAACGTTCGGGTGCTTCGCCTGTGCCGTGCGGACATCGGCGAGGAATTGCGCGGTTGAAAAGTCCCGCTCGGGAAGATAGATGAGGTCAGGGAAACAGCCCGAGACATATCCGCCCGCCGCCGCAGATGCGGTCAGCCAGCCCGCGTCTCTGCCCATAATTTCCACAATCGTAACGGCAGGAATCGTATAGACCGCGCAGTCCCGCAGAATTTCCTGCACGGTAACCGCGATATACTTCGCCGCCGAGCCGAAACCGGGGGTATGGTCTGTCCCCATCAGGTCGTTGTCAATGGTTTTCGGAACACCCACGACCCGCATTTCCCAGTCCTTGTCAGCAAGATAGGCGGAAAGGCGCGAGACGGTATCCATAGAGTCATTCCCGCCGATATAAAAGAAATAGCGGATGTCATATTTGCGGAACAGCGCCAGAAGGTTCGCGTAAACACCCGGGTCTTTGGCGGGATCGGGCAGCTTTCTGCGGCAGGAACCGAGCGCCGCCGCAGGGGTATGTTCCAATAGGTTCAGCTTTTCCTCGCTGTCGCAAAGCGCACCGAGATCCACAAGGCGCTCCGCCAGAAAGCCGTCGATTCCGTTGCGCATTCCGTAAAGCGTTCCGATGCTCCCTGTCTTATCTTCCTTCACCCCGCGGATCACGCCCGCAAGCGTTGCGTTGATGGCGGCAGTCGGCCCGCCACTCTGCCCCACGACTGCATTTCCGATCAATTGCTTCATTTTATTATCCTTTCTTTGGTTGCTGTCTTTATTTTACCACATTCCCGCCGTTCTGTCAACCGATTTTCGGATGTACAGGCAAAAAAAGGCGCGCGCGGCATATACTGAAAAGAAATTACACAGGAGGAATCGCCATGTTGCTGACACTGTTTTCACTGTTTACCCGAATGCTCCATCTGATTCTCGGCATCACGCCACCGCAGAAATTCCCACCGCCCCTGCCGCCCGAAGAGGAACAGGAAGCCTTTCGCCTTTGCCGCGCGGGAGACGAAAAAGCACGGGAAAAGCTGATTCTGCACAATCTGCGTCTCGTTTCGCATATCGTGCGCAAGTACTACGGCGCGGCAAAAAATTCCGAGGATCTGGTTTCCATCGGTACAGTCGGATTGGTCAAAGCGATCGACACCTTCCGCATAGAAAACGGCGCGCGGTTTGCAACCTATGCGGCAAAGTGCATTCAGAACGAAATTCTGATGCACTTTCGCTCTCAGAAAAAGCTGGGCTGTGAAGTCTCCCTCGGCGAGACCATCGACATGGATCGCGACGGCAACCCGCTGACCTACATCGACGTCATCTGCGCGGACGAGGATGTTGCGGAGGAGACTTTGCGCAAGGTGATGACCGACCGGATGCTCGGGCTTGTTGACACTGCCCTGACCCCGCGCGAAAAGCAGATTCTCGTCTTGCGCTACGGACTCGGCGGGTGCGAGCCGCACGCGCAACGCGAAGTTGCGCAAGCCCTCGGCATTTCAAGATCCTACGTTTCCAGAATCGAAAAAGGCGCGCTCGAAAAACTTCGGGACGCGATGTCATGACCGTTCCCCGTCCGGCACATATTCCGCAATATCCTCCAGACGACAGCTCAGAATCGTGCAGAGCAAATCCAATGTGTGGGTGTTGAGATTCTCGTTCTTGCGAAGACGATCCAGTTGCCCCGTACTGAAGCCGTATTCCTTTATCAATTTGTATTGCGAAACGCCGTGTTCCTTCATCGTCACCCAAAGCTTATCGTACAAAATCATAAAAATCTCCTCTTTTCTGTTTTCTTTATTATAAATTGTCTTTTTTGTCTTGACAATTGCCCGTAAATGGGCTATAATAAAAGAAAACGAATAAAGGAGCAATATTATGTACAGGTATGGATCAACATCTCCCCGAAAAAACCTTTATCGGAACGATAAAAAGAAAGTGGCAACGCTTCGATGCGTCCACGCAGTGATTCTGTTTTTCCTTTTGGTGACTCCGGTTCTGGTTGGATGCTACAAAATCGCAAACAAACCGGAGGAACAGCCGCTTCCAAAGCTTGAATTGGTTTCCGATGAAGCCTCTATCCTGGAAGAATACGAATATCTCGAGCTATGTGAATGTGAAGTCACCATGACCTTCAATCAATCCGTATCCTCCGGCACGGCATCCGTTTCGTTTTATGACACAAACAATCAACTGATTGAAACCGAAACCATGCGTCTGTATCCGGAAACCTCCGACAGCAAAATCGTGAAAGGCACGGTAAGCGTCGATGGGATCGTAAACAGTTACGAAATCCAAAGCTATCAGTTCGAACCGTATACAGAACCGAAATCGGATGATTTCGAAACAATAGGCGACTATATGGTAATCAGCGCCGCCATTTTGGTTGTTTTGCTCCTGCCTTGGCCTCCGATTTTTCCGCTCTGGATTCGAAACTTCACTTGCAACTGCAAGGAATACGTTGTGGTTCTCACCACATATTGGTTTACGCCGGCATCGGATATTTCTGCATCAAATCGGACGGCAAAAAATACGATGAAGTTACCCGTTTTGCGCTTCCCTACATCGGAAAGCCGACCGTTCTGCAAACCACTTTGGAAACCGGCGAAGTCCTGACCGCTACCGTTTCCCCGACCTTCAAGGTCATTCGCCTCAAGGTTGATAATCGCCTTGTTTCCCCCGACCGCTTTGATTGAAACATAAAAATCCCCGCCGCGAGCCAAAATCGGTTCGCGGCGGGTGCTTTTTCATTTTTTCAGTCTCTTATCGCATTTCGAGGCAAGTTTTGTTCCGACGGTCTGAAAAATCTGAACCAACACCACAAGTAAAACAACCGCAATCAGCATCACAAGATATTTGAAGCGGTAATAGCCGTAGTCGATCGCAATTTTTCCCAGTCCCCCGCCGCCGATGGCGCCGCTCATTGCCGAATAGCCAAGAACCGTCGTCAGCGCCGTTGTAAGGTTTGACAGCAAGGACGGAACACTTTCCGGAATCATGACCTTGACAATGATCTGAAACGGCGACGCGCCCATGCTCTGCGCGGCTTCGATGATATTGGGGTTCAGTTCCCGCAGGGAGGTTTCCACCAACCGCGCCACAAACGGGAAAGCCGCCACAACAAGCGGAACGATGGTTGCAACCGTGCCGATGCTGGTTCCGACGATCATCCGCGAGAGCGGAATGACCATAATCATCAGAATCAGGAATGGAACAGAGCGGAGCAGATTGATCAGGACATTGAGAACCGTCATCAGCCAACGCGGGAGCGGCAGAACGCCGTTCTTTTCTCCCACAACCAACAGTACCCCGAGCGGCAGTCCGATCACAACGGCAAAGAAAGTGGACAGAACCGTGACATAAAAGGTTTCCCAGATGGCAACCGGAATCTCGTTTTTCAGGATTTCCAACGCCTGTTCAACCGATTTTTCGGAAAACAGATCGTTAAACATTTTCTGTCACCTCCTCCGCAAATATGTCGGGATATCCGCGCAGGAATTCCATTGCGCGGGCGGCATCCTCGCCTGCCGGAACGCCGAGAAGCATCGTTCCGTAAATCTGTCCGTCCAGACTGCGGGTCGAGGCGGCGATGATGCTTGCAAGCACCCCCGTTCTGACCGCCATTGTTGCAATCAGCGGTGCACCGGTCATATCCGCGCCGTTGAACACCAAGCGGATGCGACGTTCCTTTTCGGGGTCGCAGACCACGTCGTCCGCGCCGTTCGGGAACACCAACCGCTTTGCCGCGGCGGAACGCGGTGCTGAAAAGACCGCGCCAACCGTTCCCTCTTCCGCAACCGTTCCGTTATCAAGGATTGCCACGTGATCGCAGATTTCCTCCACCACGCTCATCTGGTGCGTAATGACGACAACCGTAATGTTCAGCTTGCGGTTGATCTCGCGAATCAGTTGCAGAATCGCGTGCGTGGTGTTCGGGTCGAGCGCCGAGGTCGCTTCATCGCAGAGCAGGACTTCCGGATTCGTCGCCAATGCGCGGGCAATGGCAATGCGCTGTTGCTGTCCGCCGGAGAGCTGTGCAGGATAGGCGCGCGCCTTTTCGGGCAGACCGACCAGTTTCAGAAGCTCTGCGGCGCGCTTTCGCGCATCGGCTTTCTTCACGCCCGCCAGTTCCATCGGAAAGCAGATGTTGTCCATGCAGGTTCTCTGCATCAGCAGATTGAAGCCCTGAAAAATCATGGTGATCTTTCGTCTCGCGTCGCGCAACTCGCGCGGGGACATGGTCTCCATGCGCATTCCGTTCACCGTCACGCTTCCCTCGGTCGGGCGCTCCAAAAGATTGATACACCGCACCAACGTGCTCTTTCCTGCGCCGCTCATGCCGATGATGCCGTAAATATCTCCGTCCGGTATCGTCAGATTGATATTTTTCAGTGCGTCAACCGTACCGCCCGCCGCAGAAAAAGATTTGCTCAGATTTCGGATCTCGATCATGATTGCTCTCCTGTCCTCTTTTCTGTCGGTTACTGCTTCACCGAAGTTCCCGAAAGCAGCTTGCAGTACAGTCCCATCGGCTCAACGTGAATCGCCGCAACCGACACAATGTGCGTATTGTTTTCTGCGTTAAAGTTATCCAGATACGGCGTATGCTGGAAGTAGTTCGCATCGCATTCGCCGCTTTCCACCACGCGGTTCGGCTGAACATAATCGGAATACACCTTGATATCCAGTGTAATTCCCTTCTGCGCCAACAGTCCCTTCGCAACCCCGAGGATCTCGGCGTGCGGTGTGGGAGACGCCGCAACGGTGATGGTCTGCCCGTTCAGCGCGCCGTAATCGAGATCGGCGTCAAACCCGTCCCCGGGATTCTCCACCACGCTGATGACCGCCCCTCCGTATTCGCTTGCAATAAAATCGGCAACCGCGCGACTGCCGAGCGCCGCCACAAGCGCCCGCGTTTTTGCACTCTGCTCGTTCCCTTCCTTCACCGCCAGAATGTTGCTGTAGGCGGAATAGGAATTCTCCAGAAGCACCGCGTCGCGGGTCGGGTTCAGGTTGGCGGGAATTGCGTAGTTGGAATTGATAACGGCAAAGTCCACGTCCTTCAGCTTCAGCGGAAGCTGTGCTGCTTCAATCTCAACGAACTTGATATTCTGCGGATTTTCGGCAATGTCCTTAACGGTTGCGTTGATGCCAACGCCTTCCTTCAGCTTAATAATTCCGTTTGCTTCCAGAAGTAACAGGGCGCGCGCCTCGTTGGTCGGGTCGTTCGGGACGGCAATCGTATAGCCTGCATCCTTTTTGCAGGAAGCAATGGTAAATAATGCAAAAGCGGCAAGCGTAATCGCAAGCAGAGCGGAAATGATTCTTTTCACGGTTTTATTCTCCTGTTCTGATAAATGTGGTATTTTCGTTCTCTGTCATCGGGTTTCACAAGTTTTTCGTGCCGCTCGGCACATTCGGATTTTCCCTCTGAAATAAAGAAACAGCCGCATAAAATTCACTCCCTTCCGGATTTGGTCAATAAAAAATGCACGGTCGGGTTTCCCCTCCGCGCACATGACCGACATCATTCCGGATTTCCGAATTTCATGCCGCCAGTTTCATGTTATCGCACAGAAGAAGCCCCACATCGGACCATCATCATTCCGCACATCATGCACATGGCGCACATCATCTTTTTCATGGGGTTCTCCTTTCTGCGGCAACGCCGCTTTTTCTTTTCTGCTGACAGTATACACCCAAAAGAGGGTTTTGTCCACCCCTTTTTGCACTTTTCCAAAAAGAAAAATTCATTTCGTAACATCTATTGCAATTTCCGGCCTTTCTCGCTATACTGTTAGGGTACATAACCGAAAGGATCATCTGTCTATGAGAATGAGAAAGAAAAAGCACGGCGCCGAGCGGATTGCCGCCTGCCGCGAACTTCTGATTGCCCCCCCGACGCTTCCCGCGCCCGACCCGCAGACCTATTTTCCCGCCCCGCGCCCGCTCAGTCTTGAGATCGGTTGCGGCAAAGGAGACTTTGCGGTCGGCATGGCGGCGGCGCACCCGGACGAAAACTGGATTGCGATGGAGCGCGTTTCCGATGTTGCCTGCCTTGCGCTTGAAAAAGCAATGGCGGCAAAGGACACGCGTCCCGATAATCTGCGTTTTCTCATCGGAGACGCACGCAATCTTACCGATTGGTTTCCCGCGCACTGCGCGGACACGCTTTACCTCAATTTCAGTGACCCGTGGCCGAAAGCGGGACACGCGCGCCGTCGGCTGACGCATCCCGACTTTCTGGCACTCTACCGCCGACTTCTAAAGCCGAACGGTCTGCTCCGTCTCAAAACCGACAACGAAGGACTGTTCGACTACAGTCTGGAGCAGTTCGCGCTCTGCGGACTTCCCGTGGAATGGATGACGCGCGACCTGCATCACTCCGAGCGCGCCGCCGACAACATCATGACCGAATATGAGCGGAATTTCTCCGAAAAAGGACAGGTCATCTATTCCGCATGGGTTCGCTTCCCGAAGGAGGACGCATGACGGCGGACGAATCGCGCCGCTTGCCGTCGGATATCGGAGAGCCGGACGGCGTTCTGATCGTCGACAAACACGCGGGCGTGACGTCGCACGATATTGTAGGAAAAGTACGCCGCCTGTACGGAACAAAAAAGGTCGGGCACACGGGAACGCTTGACCCGATGGCAACAGGCGTTCTGGTGGTTCTGATCGGTCGCGCGGCAAAAGCTTCGGAATACCTGACCTATGACCGCAAGCGCTACCTTGCCACGCTCCGTCTCGGAATCACGACCGACACCGAGGACACAAGCGGAACGGTTCTCACGCAAACCGATTGCATCCCCGATTTTTCCGCACTGGAAGCGGTTCTGCCGGAATTCCGCGGCACGGTTATGCAGATTCCGCCGATGTATTCCGCGCTCAAACAGGACGGGCAGAAATTGGTCGACCTCGCGCGACGCGGCATCACGGTGGAACGGCAGGCACGTGAAATCCGGATATTCCGATTGGACGCAACACAAACCGACTCCTCCGCCGATTTTGCACTGGATGTCACCTGCTCGGGAGGAACATACATCCGCACGCTGTGTGCCGACATCGGCGCGCGGCTCGGCTGCGGCGGCGTCATGGCAAGCCTGCGGCGGATGTCCGTCGGTCATTTTATGCTGTCCCAAGCGCATACCGTCGACGAACTGAAAGCAATGTCGCCCGCAGAACGCCGCGCCCTGCTGATTCCGACCGAGCAACTTTTTTCCGACCTTCCCGCGCTCCGTCTCGTTGCATTCCATGAAAAACTCATCCGAAGCGGCTGTGCCGTCGCGCAGAAAAAGCTGAAGACCGATCTCGCGCCCGGCGCAAGAGTCCGCCTGTGCAATGAAGCGGGCGCTTTCTTCGCCCTCGGAGAAGCGGTCGAGGATACTGAGCAGGGATCGGCAGTCAAAGCAATTAAAACCTTTGCGCTCTGAAAAAACATCCGTTACAAACAACGGAAGCGTTTCGCCGATTGAAAAAAGGTCGCATTCCGAAAGTCTTTACGAGCATAACAACCGACAAAAGCGCACAGCCTGCAAAATCTGCAGACTGTGCGCTTTTCTTCGGCAAATCAATCCTCCATCCCCGTCAGGAATCTGCGCAGATGCGGATTATCATTCTGCTCAAACACCTCTTCGGGCGTTCCCTCGGCTTCGATGCGCCCCTCACGCATATAGATCACGCGGTCGGCAACCGAACGGGCAAAGTTCATTTCATGCGTTACAAGCACCATGGTATGACCGTCCTCCTTCAGCCGCCGGATGACCCGCAACACCTCTGCGGTCAGTTCCGGGTCAAGCGCCGAGGTCGGCTCGTCAAACAGCAGAACGCGCGGCTTCATCGCCAGTGCGCGGGCAATGGATACCCGCTGTTGCTGTCCGCCCGACAATTCGCACGGATATGCGTCGGCGCGATCGGACAGTCCCATCGTTTCAAGTAACTGCCGCGCGTCCGCTTCCGCCTCGGCACGGGATTTTCCGAGCACCCGCACGGGCGCGTCGGTAATGTTCCGCAGAACCGTCATATGCGGGAACAGGTTAAAGTTCTGAAATACCATTCCCACGCATTCCAACATCTGCTTCCGCTCGGCGGGCGGCGCATAGACCGCGACCTCGCGTGCCACGCCCCGTCGATCCGTTTTCCGCTCGGTTCTCACCAAAGCGCGACCGCAGATATCGATCTCTCCGCGATCCACTGTCTCAAGCTGTGCGGCACACCGCAGGACAGTCGATTTTCCGGAGCCGGAAGATCCGATCAGCGCCAATACCTCGCCTTCTTCAACCGACAACGACAGATCATCCAACACCGTCACGCCTACGCGGAAGGCTTTTCGGATGCTTCTCATCTCCAACAACTTCACGGTCGGTCTCCTTTCAGCGAATGCTGTAGGTGTTCAGCCGTTTTTCCAGCTGTTCCATCCCAAACGCCACAGCAAAATTGAATACATAGTACATCGCGCCCGCGACAAACAGCGCAGTCATGTCGGTCTCTGCGGCGGAAATCTGCTTTGCAACCGTGAACATCTCCACCACGCTGACGGTGTATGCCAGAGAGGTATCCTTAATCAGCGTAATCACTTCGTTCGTAACGGTCGGCAGAACCCTGCGGGTCAGTTGCGGCAGAACAATATGCTGAAACGTCGCCATGCGCCCATAGCCCAACACCTTTGCCGCTTCGTATTGCCCGACCGGAATCGACTCCAATCCCGCGCGATAGATTTCCGCAAAATAGGCGGCATAGTTGATGATAAAACCGATCAGCACCGCGATCAGGCGGTAGTTTCCGCCGAACAGACTGCCAAGCGACACGCCAAACAGATAATACGGCGCAAAATACACCACCACAAGCTGAAGCATCAGCGGAGTCCCGCGCATAACCGATATATAGATGCGAAAGATCCACTGCAGGATCGGGTTCTTTGCCCGCCTGCCGAAGCAGACTAAAAGTCCGAGCGGCAGGGAAAACAACAGGGTCACGCAGAAGATGAGAAGCGATGTCAACATCCCGTTGCCGAGCATCGAAAGCATATTCGTAAAGGACAAAACAGTCGATTCCTTTCCGTATTATTTTTTATTTTCCGATCAGAATCGCTTCGGGGGCAATGCCGTACTTTTCAGCCAATGCCTTCAGTGTGTTTCCGTCGGCGGCGATCTCCTTCATTGCATTGTTGACCTTATCCCGCAGTTCGGTATTTCCGAGACGGAAGCCAACGCCGTATTGCTCACGGTTCACGGTTTCTTCCAGAATGCGGTAATCGTTACCGTCCCCGATCAGATACTTCGCAACCGCTTCATCGATCACCAGAGCCTCAAACGATCCCGCCTTCAGTTCGCTGAATCCCTGCGTATAATCGGGGCAGGTCAGATACTTGCCGTCTTTGAAGCTGCCGACCAGTTCTTCATTGTTTTTCAGCGCCGATTCGCCGGACGAACCGGTCTGAACCGAAACCGTCTTCCCTGCGAGATCCGCAAGCGAAGTAATACCGGAATCGTTCTTGACCAACACGACAATGGTGTTGTCGAGGTAGCGATCCGACCATGTGTAATCGTCTTCTCTGGTCTCGTAAGTAAAGCCGTTCCAGATGCAGTCAATATTTCCGGAATTCAGTTCTTTGTCTTTCAGATTCCAGTCGACCGGAACCAGTTCCAGAGTCAGTCCGAGACGGTTGCAAACCAGTTTGGCATACTCGATATCAAAGCCCGCATACTGTTGTGTTTCGGTATCGAGGTAACCGTAAGGCGGATAGGACGCGTCGAACCCGAGTTTGAGCGTTCCGGTCGATTTTCCGTCCGGCTTGAAGGTGGTTTGCGTTGTTTTCCCGCAGGAGACGGTCATCAGCGCCGCCGCGACCAGCAGAAGCATGGCAATCAAAAAAGCAGTCTTTTTCATAGGAGATTCCTTTCTGACCCGCATCGGGTCATGCAAACGATTTCGTCACGCCGTCAATGCGGCCCGACGTTACTTTAACATTTTACCACGTTAAAGTGCTAAAGTCAACCCCTATTTTTAAAAAACTGCCTTTTGTATAATTATTTTATTTCAGCACATCGGTTTTTGTGCACTTCGCCGCTTCTTCTGCTTTTTTATCCCGTTCGAGCCACTTTTTCAGGTACTGCCCGGTGTAGGAATTCTCTACTTTTGCAACCTCCTCGGGCGTTCCCGTTGCCAACAGCGTTCCGCCGCCGTCTCCACCCTCCGGTCCGAGATCGATGATATAATCGGCGGATTTGATAACGTCCAGATTGTGCTCGATGACCAGCACCGTGTTCCCGCCGTCGCAAAGCCGTTGCAGAATTTCAAGCAGTTTGGAGACATCCGCGGAATGCAGTCCCGTGGTCGGCTCGTCCAGAATATAGATGGTCTTGCCCGTGCCGCGCTTGGCAAGTTCGGTTGCCAGCTTGACGCGCTGTGCCTCGCCGCCCGAAAGCGTAGTGGATGACTGTCCGATCTTGACATATCCGAGTCCCACGTCGTACAGCGTCTGCAGCTTGCGTTGAATCCCCGGCAGTCCGTCGAAGAAGGAAAGACCCTCCTCCACCGTCATTTCCAGTACATCGGAAATGTTCTTCCCTTTATAATGGACATCCAGCGTATCGCGGTTGTAACGCTTGCCCTTGCAGACGTCGCAGGTCACATACACGTCCGGCAGAAAGTGCATTTCAATGCATTTCACACCGTCTCCTTCACACGCTTCGCATCTGCCGCCCTTGACATTGAAGGAGAAACGCCCCGACTTGAAGCCCTTCGCTTTTGCCTCCTTTGTCTTGGCAAACAGATCGCGGATATCGGCAAACAGCCCCGTATAGGTTGCGGGATTGGAGCGCGGCGTGCGCCCGATGGGGCTTTGGTCGATCGCGATGACCTTATCCAGATTTTCCACGCCCTCAATGCGGTCGAATTTTCCGGGATAGGTCAGCGCGTGATTCAGCTTGTCCGCCAGATACGGATAAAGAATATCGTTGATCAGCGAGGATTTTCCCGATCCGGAAACACCCGTCACGCAGACAAAACACCCAAGCGGGATATCCACATCCATGTGTTTGAGGTTGTTCTGACATGCCCCCCGAACCGACAGGAATTTGCCGTTTCCGGGTCTGCGCGTTTTCGGAACGGGAATCCGCAAACGCCCCGAAAGGTATGCTCCCGTAATCGACGCGGGATTTGCCATAATCTGGTCGGGTGTACCCTCGGCAACAACGGTTCCGCCGTGAATGCCCGCGCCCGGACCGATATCCAGTATCCAGTCCGCCGCTTCCATCGTTTCTTCGTCATGCTCCACAACAATCACGGTATTTCCGAGGTCGCGCAGGCGTTTGAGCGTTGCAATCAGCTTGGAGTTGTCCCGCTGGTGCAGACCGATGCTCGGCTCGTCGAGAATATACAGCACGCCGACCAAGGAAGAGCCGATCTGGGTTGCAAGGCGGATGCGCTGCGCCTCGCCGCCCGAAAGCGTTCCCGATTTGTTGGAAAGCGAGAGATAATTCAGCCCGACACTGACAAGGAATCCGAGCCGCGCGCGAATCTCCTTGAGAATCTCCGCCGCAATCTTCGCTTCGTTTTCGGTCAGCTTCAGGTTGTTGACGAATTCCAACGCCTTTTCCACAGACAGCGCGCAGAATTCCTGAATGTTCAGCCCGCCGACCGTAACCGCCAACACAATCGGCGACAGCCGCTGTCCGTGGCACACGGGACACGGGGCTTCCTCAACGAACTGGTCGTAATACTCGTTTCCCCATGTCTGCGCGCGGTTTTCGATCATCGCAACAAGGCCTTCGAATTTTGCCTTCTGATGGTGCTCTTCCCGCCCGAACCAACGGTGAATGTCGTAGACTTCATCGCCTGTTCCGTAAAGCAGTTTTTGATATTGATCCTCGGTCAGGTTCTCGACCGGCGTTTGCAGGGTAAAACCGAAGCGCTTGCCGACCGCCGCGAACAGCGGGCCGTTCCAGCTTTCCTCTTCAAGCGTCTTGAAGCCGTTGACCGCGATCGCGCCTTGGGAAAGCGACAGCTTTTTGTTCGGAATCAGCCGATCCACCGCAATGCGGGTCATCTCCCCCAGTCCCGCGCAGTGCGGGCATGCGCCGACGGGACTGTTGAAGGAAAACATCCGCGGCTCGAGTTCGCCGAACGAGATGTTGTGCTCCTCGCAGGCGTAGGACTGCGAAAATTCCAGTTCCTCCGCTCCCCCCTCGCCTTCCTTCGGCGCAGTGACGGCAATCAGATGCCCGTCTGCGGCGGCAAGCGCATTTTCCACCGAGTCCGCCAACCGCGGCTCTACGCCATCGCGCATTACGAGACGGTCGACGATGATTTCAATGTTATGCTTCTTGTTCTTGTCAAGCTTGATCTCTTCCGAGAGGTCGTACAGATTGCCGTCGACCCGCACGCGGACATAGCCGCGTTTCTTGGCGTCGGCAAGCACCTTTTCGTGCATTCCCTTCTGTCCGCGCACAACGGGAGCGAGGATCAGAAGGCGCGTGCCCTCGGGAAATGCGAGGATGCGGTCGATGATCTGGTCGGTTGTCTGCTGACGGATTTCCTTGCCGCAAACGGGACAGTGCGGAATTCCGATCCGCGCATAAAGCAAGCGGAGATAATCGTAAATTTCGGTTACCGTTCCGACAGTCGAACGCGGATTCTTCGAAGTGGTTTTCTGATCAATCGCAATCGCGGGCGACAGCCCTTCGATGGAATCGATGTCCGGCTTGTCGAGCTGCCCGAGAAACATTCTCGCATAGGAGGACAGCGACTCGACAAAGCGGCGGTGTCCCTCGGCATAAATGGTATCAAACGCCAGAGAGGACTTTCCCGATCCGGAAAGTCCCGTCAGCACAACCAGTTTGTCACGTGGAATATCGACGTCAATGTTTTTCAGATTGTGTACCCGCACACCGCGGATGGAAATTTGATTCGGCATAATTCAGCTTCCTTTTTACAATTTACAGCTTCGGTCAAAGCAGACCGAAAAATTGTCTGACGCGGCGCAACTGTCGTGCGGTCAGAATTGCGGCGGGCTTGGAAATCCGAGTTCCGCCGTCGCTCAAACGGAATTTCAGGCTCGCATTGCGCCAACGCCCGGCATCCTCGGGCAGGCGGTTTCCGTCGCTGTCGACCGCAAGGACCTCGCGCAGGAGCGACGTTTCAAAGGTCATGCGTTCGCCGCCCGAGCCGCGTCCGATATCCGCAATGCCGTCATTTACGCGCACGCCCGTTGTAAACGTTCCCATCAGGTTAATGAGCGCCAGAATGCCGATAATCCAATCCAACACCGTCAGCACGTCGCCGTACCAGCGCTCGTTGAATCCCTTCACTGCCGACAGAACCGCCAGAAAAGCGGTGACAAACAGAATCACCGTCCAGAGTCCAAGTGCAAACAGGTCGACCAGACGAAGTCTGCGCTTTCCTGTCATCGGCTGTCCCGATTCCCCCGTTACCACGCGCCGTTTGCTCATTCCTCAAACTCCTTCCCTTCCCGAATCCGTCTGATCCGGTCACGCAGGTATGCCGCCTGCTCGAATTCCAACTTTGCCGCCGCGCTCTTCATCTCGCGCGTCAGCTCCGCAATCATTTTTTCGCGCTCGGACGCATTCAGCTTGCGCGGCGCGTCCTTGCCTTTGCCCTTGCGGCTCTTGCGACTGTCATCCTTCGAGCCGATCTCGATGATGTCCCGCACGCCCTTGATAACGGTTTTCGGCACGATTCCGTGCGCCTTGTTATAAGCGATCTGAATACCGCGCCGCCGCTCGGTCTCGTTGATGGTTGCCTGCATGGACTGCGTGACGGTATCGGCATACATGATAACCTTGCCTTCCGCATTCCGCGCGGCGCGCCCCACCGTCTGGATCAGCGACCGCTCCGAGCGAAGGAATCCCTCCTTGTCCGCGTCCAGAATCGCAACCAGCGAAACCTCGGGAATATCCAAGCCTTCCCGCAACAGGTTGATTCCGATCAGCACGTCGAACACGCCAAGCCGCAGATCGCGGATGATTTCCATCCGTTCAATGGTCTCCACGTTGTAATGGATATACCGCACCTTCACGCCGTTGCCTTCAAAGTATTCGGTCAGATCCTCCGCCATTTTCTTGGTCAGGGTCGTGACCAAAACCCGCTCGTTGCGTTTTGCCCGCGCCCGGATCTCGCCGAGCAGATCGTCGATCTGCCCCTCAATCGGGCGAACCTCTATCACCGGATCGGGCAGTCCCGTCGGGCGGATGATCTGCTCCACCGTCTGGACGGAGTGCTGTTCCTCATAGTCCCCCGGCGTTGCGCTGACAAACACCGCCTGATGAATGCTCTGCTCAAACTCGTTGAAGTAAAGCGGGCGGTTGTCATAGGCGGACGGCAGGCGGAAGCCGTAGTCCACCAGATTCTTCTTTCTCGCCGAATCCCCGCCGCTCATGCCGCGTACCTGCGGAATCATGATGTGGGATTCGTCCACGAACATGATATAATCGTCCGGAAAATAGTCCAACAGCGTAAACGGCGTTGACCCTGCGGGTCTGCCCGAAAGCACGCGGGAATAGTTCTCCACGCCCGAACAGAAGCCAACCTCCCGAAGCATTTCGATGTCGTATTTCACGCGCTCGCGAATCCGTTGCGCCTCCAACAACTTCTTTTCGGACTCGAATTCCAGAACGCGCGCCTCCATCTCCCGCTCGATCTCCGCCAATGCCGCCTCGCGCTTCTCGTCCGAGACCGCGTAATGCGTTGCGGGATAGATGGCGGCATAGGTCAGCGTGCGCAGAACCTCGCCCGTTACGATGTTGATCTCGCTGATGCGGTCAATCTCGTCGCCGAAGAATTCCACGCGGATGGCTGTATCCGCGCTGTTTGCGGGAATGACCTCTACCGTATCCCCGTTGACGCGGAATGCGTCACGCGTCAGCGAAAGGTCGTTGCGGTTATAGCTGTTTGCAACCAACTTGCGGATAAAAATATCCCGCGGCATCTGCATCCCCGGGCGAACCGCCACCACAAGCCCCTGATATTCGGACGGATCACCGAGCGAATAGATGCAGGAAACCGACGCCACGATGATGACATCCCGCCGCTCGAACAACGCGCTGGTCGCGCTGTGGCGCAGGCGGTCGATCTCATCGTTGATGAGCGCGTCCTTTTCAATGTACATATCCTTGCCCGGAATATAAGCCTCGGGCTGATAGTAGTCATAGTACGAAACAAAGAATTCCACCGCATTGTCGGGGAAGAACTCCCGCATTTCCGAACAGATCTGCGCGGCAAGCGTTTTGTTCGGCTCGAGAATCAGCGTGGGGCGCTGCATCTGCGCGATGACATTTGCCATCGTAAAGGTTTTCCCCGATCCTGTAACGCCAAGCAGGGTCTGCATCCGATCCCCCGCCCGCAAACCGTCTACAAGCGCCGCGATAGCCGTTGGCTGGTCGCCCGTCGGACGCATATCGCTTTTGAGTTGAAAGTCCGCCATTCTTTTCGACCTCCTTTGCAGGCTACCCTATTATGATACCACATTCCCTCCTGTTTGTCAAGGGCTTTTATCAAACAACATTGCCGAAATTGGAATTTCAAAATCTTTTTATTATGATTTTAGCGAGTACGCATTCTTTTATAATTCCGCAATGGAAAAAGTCGCATATACTGTCGTCCCCGCATTTATCCCACAAAATCGGCGGAACAATATTTCCTTTTGGGAAAGGTTCTTGCGGTCAAGGGGTGCAGTTGCATTGCAACTGCACGTAGCGAAGCGTTGCTTCTCTGCAAGAAGCCCCTTGCAGGGTTCGTGGCAAAGCCCCGATGCCTTCTCCCCGAGGTCTTAAGGCATCACCGCGTAATTCCGATGGTGCGAATCACAACTTGCAGAGTCGAATTTTTCTTCAGACAATACAAAAATCCGCAGGCTGTAGCCGAGCTACAGGCAAGGATTTTTGTGAAGTATGAAGGAGAAGGCGCGAGCGAGTGCGCCTTTCGCGAATTGCGCGGTGATGCCTTAAACCGCGCCCTTCGGGAAGCCTGTTTCCAACCCCGCCTGATGCGCGTTGTAGCCGTAGCAAAGCATCGTGACCCGACCGTCCGAAAAGTACTCCGCCTCGCTCACCGCCGCGTTGGTCGACCACGGAAGCCGCTCCATTTCCGCAATCGGGATACCCTGCCAGAAGCACCCCATCGAACGAATCGGCAATGCGTGCGTGAAGAGCGCGATGCACTTGCCCGGGTTCTCCGAAACCAAGCGCTCCACCGTCTCTTTAACGCGATCTGCAACGTGGGCAACCGACTCCCCGCCGTCGGGGCAGGCAAGCCCGACGTGCTCTTTCCATATTCCGCGGCTGTTCGGGTAACGTTCGAAAATCTCCGCATAAGGCATATGCTCCCATTTGCCCGCAAAAATCTCGCGCAGACCCGCCTCGGGAATGATCTCCAGTCCGTGCATCCGCGCGGTCGGCGCGGCGGTCTGCATTGAGCGGATCAGGTCGCTGGAATAGATGCGGTCGATTTTTCTGTCGCGCAGGTATTCCGCCGTCCGCTCCGCCTGACGTTGTCCGAGCGGGGTCAGCGGAATGTCGGTCTGTCCCGCAAAAAAGCCCTCCGCATTGCCGAGGCTTTCCCCGTGCCGCACCATGATAACCCGAGACGTTTCGTTTTTCTCCATTTTTCCGCCCGCCTTTCCGTTTTCCTTTCATATATTAT